>ENA-OYYR01000812-OYYR01000812.1-human-gut-metagenome-genome-assembly--contig:-NODE-812-length-13954-cov-4.877761_pt1 | contig 13954 bp, 18 predicted proteins | sample MGYA00244066_ERZ653454 | MGnify/ENA primary metagenome ERZ653454 (study PRJEB26926, sample SAMN06165163) | human gut metagenome | biome: ENVO:00009003; feature: ENVO:2100002; material: ENVO:00002003...
AGTCCGCATCGTTTGTGGAATTCAGACATAATATACTATCAAACCCTACTGTCAAACCCTACTTTCCATCAATCCGAAATTCGCAATAATTAGCAATAAATTTGGTCGTACGAGATTTTATGTCTAACTTTGTAAATATCATTCTACGGAATGTTATATCTGTATATAAGATATAATTATCATTATGGTGACACTTACAAACAAATCATTATCTACACCTGATGTAATCATGAATCTCGGCATGAGGTTTCGAGATTACAGATTGCGGCTGCGCATGACCCGTAAGGAGGTTTCTGAAGCGGCCTCTATCGGCATGACCACACTCTATAGGTTCGAGTCCGGGAATATGACCGATATTTCGTTCAGCACTCTACTGAGACTATTAAAAGCAATAGGGCTTGGAGAGAACTGGGATGCACTTTTGCCCGAATTACCCGCATCACCTTATCTGTATGATGACAACGAGAAAAAGGCGCAGCGTGTACGCCATTCCCCCAAAAAATAATCATCCGTATGAAATATTTGAAGGTAAACCTCTGGGGACAGGAAATCGGACGGCTCGTGTGGGATTCAACCACGAGACGGACATACTTTACGTATAACCCAGAACTGAAAGACAGGATTCCTGATATTGCTCCGTTACTTTCTCCTGCGAATAATCGAAACGTTCTTTTGCCTATATATGGAGATGACCGGCCTATTTACCAGGGGCTTCCTCCGTTTATCGCTGACTCGTTGCCGGACTTCTGGGGTAACACTTTATTTGACAAGTGGGTAAAAGACAACAAAATACCGCGCAACAAAATCACGCCATTGTATAAACTGATGTTTATCGGCAAACGTGGAATCGGCGCTTTGGAATATGAGCCATACGCCGCTGATCTTGCCCACACTCGTTCAATCGACATCAAATCACTGTATGACCTATCTCTTAAGATTCTCGAAGACCGGAAAAACACTGTTCTGACGGCTAACGAGGAACTGACGTTGCAGACATTGCTTGCCGTCGGCACATCTGCAGGCGGCCGTCAGATGAAGGCAATCATCGCCATTAACAATAAGACTGGTGAAATTCGGTCGGGTCAGACCGATGGTCTTGAAGGTTACGGATATTATATCTTGAAGTTTGGTGATAAATCCATTCCAATCGCTGAAATTGAAACAGCGTATTATGAGATGGCTGTAGCAGCCGGAATCGAGATGGAAGAATGTCGGCTATTGCAGATAGATGGCATCAACCATTTTCTAACCAAACGTTTCGACAGGAAGAACGGCAGGAAGATTCACGTTCAGACTTTGGCTGCCATAAACCCCGAGGCGCGAAGCTACGAAGATCTTGTTGCGACCTGTCGCGAACTGTCAATTTCAGAGTCTGAGATCGAGCGGCTCTTCGCCCGGATGGTTTTCAATGTGATGGCCAACAATACTGACGACCACAACAAAAACTTCTCATTCCTACTTGAAGAGGACGGGAAATGGCGGATTGCGCCGTCTTATGATACGACATTTATTTTCAACACGAAAGGTACGGGTCCCAATATCGAGCGTAGATTGAGCATCGGAGGCGAAATCAGTGAGATTTCTAAGACAGACCTACTCGATTTTGCAAAACAGCACGATATAAAGAATGCCAGCGCAATCATAAACCGTGTAGCGGGAGCAATATCAAAATTCGGTGAATACGCCGAGCGATGCTATATCACTCAACCATGGCGAAGTATAATCCAAAAGACACTGAACGACAATCTCATCGCTTTCGGCTATATCGCCAAAGACAAAGACACTGGAGAATCCTTGTGCGATATGCACGGAAGGGAAATTGCCAACTTTTCGGTTTCAGTTAATTCCAAAGGACATTATGAAGTGGTCGCGATAATTGACGGAATACGTCATCGACGATTCGTCAGACCTAATATGGGCCTTTATTCCGACCTGATGAAACAAAACTTTTATAATCTTCCTGCCGAGGAGAAAATCCGATTGGCTGAGAAACTATTCCCTCCGGAATAGAAAGAGTTCATATCGACAAATGACATAATTGTCAGAAACCGAAATCCATTGAAAATTCACTGATTTTGCAAGTACCTACGACAAATAAATGTGCATATAATTGGCTTATAGTGTAAGCGAGATATGAAGCCGTGAAGATGGAATTATGGGGTTCCATAACGACCGATGAACGGATTTATAGGTCGCCGCAATATATGTCTGGTATATGTTTATTTATTTGTCGTTGGTACTTATATGATATCAGATATGTACATACAGATACGACAGGAACGACCGGAGGATTATCAACAAATCAGAGAACTGGTAAGAGATGCCTTTGCCCTCGCCGAACATAGCGATGGTGAGGAGCATAACCTGATTGAAAGGATGAGGCTGTCCCCTGAATATATTCCGGAGCTATCACTTGTCGCAGTGTCCGGCGACATTATTCTCGGTCATATAATGTTCAGTAAAATATCAGTCGGTCAGTCTGAAGCTATCGCTCTCGCACCCATTTCTGTCAGAACCGACCGGCAAAGAAAGGGTATCGGCAAATTATTAGTAACGACGGGACATAAACTGGCTCGTAAAATGGGATATCGCTGTTCTATGGTCTTAGGCAATCCTGATTATTACTCGAAATTCGGCTATGAAAGAGCATCAAGTTACGGTATAATTGCCCCTTTCGATGTCCCGGATGAATATTATAGGGTTTGTGACCTTGGCAATACTGGTGATCTGCCCAAAGGATATGTCAGATATTCAGATGCCTTTGAGTTATAATAGATGTCAGTGCCTGCACCGTCCCCTTGGCCGGCATAACCAACTCCAACAATGAAGAGCGCCCAGACTCTTGTCGCTTTAGAACGAATATCCCACAAGGGGTATAATTCGCGTCATTGTAAAATATTTTATACCCTTAATGGCATAATCTAAATGAGAAATGATTATCTTTGATGCTGAATTGAGTAAATATGGAGATCAAGAACGATAATAAAGTAGTAATCACAGGTAAAAAGGTCTGCATGGTGGCAGGAATACTGTCAGGACTCTGCGGAATCTATTGGCTAATCAAGACATTGTTCTACGAAGATACCAATCTTCCGGCAATCCTGTCAAGCATTGCCATTGCATTGTTCCTTACCCTTTACGCTCAAAAGCGATAATATGGAGGATTTGAAATTAAAACCGGTTTCTCCGGAAATCATCGACTATGTTGAAAGGGAGATTATTCCCCGCTACACCTCCTTTGACAAGGCGCATCAGAAGAACCATGTACGCATGGTGATCCAGCAGAGCCTGAAACTCGCCGAGCATACGCCGTCTATGAATACCGACATGGTCTACGTGATCGCGGCATTCCATGACCTTGGACTTATGAACGGTCGGGAGAATCATCATCGTGACTCACGAAAAATTATTGAAGCAGACCAGTTTGTCAAAGCACACTTCACTCCTGACCAGATTCAGATAATGGGCGAAGCGGTCGAGGATCACCGTGCGTCCAACAGTCAGAAGCCGCGGAGCGAATACGGACTGATAGTGGCCGAAGCCGACCGTTTCATCGATCCCGATACGATAATCCGGCGCACCATACAGTATGGGCTTGCCAATTATCCTCAGCTCGACCGCGCCGGACATTATCAGCGTACCATCGAACACCTTAACAGGAAGTATGGTCCTAACGGCTATCTGAAGGTCTGGATTCCGTGGAGCGACAACGCCGGGAATCTGAAAAAGCTCCATGTCCTGCTGAACGATAAATCCCGACCCGACGAGATATTCAACCGCATCTTCGATGAGGAAACCAGCCCAGCTGAATAGCCCTCATAAAACATCGGCAGCTAGTAGCATGGGTTCTCCGCAGCCACGCACCAACTCGGTGCAAATTCATTCTGAAAATGCATTGCGCATTGCGCATTGAGCATTAAGCATTATTCAGCCCCCTCGGGTCTGGCCAGGCCGTCGTAGTCCTCGGGCAGTTCGCCGTACCTGCCGTTGCGCAGGTCGTCGATAAACTCCATCCAGCTCGGACCCTGTTCCTCGGTGCGCTCGAACATCTTTTCGATTTCCTCCACGTCGAAATCCGGCGACACCCAGGTCTCCCCTCCCGCGGCAGCATCACTTTCCATAGCCTCCATCATCTTACGAAAATCGTCGGCGTTGGTTATCTTCGTAACCTGAAACCCCTCCTCAAACAGCCGGTCGCCGGCCTGTTCCGGTCTTTCGTCTCTTTCACCTCGGCATATCGTGTCGATCTCCGTCAATGCCTGATCATGCTCCAGCATATCTGGATGGTCCGAATGCATGAACGATTTCATTTCAGCAGCATAGGCAGCCGAATGAAAATCATTGACATCATCGCTCACATAATAGTCGTCGCTGAACGACTCATCGTCAGCCCCGATATATTCATCGCCATCCTTGGGCGTAGTGAGGTAATTCACCCAGTCGGACACAACACTGTGGATCTTGTTCAAGTCCGGATGCACGACGCCATGACGGTCCACGCGGCACATAGCCAACACCGGACACAGCAGATCAAAATCGTTGCGCCATCCGCCATTGCTGATGGACAGCTTGCCGGTCCAACGGCCCGACAGTTCCAGATAAGGAAGATCCTCGATACCCTCGGATTCGATGAACGACTGAATCTTATTGTAGATACGTTCCGGCAGGTCCTCGGTGTTGAGAGTCGCATACTTGGCGATGAGTTTATTGCGGGCCATAGGTCAAAGATTAAAGTTTATAGCTTAACTCCGGTAAAGTTATACAATCCCTCCGACTTATCAAAATTGGCAGGCACGCGCTTCCGTACTCAACCCGTCCTCACAGAAATGTCTGTAGAAAGGCGGAACTGACAACCAGTTTGATGCATAACAGATCTAATGCGCACGCTTTACCGATCTTTTTTTCCAAAATTTCTATTACAAATCCCATGTTTTACAAAAATTCGATTTGCTACTTCATAAAATATTCGTATTTTTGTACAAACAAATACAACTAACACCCGATGGCTATTCATTAATTGTTATGGCAATGACTCTAAAACAGTAACAAGCTATGAATCTGGCATCAAATACCTTTAATCTGTGAAATGATACCACCCTTTCAAAAATATCTATATCCATTTCTCGAATTGATGGGAGATGGAAAAGTTCGCAATATTACACAAGTCTGCGAAGAACTCGGCCAATCTATGCACCTAACAGATGACGAACTTTCGGAGACTTATGAAACAAGTGGACAGAATCGGCATCATGGTCGTTGCGGATGGGCACGCACCTGGTTTTTAAAAGCCGGGCTTCTTGATTCGCCAAGTAGAGGACATTTTGTCATTTCGCAATCAGGCAAAAGTCTCCTGAATTCAGGAGAAACCGATATTACTCAGAAATTTTTAATTAAGCATTATCCCAGTTTTGCCATTTTCGCCAAAACAAAAAAGAAGGGCATACATGAGAGCATTCCTTATGAAACCCATGATGCATCAGACCCAATGAATCAAATCGAGGATGCATTTACTCAGCTTAATAATAAACTTATAGATGATTTATTGCAATCTATCAGCGAACAAGCCCCCCAGTTTTTCGAAAAACTTGTAGTAGATTTATTAGTCGCAATGGGTTATGGCGGTGATTTTGAGGATGCTGCAAAAGTCACTCAATTCTCTAACGATGGTGGCATTGATGGGATCATAAAGGAGGATGCTCTCGGATTAGACAAGGTATATCTTCAAGCCAAACGCTGGAAAGAATCAAACATTGTAGGAGCTCCAGATATTCATAAATTCATGGGTGCTCTAATGTCTATCGGGGCATCCAAAGGAGTATATATCACGACATCCGGTTTCTCAAAAGCGGCTCTGGACGTCGTTGCATCTAACAAAAGTCTTAAACTTGTACTGATCGATGGTAAGCAGCTTGCAAAGTATATGATCAAATATAATATCGGAGTTATTTCACAACATTCGTATACAATAAAGCGTGTCGATACCGGCTACTTTGAGGGAGAATGACAATCAACCATTAAGAATATTCTGAGCGATGCCTCAACGACAATCCAACCGATATCTATATCGGTCTGATTTTAAATCATTTATCGAATCAGATTCTAATACTATATCAGGGAGCATTCATAATGCCTATCACGGTCAGACTCTGACTACTATCAACGAAGCATGGTCAGATGAAATCAGAATACTTCAGGCAGTCCTTACACCATGGAAAGATGAAGATGCCGAGATTATATTTGAATATGATATTCCACGTTTAGGCAAACGAATAGATGTCGTTCTACTTCTACGGGGCTTGATTTTCTGTCTTGAATTCAAAGTTGACCAGAGGGATGTATTGCAAGCTGATGTTGAGCAGGTCATGGATTACGCACTCGATTTGAAGAATTTCCATCGCTATAGCCATGACAGAACAATTGTTCCAAACCTGATTCCTACTAATCATAAATCTTCGTCAAATGTATTCCAATCTTCAGTGTATAATGATTCCATTTATAACCCATTAATAACAGGAGCTGAAGGTTTACAGCAACTAATTCAAGATGCTTTAATTCATGCAAATGCAGTTAGGTCGGAGTCGATTCGAGACTGGATCATTAGTCCTTATACCCCGACGCCCACTATTATTGAAGCGGCTCGTTCTCTATATGAAAACCATTCCGTAGAGGATATTACACGCCATGAAGCGGATAAAGTCACCACGGACGCAACGATTTCATATATTCTTGAAATAATTAATCGTTCAAAAAGGAACGGCGAAAAAAGTATATGCTTTGTCACAGGTGTTCCCGGTGCCGGAAAGACCTTAGTAGGTCTTGATGTGGCAGCTAAATGTGAATATTGACTTTATCTCATAGTCTATACACAGTATGAACAAGAAGGAATATGCACTGGCCAACAAGGCGTGGCTGGAAGCCAAGGCTAAGGAGGACGGAGTCAAGCCGCTTCCCAAGGGTATATATTACAAAGTGATCAGCACCGGAAAGATTGACGGGAAACATCCTACGGAGCGGAGTGTCGTCACAGTTCATTATACCGGCCGCACCATCGATGGCAGGGAATTCGACAGCAGCCTCGGCGGCGTCCCTGTCGCGTTCCGTCTCAACGAGCTGATCGAGGGCTGGATCATAGCCATGCAACATATGTGCGTGGGCGACAAATGGGAAATATACGTCCCCGCAGAACTGGCCTACGGCAAATACTCCCAGCCCGGCATCCCGGCCAATTCCACCCTCATATTCGAGCTTGAGCTCTGCTCCATCGCATAAACAGTCCTAACCAAATATCATGGGAGTGAATTCAAAAGCAGGCGTCAAGAATAAAGGGAGTTGGATGATAAAATCAACAAAGAATTAATACTTAAGATGAAAGCATTGACATATACCGCGCCGGGGCGGTTTGAACTGATTGAGAAACCGAAGCCGGAGATTTTAGACCCGAAGGATGCCGTGGTGAGGGTTACTCTTTCAAGCATCTGCTCGTCGGATCTACATATTATGCATGGAGCAGTACCTCAGGCTGAGGTCGGCATTACCGTGGGACATGAACTGGTTGGCGTTGTAGAGGCGGTCGGTTCGGAAGTCACCAGGGTTAAGCCGGGCAACAGGGTTGCCGTGAATGTCGAGACGTTTTGCGGCGAGTGCTTCTATTGCAAACGAGGGTACGTGAACAACTGCACCTCCGGAGGCTGGATGCTGGGCTGTCGCATCGACGGCGGTCAGGCGGAGTATGTCCGCGTGCCGTATGCCGATAATGGTCTGACTCCGATTCCCGATAATGTCAGCGATGAACAGGCTCTGTTTGTCGGCGACATCCTCGCCACAGGTTATTGGGCCGCCAAGATTTCGGAGATTTCAGAGGAGGATACGGTGCTGATAATCGGTGCCGGACCGACAGGCCTGTGCACTTTGGAATGTGTGCGGCTGTATCATCCTAAACTGACTGTCGTTTGCGAGGCGGATGAGGCGCGCCGTGAATTTGTGCGCCGGCATTATCCGGATGTCAATGTAGTTGAACCGTGGGAATGTGATGAAGTGCTTGATGAGCTGACCGATGACCGCCGTGCCGACCGCGTCATCGAGGTAGCCGGAGGCGAAGATACATTTGAACTGGCATGGCGTTGCGCCCGTCCGAATGCCATCGTCACGATTGTCGCACTCTACGAAAAGGAACAGATACTGCCCCTGCCGTGGATGTATGGCAAGAACCTGACGTTCAAGACCGGCGGCGTCGATGCCTGCGACTGTGACAAAATCATGCAGCTCATATCCGAAGGTAAGATTGACACAACCCATCTGATAACACATCGCTACCCCCTCAGCCGCATCCGGGAAGCCTACAACCTTTTCGCCAACCGCACCGGCGGCGTTATCAAAACCGCAATCTATCCGGATTGAAGAATATTATCGTAAACTTTATAAACAGAAAGACAACAGCATCTTGTTTGGGGTCTGCGGATTTTTCGAACTGCTTGAAACGATGGCCGACAGAGATTTTATAGGGGCCGTTAATATCAGGAGAATTATCAATGATTGAAATAAAGAACTGTCCTTCTTCCCTTGCGGAAGGATTTGACACTTATAGCCCGAAGATTCGCAATCCGTTGAGCGGTAACGTGTACTACGCACTGCATCGGTTGCAAATGACATAATTAATTATTGCGATATATCTTCACTCGTCACCGGAAGCCCTTCTTCTTTCCATTCGATGATTCCACCTTTGAGATTGACAACCTTATATCCGAGTTTAGTCAATATCTCGGCCGCATCCATCGAGCGTCTGCCACTTCGACAGTAGACAAGTATTGTGGCGTCCTTCGACAAGTCCTTCTCAGCCATTTTTTGGAAATCATCAGACTGGAGGTTGATGTTCAATGCCCCGTCAATATGTCCTTCGGCATACTCCTGGGGTGTGCGGACATCAAGTAACTGCACGGAGTCCGCTTTGATTTCCTTTTCAAATTCCGGCGCCGGAACAGAAACGATATTTTCATTTCCGTTGCAACCCGATATCTGCACGGCGCTCATTGTCATTGATATCACAAACAAGGAGTATCTTACAATACTCAAAATCTTTTTCATTTTATCGCCGTTTTTATTTTACGCAGCAGGATACATTCGGCGGCTACCGAGCCATTCAACCTCACCACAGAGTCATTCTGAACATCTATTGCGGATATGTTGGGAAGAATCCGCCGCAGGGCATCCTCCGTCTGCATGTCATCGCATGCCATTTCAGTCATGGCTCCGTCACCGAGTGTGATGGAATCGCCTTTTACAGTATATGACCCGCTGATGGAGTTGCAGTTCGTCATGATGAAATATGTGCTGTCTTCGAAGACGATATACGGCTTCATGCTCGATGAGGTCTCGTCAGGGCGCACATAGTCGGAATCGTTGAATACAATGTTCTCGATATACCATTGTCCGCGAATATCGGCGTCAGCCACTTCAGTCTTAGCCTTGTCATCAAGGCTATCCGACTTTGCCGCTTTATTACCTGAGCATCCCGCTGCCATCAATAAGGCGACACCAACAATGAACGATATATTGTATGATTTCATATTGTCTTGAAATTGATAGGTTTTCCGAATACAAAGTTACTAAAAATACGTGAATTTCGAAACGCCAGACACCCCGTCGACATCTTTTGAGCGTCGATTTTAGTGGAATTCATCCAGTCTCAGAGGGAGCAGACATGAGATATTAACACTGCGGCATGGCCTATTTTTATGTTTTACAACAATACCCCCTACCCCATATATCCCGTTTGATGTCTTTAAAGTATTAACAATAATAAACAACTTAGGCATCGTTCCTTAAAAATCTAAAAAATGAAAAAAACTACAGTATTTAGCGTCGCTCTGCTGACAGTCTGCGGAAATGCGGTTGCCGACGCCTTCGTGACGGAAACGACCGATAGCGGAATAGGGCAAGCCATCGCCTCATGTGAAGGGCATGGGACTTTCGATGTATTCATGCTCAGCGACGAGGCAATGAATGCCCTGAAGCAACATGAGAACATCACTGTGAATGACTACCGTATAGGGCATGATGATAATTCATTGCTTTATAAAGGTGGGAATGTATATGATGCTGAAGCTCCGGAGGGTGTGGAGATGCTTGATAACAGCACCTATGCTTCGTTTCATGTCATCAAGACAGAACCCCAACAGTGGTGGGGCGGTTCGTATTTCAAGAACAATGCAGGAGCCGCGAGGGATTTCAGCCATATCAACGCAGATACACATGTACACATTGTTATCTGGACGGATTCGCAGGACCTTTGTGATTCGCAGGTAAAGATACATTTCAATAAGAATGACGGCCAGGATGATTCAGCTGCACAGATATACCTGTGCACGGATGCTGCCAAGACAGACGGAAATCTTCCTACCGTCGGATCGCTTCAGGCCGGCAAATGGGTTGCCCTGGACATGACATACGGACAAATCGCGGAATTGATGGCTGACAACGGGGATAATTCCAAGACACTCGATTATTCCCGGTTTGCCAGCGATGATCCCAAATTTGTAGAGACAATGGGCCTGGAACCTCCTGCGCAATTGAATGGCGCCAGATTCGGTGTTGACGGCCTGTACTTCCATACCCCCGACGTTGAGTCCGGAATTGCAGATGCGAATGTGGAGAATGATCTGATTTTCATCGGCGCGCACACTGTAAGCACGACAGGAAGCAATGGTATCGAGCTTTACAGCGCGTCGGGACTTCTCATTGAAAAGGTCGCCGACAATAACATATCCACCGACAATCTTTCCAAAGGCATCTACATTGTCAAATCCGGAAAGAAGACAATGAAAATCGCACTGTAATACTATATTGACGAGGTGGTGAAAGGATTATCTTAAATTGTAGTCAGAGACACTACCCGTTCGCAAACTAATCCTGTCTATTATATTAAAAATATCTAAAAACAACTTAAAACAACTTAAAAACAAGTAACATGAAAAAATTTACCATTCTATTGGGTGCCATGCTCGCCGTCGGCGGAACGGCCGTGGCCGCCGACCATGTGACGGAAGCTGCAAACAGCGGCGTGGCCGAAGCTATCGAACGCTGCGGCGGAGAGGGCATCTTTGACGTCTTCATTCTGAGCGAGGATGCAGTTCAGACCATTAAAAATGCAGACGGCATCACTCTGAACAATTATCGTTGCGGCACAGACGCGACAACCACCATCGAGGGAGGAGGCAACATAAGCTGGACAAGTTCATACACGGTTCCCGGACTTGACAACAACGACAGCTACGGGTCGTTTGTAATTGACGGTTCCCAGTGCCAGTGGTGGGCCGGAATGTATATCAAAAGCAACGCCGGCACACGCGATTTCAGCCATATCAACAAGGACACCCGCATCCATGTCGCAATATGGACGGATTCCCAGATCCTCTGTGATTCAAGGGTCAAGGTTCACTTCCTTAAAAACGACGGAGCCGATGCAGGTGCCGCACAGGTCAATCTGTGCTCCGATCCTGAGGATATGGAAGCCACTCTGCCTATTGTCGGATCGCTTCAGGCCGGCAAATGGATGGCTCTTGACATGACCTTCGGCGAGATTGGAAGCCTTATGGAAAATGATTTTGACATGCCGCTCGATTACACCAGATTCACAAACAGTGCCGCCATGGTCGAGATGATGGGATTCGAGCCGCCGTCAGGACAGGATGGAGAAAACGCGTCAGCGGAAAAATGCGACAAAGCCAATTTCTGCGTGGATGCATTCTATCTCTACACCCCCAAGGGCGAAAGCGGTATCGCGGACATATCCACCTGTGACGACAACCGGATTATTGTCGGTGCCAATACTATAAGCACGACCGGCACCGAAGGCATGGAACTATACAATGCCGGAGGAATGATGGTTAAAAAGACATCCGGCAATATCCTCGCCACAGAAGGAATGCCCGCCGGCATCTATATCGCCAAAGCGGGTAAGAAGACACTCAAGGTTGCAATTAAATAATTAATTTCCGATAAGGTCTGTCACGAAGGGGAGCAGAGGGACTGTCTCCCCTTCGTCAGCAAATATCTTATTATCTTTACGCATGTGCTCCAATGATCAACAATTAATCAAAGGATTGAAGGCCGGCAAGGAGAATGCGTACAGGCATCTATATGAGAAACATTACTCGCTTCTTTGCGGCATTGCATTCAATTATACGAACGATACGTTCCAGGCCGAAGAAATCGTAAGCGAAGTGATGGAGAACCTCTACTCTATCCGGGAACATCTGGATATAAAAGTCTCCTTACGCAAATACCTGTCGACGGCGGTACGTTATCGGTGTCTCAACCACCTGTTGAGTCAGAGCAGACATCCGGAAGTGAATTTTTCGGAACTCGACGACACGACACGTCTTATGAGAGTTGAAAGCGGACTGCCATTGGGCACCCTGCTTGAGGCGGAGCTTGAAGACAAAGTGAAAGCTGCCATCCGCACCATTCCGAGTGGTTCAAGAAGAGTCTTTTTACTCAGCAGGTTCCATAACATGAAGTATGCCGAAATATCGGAGAAACTTGATATCTCTGTCAATACTGTGAAATATCATATCAAACAGGCTCTGGCGCATATTCGGAGGGAGCTTGAGCCATATTTAAGAAAATAGAGCGTGTGGTTATGACAAGTGAAGATCAAGGTCAATATCTGGTTATTGATTATCTGACGGGAAATATGGAGCCCGGAGATACGGAGAACTTGAAACGGTGGCTGTCCGAGTCGGAGGCTAACCGCGACTATTTCCGCGACATGAAGGATGTGTGGTTCTCGGTGGTATGCGATTCTGAATACGAATTCGACGCCGAGCGTGCGTACGGGGAGTTTCTGGAGCGCATTGACAATAAGAAGCGTAAGGAAAAAGTGGCACGCAGAGGCGTGCGAATACGCCGGGTCGTAAGATATACCGCCGCGGCAATGACTACGGCGCTGTTATGTACTGCCGGATTCATGACAGGACGGAATTACGTTGAGCCGATACCGGAGGCCGACGTTACGGTGCGCGTGCCGTTTGGGTCCACCACCGACATAATGCTGCCCGACAGCACTCTTGTGCAACTGAATGCGGGTTCATGTCTGGTATACTCCCGCAATTACGGTATTGAGAACCGCAACGTACTGCTGGACGGCGAGGCTCGGATCACGGTCAGGCACAACGAGGCCCTGCCGTTTGTATTGAACGCCGCCGACATGGAGATCCGCGATGTGGGAACAGTGTTCAACGTCCGGAATTACAGCAATGACGACACGGCCGTCGTGACATTGCTGGAAGGAGAGGTAAAGGTGTCGATGAACGGCGACAAGATACAAAACAGTCTGACCCGCGACCAACGATTGGTGTATGACCGTCGCGACAGCAGCGTAAAGGTGGACCATACCGATGCCGCGGCTTCGGCACTGTGGGCGGACGGCATATTATTCTTTGACGAGGAACGTCTCGGCGATATCGCCAAGACCCTGGAGCGATGCTACGGAGTGTCGATTGACCTGAAGTCCGAATCGTTGGCGGGACGCCGGATTTACGGCAGTTTCGCCGTCACCGAACTGGACGTGGAGGAAATAATCGGAAACATCTGCACCGTAGCCGGAATCCACTATAAGACACACGGTAAGAAAATAATACTTTATTGAACTGATAACCATGATTAGAAAAATCTTAATGCTGAGCGTGCTCATATTTACGGCCACGCTTGGCGCCCTGGGACAGAAAGTGGAGATGGATCTGCCGTCGACCACCGTGAAACAGGCCATCGGAGAGTTGCACCGTCAGGGATACTCCCTGGTATATCAGGCCGGGGACCTTGACACGTCCAAGCGTATCAAGGTCAAGGCCAACACGCTGCGCAAGGCGGTGTCACAGATTCTTGCCGGCCAGGACGTGACATACGAAATCAGCGGCAAGACCGTTTTGGTACGCCGTGCCGACGCTCAGAAATCCGA
>ENA-OYYR01000813-OYYR01000813.1-human-gut-metagenome-genome-assembly--contig:-NODE-813-length-13947-cov-4.784552_pt1 | contig 13947 bp, 9 predicted proteins | sample MGYA00244066_ERZ653454 | MGnify/ENA primary metagenome ERZ653454 (study PRJEB26926, sample SAMN06165163) | human gut metagenome | biome: ENVO:00009003; feature: ENVO:2100002; material: ENVO:00002003...
TTACGCAGCAACGTGGTCTTGCCTGCCCCGTTAGGTCCCAATAAACAAGTAAACTCACCGCCACGCAATGTGGCGGTGAGGTCCTTTTCTATCTCTATGAAACCGCGCCGGCCCGGATAGCCCGTGGTCAGGCGGTTTATCTCTATCTTATTCATATCAGAACTTGTAGCCCAGAGAGAGTACTACCTGCGAATTGTTGAACGAGACCTTCGGGTTCATCACCGTTGCGGCCACATTGGCGGGATCCGGTGCGAATGGATAATACCTGGATGTCATGTGTTTCCATACGTAAGCGGCATCCACATACCAGCCGTTCTTGTTGAATCCGATACCACCGGTGACATAAGTGGTCTGGTTGTCGAGGCGGAAGTTTGCAAGCGCTCCGGAAGTGGGCACATTGGCTACATTCTCGCGGGCTGCGGTAGACATAGGCGACGAAGTCCAGCTGTAACCTGCACGGAGGCTGAGCACCGGAAGAACGCGATACTCGGCACCGAGACGGATGGTGTGCGTGTCCTTGTATATCACCTTGATCAGGTCGTTGGTGTTGCGTATGGCCTGGTCTGCGTCGCTGCGGGTAGCTTTAGTGCCATATTCCCAGTCGGGATACCAGGGATCGTTCCAACCGTCATCCCAGCCATCGTCCCAGTCGTTCCAGTACCGGCGAGTATCCTTGCGGTACTTCATGTTCTTAACGCCGTTCCACTCATAGTCGAACGATATGATGGCCTTGTTGCCGATCACACCGGCCACACTGGCTATAACCTTCCAGGGAGTGGCGAGATTAACCTTGTTATAGGTTTCCACATCGTTATTGGTGACAGCATAATCAGGTTTGTCAAGGAATGGATAGTCATAGTCCACATAGTCTGGAGCAAAATTCTCGGTCACGCGATACCATGTCGGAGTATGGAAGGCCAGACCGAAACGCAGAGCCTGGATTGGACGGACTATCACGCCGAGATTATAGCTGAATCCGGTGGCATTCATGCTGTACAGGTTGTCCATGGTCCAGTCGGCACTCATCTGCTCCACCTGACGGGTGTTCGGATTGAACACGTACGCACCGTCAAGCTGTTCGCCCCATTCCGAACGGATGGTGTAGCTTGCGCTTACGATATCGAAGTTCATACCCCAGTACACCTTGTTGGCGAAATTACCGCCAAGTGCTATATTATAGTCGTCGCGCGAGCCGGATTCCCTTACATAGTAGTGTCCGCGGCCACGGGTACCGTCGCCGAACTGTCCCTGCCAGTTGGGCTGCTCGGGATCGCCTTCGGGATTGATGAGATATGAATCGTAGCCTAAGATGGCACTCCACGGAGCATTGGAATCCACGTATGGATCGTAGTTGTCGTCGGAGGACACATCTGCTTCGGTAAGGTTATAGGAATTGGCTATACCGGCTATGTAGTTTGACAACGAAGTCTTTAGCTGCGGAACGCCACCCTTGTAACGGCGGCTGTATGACGCTCCTTTGTTGTAGGTGAAGCCGATGTTCAGGTTCTCCAGCACATCGTTGCCGAGGTTCCACGACCATACGAATCCGATGTTGTTCAGATAGAACTTTTCGTTGGTCATGGTGTGCTTCAGGCCCATATAGTCGGTGGTGGAACGCTGGCAGTCCAGGTCGAGGGTCAGACCTACTTCCCTGCTGCGGTACACGCCGATACCGGCCGGGTTCTGCGACAGTGTGGAGAGGTCGCCGCCCAACGCACCGAACGCGCCACCCATCGACATGAAACGTGCCGTACCCTTCATATCCTGCTGCGAAAGCTGATAGGCATCGATAGGACTTTGCGCCATCGCGCCCAACGGCAAACCAAGCAATGCCATCAATAAGTATCTTTTCATAATATCATCCTTTTTTATAATCCATGCCCATACATTCAAAACCTGCGGACACAGATACTTGTAACCATATTTCTTAAAATTATAACTCATCCGAGCGCTTAACGGTTCGGATGAGTTATCAAGTAATCAATAGCTTGTCATCGTCTGTGACCGCCTGAATGTCCACCGCCACCGTAACTCCGGCTGCCGCCGCTATAGCTTCGGCTTGACGATCCGTAAGAACTGCTACGGTTATAACTGCTGCTGTTGTTGCTGCGGTTGTAGCTGCTGCGGTTCGTATTGTAGCTGTTGCGGTTCGTGCTTGTGTTATAGCTATTGCGGTTCGTGCTCGTACTGCTGGAATTATTGTACGAACGGTTAGAACGATTGGTCGACGTACCGTAGTTACGATTAGGCGTGCTGTTCTGGCCCTGCGTCGTGCCATATCCGCCAATCTGGCTTGTGCTGTACTGATTTCTGTCGACACGCTGCGAACGGTTGGTCGAAAGTCGGTCGCGGGAACTTGACGAAGTATTGGTAGACTGAGTATAGCCACGGCGGTTGCCGGCATACTGACGGCGGTTGGTGGTCAACGAACCGTTGCTCGGGCTGTTGTAACGGTCGCCACGGGTGGGACGCCCTGCCAGCTGTCCGTTATAGTTGCCGCCTCTGGGACGGTTGCCGCTCCACCCGGGACGCGGTGCCGTGGGACGGTGTGCGCCCGGACGATAGTCGGCATAGAAAGGCCTGTGCCATCCGCCGGGATAGTGACCGGGTCCCCAGCCAGGTCCCCAACCGGGATAGTATCCGGGACCCCAGCCCCAGCTCCAGCTCGGACCCCACGTCCAGCTCGGACCCCAGGCCCAGCTTGGTCCCCAGCCCCAATTCCAGCGCCAGCTCGGTCCCCAGGTCCATGTCCAGCTCGGACCCCACGACCATGAAGCGTAGAACGGATAGTCGTAGTACACCGACGAGTAATAGGGCGAGAACACCGGTATGCCGTTGTTGTTGATTACTACCTCTACGTTGCCGTACGAGTTGTTCAGCACATCCTCAAGCAGATCGGCATTGTCCAGCACGATGGTCGGGTTGTAATACTTCTGTATCTGCTGTGTATAGACGAAATCCTGACCGTTCTCCACAGTGGTGCCGATGGTGTCAACCGGTGTGGCATAATACATGTCGCCGGCACGGTTGTATTCGTCGACATCCATATTGCTGAAATCAGATATATAGTATGACTTCTTCTGCTTTTTCTGCTTCTGCGTCTGAGTTGTCCTACTTGCGGACGGCTTGTCCGGGTTGTAGTATATGTCGTCGTATTGAGCCTGTGCAACAGGTAGTGACAGGGCTAAGACGCCAAGTGTCAAAAATAATTTTTTCATTGCTTCAGGTTTTTATTTATTAAGTAGACAGATGGAAAGTGAAATGGTTTAAACAGTTGCGCCGAAAAGCGATTTTTAACTATTTTCTATCATTTTAACAATCATCTGCCGTTAATGTCAGTCGCCGCGATAATAGTCCTGCAGATAGCAGCGGGCTATGAAGTCGGCGTTGCGTGCCACCAGCTCCGTGTTGTCCGAATCAGGGAAGCAGGCATCGGGCAGCCAGCCGTGCTTCAGCACATACTTCAGCAGGTCGACGGGACAGAGTCCGCGCACAGCCAAGAGTTCGATGGCCATCTTGCGTGCGTACAGTTTATCGTAAAGCGGGTTCTCCGGGTCGGCAATGCACTTGGCCACATTGCGGGCCATCAGCATTCCCTTCTTTGGATTGACCAACAGCACGAAGTCCCGGCCGTTCTTGACCTGACTAAGATGCTCGGTATCCTTCTCCCATCCCAACGCATCGATAAAGAATCGGTTCATCGAGTCATAGTCGGCGAAATATGCAATATGTTTCCCGCCGGTGGCGGCCACGAACTTGTCATAGTACGGATGGTTGTTCTCGCCGGGCACTGCTTCCGGTTCATCCTTGGCAGTATCGGGCAGTTTGCCGTTCAACAGCAGGTAGACCCATTCCTGTGTGTACAAAGCCAACGGCCCGACGGTATCTTCCGATACGGCGGCGTCGATGCGCTTGTTGAGCAGAATGCCGTCCTTATCCTCCTTTACGTCGGGCATGTTGGCCATGATGTTGAGCGACAACGCGAAGGCCGGCGTCAGCAGCCAGCTGTTGTTGAACAGCCAGTAGGCCACATGCAGAATCTCCTCCTGGTCGGCCGAATCGGTCATTGACAGCCCGCGCGCAAAATCGTACTTCACCTCCATGGGGCAGTCGTCGTATATGCGGTCAATGTATTTCCACAAGTCGTCTGCCATGGCCATCAGCTTGTCGTCGAGAGGATACAGAGCGCGGCGGTCAATGTCCATCATCGCGATGTCATACCACACTAAGAAGCGGATGTCCTCGTGGTTCAGCTCATAGTCGGTATAATCGGACCCGATCTCTTGGAACGGCACGGTCCAGCCGTACAGCATGCGGTTGGTATCTATGAACGACCGCCACAGACCGGCATCGTTCACTATGTCCTGCAGATATCCTATCAGAGTCAGCGCCAGATGCCCGCGCAGCGATTGCGACAGCGTCTGTCCGTACTCGTTCTTCCCTATCCTGTCCTCTATCAGATTGGCGAGTCCGTAATAGAAATCGTCGCAATCCGACGTCTCCGGGAAATAGGGCTGACGGATATCGAAATCTCGTCTGGATATCGTTCCCATATCACTTCAGTTTTTCAATCAGTTCGGCAACGGTGTATTTCCGCTGTTCGCCGGTGGCCATATCCTTGACCATGATGTTGCCGTCGGCCATCTCCTGCTCGCCCACAAATGCAACATACGGCACCTTGTCGGCGTCGGCGATACTCATCTGCTTCTTCATCTTGACCGAATCGGGATAAACCTGCGACGGCACCCCGTTGGCGCGGAGTTCCTTCACATATTTCATGGCCTGGCGCGCTTCCTTATCGCCGAAGTTGATGAACAGGATCTTGATACTCTCCTCCGTCTCTTTGGGATAGAGGTTCAGCTGGTTCATCACGTCGTAGATGCGGTCGGCGCCGAAGCTGATGCCCACGCCCGACAGACCCGGCATACCGAACACGCCGGTAAGGTTGTCGTAACGGCCGCCGCCGGTGATGGAGCCCATCTGCACGTCGTTGGCCTTCACCTCCAGGATGGTGCCGGTGTAATAGTTCAGGCCACGTGCCAGCGACAGATCCACCTCCACGGTGCATCTGTGACCTAAGTCCTCGACGCCTTCTATCACCTCGCGCATCTCGGCCACGCCCTTCATGCCGGTCTCGGAATCTCGGAGCATGTCAGCCATCAAGTCGAGTTTTTCGGCATTGCTGCCCGTCATGGTCAGCACGGGCTGCAGCTTCTCGACTGCCTCGGCCGATATGCCGTTCTCCAGCAGCTCGGCGTTAACGTTCTCCAGCCCGATCTTGTCTATCTTGTCGATGGCCACGGTTATGTCAACTAATTTGTCGGCATGTCCTACGGTCTCGGCGATGCCGGCTAAGATCTTGCGGTTGTTCAACTTGACGGTGATGTTGATGCCTAAGTCGCAGAACACGGCATCGATAAGCTGCACTAATTCGATTTCGTTGTTCAGCGACTCGGAACCCACCACATCGGCGTCACACTGATAAAACTCGCGGTAACGCCCTTTCTGCGGACGGTCGGCACGCCATACCGGCTGTATCTGATAACGCTTGAACGGCATCTGCAGGTCGTTGCGGTGCTGCACCACGAAACGCGCGAACGGCACGGTCAGGTCGTAGCGCAGTCCCTTCTCCGCAACCTTCGGAGTAAGTTTCACAACGTTGCGGCCCAACAGCTCCTCGTCGCTGACATCCTTCAGCCAGTCGCCGGAATTAAGTATCTTGAACAACAGTTTGTCGCCCTCGTCGCCATATTTGCCCATCAGCGTAGACAGATTCTCCATGGCCGGCGTCTCGATCTGCTTGTAGCCGAACAGACGGAACTGCCGCTTGATGGTGTCGAATATATAATTGCGGCGCGACATCTCGACCGCCGTGAAATCACGAGTGCCCTTGGGTATGCTTGGTTTATTGGTTGCCATTGATGATGATATTGTTTCTATAATTTATAATCAGCATGTCCCGCTAATTTATAATTAACGGGTTCCACTCCCCTCATTCTACAAAATTACAACATTGCAATCAAACTTCAAAAGAAATTTTGTGGTTTAATAGTAAAGTTGTAATTTTGTCATCATTAATGACCAACAGCAATGCTGTAAACGAAATAGAAATTATGAAGAAGATAACCCTGCTCACACTCATCATAATCACGATATTGGCTGCCGCCGGCTGCCGCCGCTCCAAATCCAACGGCAAGATTGACGGCTTCTGGCGCATCTCCACTATCGAAATGACCCAGACCGGCGAGATCAAGCATCCGGAAGACTATTTCATACGGACCCAGCTTGAGATAACGCAATGGCCCGGTCTCGGCACCGGCGAGATCAACTACAATAAGAAAGAAGGGAAACTCGGCATCGATTTCCGCGACCCGGCCAACCCCAGCGCAGAGAAGCTCGGTTATTACGGAATCAAGAGCAACCCGACCGTGATGGATGTGGAATTCCCGCGCCACAACAAGATGATCCTCCACACCGACGAGGCCATCATCACCTGCTACCGGTACTAAGCAAATAAGATACTAAGTAAATAGAACATTAGATGACAAAGGAACTGAGTTCAAATTTTTGAAGGACGCCCAGAAGTTTCTTTTTACCAAATGGAAATCAATCCTAAAAACATTCATCGTCTAATTTATAAACCTTGTTAAAGTATATGGAAGTTGCGACTCCATCGCCACGCTTTCGTAAATCGCGCTATAGTTCCAACAATTCACTAAATTCTATACCACTTTTATGAAAATCACAATTTCTAATAATTTAAGAGAGGAATCTACTATCATCTTATTCTCAGTTAAGTGTGAAGATTATAAACATACAATTTCGATATATCTTGATAATCTCACACAGGATGACATTTTCCTTTATATTTACGAATCTAAATATATCTATAATGGTAAGTGCCATGTTTTTAAGAACAGCACATCTACAGCATTAACAAATGCTATTTCTTCCGATTTCGACCATGCTTATGGTATTTCTGATTATCATAGTCTTATTTCATATTTCAAATCAAAATATGAGCATGATGAGCACGCCTACAGCAAAATTGTTGAAGATATTAAATCGAAAGGAATTGGTGTAGATGAAGATGTTGACAATAGAGAAGAAGATAACTATGACTATTTAAAACGGTATTTTTAATCATATTTTTGAAGTTGCGGTGGCACAGCCGCGCTTTCGTGAATCGGGCCTGATGTTTCGACCGGAAGGCTTCAACCTTTAGCTCAATGAGCGTAGGCTGGTTAATCGCTAACTAATACAGCGAGCTTCGGCACCAACTTTAGGTTGGATCCGAAGCTCGTTTTTTTATGAGGCATTGTTTCGGCTATGGCGACTTTATTCACAGAGATGCCGCATACCCTGCTTTACATGGCGAAGGCGTTAAAGCCGCCGTCTACTACGGCGACGGTGCCGGTGACGAACGAGGAGGCATCGGAAATCAGATACTGGATGGTGCCGCACAGTTCCTCGGGCTTGCCGAAGCGCTTGAAGGGCGTCTGGCGTATCACGTCCTCGCCACGCTGCGTCAGGCTGCCGTCGGGGTTGGTGAGCAACGCTCGGTTCTGATTGGTCAGGAAGAATCCCGGCGCTATGGCGTTGACGCGTATGCCAGGTGTGAATTTCGTAGCCACCTCATTGGCCAGGAACGCGGTGAAATTGCTGATGCCGGCCTTGGCGGCTGCATAACCGCACACGCGGGTCATTGGCCGGAACGCAGCCATCGACGAGAAATTGACTATCGCTCCCTTGCCGGCCTTCACCATAGGTTCCAGAAATACCTGTGTGGGGATGACGGTGCCGATAAGGTTGAGGTCCAGGACTCTTGAGAATTCCTCTACCTTCAGGTCGAAGAATGTCTTGTCCGGTGCGATTGTCGCGCCGGGCATATTGCCTCCGGCTGCGTTAAGCAACGCGTCCACTTTGCCGTACTTCGCAAGAATCTCCTCGCAGTTCCGACGCACCACGTCCTCGTTCATCACGTCGGTAGTGAGGAACATGGCCTCGCCTCCCTTGGCGAGGATTTCGTTCACTATCTTGTCGCCCTCATCCTTGCGGCGACCCATTATCACCACCTTGGCACCCTCCTGGGCCAGGTACTCCCCTATGCAGGCACCCAACACTCCGGTACCTCCGGTGATGACAACCACCTTGTCCTTGACTGAAAAAAGTTCGTTCATATATTTGTTAATTCAAGTTTCGCAGGTTCTCATGATGGAATTAAAAGAAATCAAACTCACAGAACTATTCGGATGCTTGCGCATCCGCACAGAACTGACAGAACGGCACAGAACTTTTTCTTATACGCCGCTTCGGGCCGGACTCGGCCGTGGCACAGAGCCGTCATTGACGGCAACGGGATTTTTCACAGAAGCATTCTGTGTATGTTCCTGCTCCCGCGCAAGCGGAATCCGTGATAAAGGCAAAAGTAAGTCCGAAGCAATAGTGATAAGTGACAAGTGACGAAGGATAAACCTTATGACTCATCACTGATACCTAATACTTAAATAAAGTTCTGTGTCTATTCTGAACGTTCCGTGCAAGGTAAAAGCTTGCTTTTGCCGCCTGTTCTGTGACTTGGAAATCTGATAATTCCAACATGCGAAAGTTAAATTGTTAATTTATTTTTTTTATCATGCTATATGCCAAAGGCATATCTCTAAGGAAATCCTGATTATGTGTTAATTTATGATTCCGTGTCGACCGTTGCCATAACGCCGCTTATCATGCCTAAGGCCAGCATGCGACCGTGGAACGAATAGCCGGCATTGTAGCCCATCTTCTCGTCGCCTAACATCAGCGGAGCGTGATCCACGCGCATCGGCACTCCTGGACGACGGGTCTCGAATATGCGGACTATCTCTATCAGCCTGGGATCAAGATGCGACGATTCCTTAAAGTCGCCGTCGGGAAGCACCCTGCATATTCGGGCATGGACGAAATGCGTCCTGTCGGCATATTTGCGGGCCAGGTCCACAACATCGTTGTGTGCTCCGGCACTAAGCGATCCGGCACAGAACGTCAGGCCGTTATGCGGATTGGGCACGGCATCCAGGAACGCCTTGATGTCGGCGTCACAGGTAACGATGCGCGGCAGTCCGAGTATCTGCAACGGAGGATCGTCGGGATGCACGCACATGTCGATGCCGTATTCATCGCATACCGGCATGATGGCCTCCAGGAAATACTTCATGTTCTCGCGTAGCTGCTCGGCGTCGATTCCTTTGTAGAGATCCAACAGCTCGCGGAACTTCTGTACAGGGTTCAGGTCATTCTCCGAGATATTGCCGTTCACGAAACCCTGAGTCTTGACGATGATGTTGTCGACAAGACGCTGCTCCCCCTCGGCATCCATATTCTTCTTCAGTTCCTCCACACGTTTCAGGGTGTCCGGGTCCCAGTCGGCCTCGGCGTCAGGGCGCTTCACGATGTAGATGTCAAAATATGCGAATTCCGCCCGGTTGAAGTACAGGTTGGATGTGCCGTCCGGGTTGGGATACTCCAGATCCGTACGCGCCCAGTCCAGAACGGGCATGAAGTTATAGCACACGGTCTTTACGCCGGCCTTTCCGAGATTGGCAAGCGACTCCTTGTAATTCTCTATCAGGGAGTCACGGTCCGGGCCTGCATATTTGATCGATTCGCTGACCGGCAGACTCTCCACCACGCTCCAGCGCAAACCGTGACTGCTGATGTAGTCGCACATTTTCGTCACCTCCTCCAAGGTCCAGACGTCACCGTTTGGTATATGATGCAACGATGTCACGATTCCCTCCACGCCTATCTGGCGCAGCATGTCAAGCGTTATCCTGTCGTTCGGTCCGAACCATCGCCATGTCTTTTCCATATATCGTTATTGTGTCTTAATTTTATATTTATTACGCTTTAATCTCCACTTGTTACCATACAAAACGTAATAATCGTTGCAGTTTAGTATCTATTTGTTAACAATATCGAAAATCATTTCTTAAATTCCTCCGAATATATTAATTTTGTGGGTGAAGGATATAACCCACCCTCAACCACACAAACCCGAAATAAACAAAACACTGCATATATGAAATTCGGATATTTCGACGACGCCGCGCGCGAATACGTCATCACGAATCCGGTCACGCCCTGGCCTTGGATCAACTATCTGGGCAACGAGGATTTCTTTTCGCTGATCTCCAATTTTGCCGGAGGCTACTGCTTCTACAAGGATGCCAAATTCCGCCGTCTGACGCGCTACCGTTACAACGGAGTGCCGATGGATGCCGGCGGCCGCTACTTCTACATCAAGGATGGCGACGTGACCTGGAACCCATCGTGGAAGCCATGCAAGACTCCCCTGGACAAGTACGAGTGCCGTCACGGCCTTGGCTATACGCGTATCTCGGGCATCAAGAACGGTCTGGAATGCTCCACCCTGTTCTTCGACCCGTTGAAGACCAACGCCGAGGTGTGCCGTCTCACCCTGACCAACCGTTCGGACAGCACCAAGAACGTGAAGCTGTTCAGCTTCATTGAATGGTGTCTGTGGAACGCGCAGACCGACATGGAGAACTTCCAGCGCAATTTCTCTACGGGCGAGGTCGAGATTGACGGCTCGACAATATACCACAAGACCGAATACCGCGAACGCCGCAATCATTACGACTTCTACACCGTCAACAGCCCTGTTGATAGCTTCGACACCAACCGAGAGACATTCTTAGGACTTTACAACGGCTTCGACACTCCCGATGCTGTCGCAGCAGGTAAGTGCGCCAATTCCGTGGCTCACGGATGGAGCCCGATAGCCGCCCATTGCATCAACGTGGAGCTGAAACCCGGCGAAGCACGCGACTTCGTGTTCCTGTTGGGATATGTGGAGAACGCCGACAGCGAGAAGTGGGAATCGAAGGGCGTGATCAACAAGAAGAAGGCCCGCGACCTGATGGACCGTTTCGATACCGTAGAGAAAGTGGAGCGCGCATTCGGCGAACTGCGCAACTACTGGGACCATCTGCTGGACATATACCACGTGCAGAGCGAGGAGCCCCGTCTTGACCGTATGGTAAACATCTGGAACCAGTACCAGTGCATGATAACGTTCTGCTTCTCGCGTTCGGCCAGCTTCTTCGAGTCCGGCATAGGCCGCGGCATGGGCTTCCGCGACTCATGTCAGGACCTGGTGGGATTCGTGCATCTGCTTCCCCAGCGCGCCCGTCAGCGCATCCTTGACATTGCGGCCACGCAGTTCCCCGACGGCAGTTGCTACCATCAGTACCAGCCCCTGACCAAACGCGGCAACAACGACATCGGCTCCGGCTTCAACGACGACCCGATGTGGCTCGTGTTCGGCACGGTGGCATACATCAAGGAGACAGGCGACTTCTCCATCCTGAACGAGCCTGTGAGCTACGACAACAAGCCCGGCAGCGAGGTGCCACTGATGGAACACCTCACCACCAGCTTCAACTTCGTGATCTCGCACCTCGGACCTCACGGTCTGCCGCTGATAGGCCGCGCCGACTGGAACGACTGCCTGAACCTGAATTGCTTCAGCAACGATCCCAACGAGTCGTATCAGACCACCGAGAACAAGAAGGGCGACTCCAAGGCCGAGTCGCTGATGATAGCCGGTCAGTTCGTGATGTGCGGCCAGCAGTATGCCGAGCTGTGCAAGGCCATAGGCAATACACGCGAGTACGATCGAGCCATGCAGCATGTCGAGTCTATGGCCGAGGCCGTGAAGAAACATGGATGGGACGGCGAATGGTTCCTGCGCGCCTACGATTATTTCGGACGCCCCGTAGGCTCCAAAGAGAATAAGGAAGGCAAGATTTTCATCGAATCTCAGGGCTGGTGCTCCATGGCCAAGATAGGTCTGGAGGAGGGTCTGGTGAACCGGGCTCTGGAATCGGTCAGGACTCATCTTGACTCCCCCCACGGCATTGTGCTGAACAATCCGGCATTCACCGAATATGTACCCGAATACGGCGAGATTTCGAGTTATCCTCCGGGCTATAAGGAGAACGCAGGCATCTTCGCCCACAACAATCCCTGGATCATCGTGGCCGAGACCATCGTGGGCAACGGCGACCGCGCCTGGGAATACTATACCAAGATCGCTCCCGCATGGGTGGAGGAACACAGCGACCTGCACAAAGTGGAGCCATACGTTTACAGCCAGATGACGGCAGGAAAGGACGCGCCGAATCCGGGTCAGGCCAAGAACTCGTGGCTCACCGGTACGGCAGCCTGGAACTGGCTTACCGTGTCGCAGTACATATTAGGCATACAGCCGGAATTCAACGGGTTGCGCATCGACCCCTGCATCCCGTCGGATATGAAAGGCTATGAGCTGGACCGCACGTTCCGGGGCGCCCACTACCACATCCGCGTCATGAACCCAGACGGCGTCTGCAAGGGCGTGAAGTCCATCACCGTAAACGGTCTGCCTGTCAATGGCAACATCATCAACGTATTCCCCGAGGGATCGAACAATACCGTCGATGTCGTGATGGGATAATCTACTGCAAAACATAAGACAAAGCCCTGACTTTCACACAAGCCGGGGCTTTGCCGTATAATAAATTCATTGTTAAGAAAGTCCTAAAATCGGGATTTCTCATTGTTTCCGGCACCGGTGCCACGATAGCGGTCACGGGTCGTGTTGAAGCGGTACTGGAGAGTGAGCATTACCGATCGACAGGGCGAGAAATTCTTCTGGACAAGCTTCACGGCATCGCTATACATCCGAGCATCATTCTGAGAAGTGTTGAACAGGTCCTTTGCTTCGAGGGTGATACTGAAGGCATTGTTGAGGAATCCTTTGTAAATCTTGGCATTGACGTACCATGGAGTGTTCGAGACTTTCATATTATTGTCCCACGTATGTGTCATCAGCTGAGCGTCGATATTAAGCCAGATGTCGAACGGAAGGTGAATGGCATTCTGCCATTGGAACAGAAAGCCCGGAGTATTCATTTTCATAGGCTTGCCGTCGACCGGCAGGGTGAGCCACTGCTTCATCATGCCGACATTCACGCGAGGCGACCATACTCCGACTTTGAACTGACCGCCTACAAATGCCTGAAGATAATGGCGGTGGTCAAGATTTGCCGTGCGAATGATGGTTGCCTCTCCATCCGCGCCGTAAGGCTCTGTGATGTGGTACACTCCATCCTTCAAATATATATACGACACTTGTGCGAAGAACTGACGCCACTGCACCATATATTCCACAGTCTGCATTTTTGTGGGTTTCAGATATGGGTTGCCGGTCTCATAAGTGAGGCGGTTGATATAGCTGACTGTTCCGTCGAGCTGACCGTAACCGGGTCGGACGGTTTTGCCTGAGTAGTTCAGTCCCATACGGACATTACCTATCTGAGTGGAGACATTCAGCGAGGGGAACAGATTGTTATAGGTCTTGCTTTGACCGTCACGATGCTCACCCATCTCGTAATAATCGAATTTCACATGCTCAAAGCGGAGTCCGACACCGACATTGAAGCGACCGAACCGTCTTGCAAATTCCACAAAAGCGGCGATACTGCTTTCATCCACACGGTTGTCGGCCTCCGGTATTTCGGGGATGTTTGCTGTAAAAACATTCGTGGTGCGTGTGTTAGTATATTCTTCTCCAAACCTTATCTGTCCCTGCCAGAGAGTATGACTGACAACTAATTTCTCGGCAAACATACGGTTGCGGTTGGTCGATTCAGAGCTTACATTGCGGTTATCCCCTGTTTCGCTGAGTTCGTCACTCAATGAAAACTCACGGTTTGTATACCAAAGAAAATCCGCATTAAAATCTAAAGTGAATTTGCCGACAATGCCATTATAATAAAGATTGACATTATGGCGCGGCACTGCCGTTGATCTATTGTTTACGTCAGAATTATAGCGGTCAAGCAATGCGCCGTTCAGCCAGACTTCGCTCGGTATTGTTCCGGAGGTGTGGTGGCGGTTCCAACT
>ENA-OYYR01000818-OYYR01000818.1-human-gut-metagenome-genome-assembly--contig:-NODE-818-length-13879-cov-9.173611_pt1 | contig 13879 bp, 9 predicted proteins | sample MGYA00244066_ERZ653454 | MGnify/ENA primary metagenome ERZ653454 (study PRJEB26926, sample SAMN06165163) | human gut metagenome | biome: ENVO:00009003; feature: ENVO:2100002; material: ENVO:00002003...
GCTGCAGTCTCGTGGGCTCGGAGATGTGTATAAGAGACAGGGGCCGGGGTGGTCTCAGGGGGCTGGTTCAGCTTGTTTTCTTCTGCCATAGTGGTATTCCTTCCGGGTCTCAGGGTATCAGAAAGTCCTGCGGCAGAGGATGGCCCGCCGCAGGACATTTCCGGTTACGATGCAGGACAGCGGCGCTGTCCCGGATTCAAAATTTCCGCAGGGAGATGGTTGGCATTAAGCCTGCTTTGCAGCAGCCTCAGCCTTGATGCGGCCGATCTCAGCCTGGATCTCTTCCATCTTCTCCTTGGTCAGGGGATAGAAGTGCATGGCAACAACGTTGCACAGCCAGCCAACGATGGGCAGCAGGACGAAGCAGCCGATGGTTGCCCAGAAGATGCCGTCAGAGTACGGAGTCAGGGTGTCGGGCAGAGCGTCCTTGAAGCCGGCCATGGAGTAGAACAGGGCCACCAGAGTGGCTGCCAGAGAAGAGACCAGCTTATCCACAAAGCTGAACAGGGTGCCCATCAGGCCGGGGACGTACTTGCCGGTACGATAAACCTCGTAGTCGGCGCAGTCAGCGGTCATGGTGATAACGATAGAGGAGGACAGAGCCTGCACACCGCGCCATGCGATGACCAGCAGGATGAAGATCAGGCCCACTGCACTCCAGCCGGTGAACAGGGTGCCCCAGGTGTCGGGACGGATGATACGGAATGCGGGGATCGCAAACTTGGAAGCATCGCCCCTGGGGTTCACAAAGACCAGGAACAGGGTGATGATGATAGAACCGATGATACCGCCATAGGTGCCGGTCATCATGGATGCCTTCTGGCCCATCTGACGAGCGATCTTGTTCATCAGCAGGATGGAGATCAGAGCGATGGGGATAGAGGTGATCTGAGAGTAGCTGGAGAATGCGGCATAGTTGCCGAAGATGATGCCGAACAGGCAGATCATAACGGTGGAGTTGCTCATGGTAGACATGAACAGCTTATCGGTAGATGCGGAGACCACCAGCATCTGGATGGCACGGTTGTGAGCCAGGGTGTCAACGTAATCCTTAACGCCGACCTTCTGGGTGGTGCCCAGGCCGAAGTACTTGGGACGGTCCTTACGCCACAGAGCGATGATGGCGCAGACTGCAAACACTGCAGACAGGCCGCCGAACATCAGCTGCATGGTGGTGAACAGGCCGGGGTTGTAGAAAGCGGACAGGTTGCCGCCAGACTTCTCCACGATGCCTGCCAGAGCGGGGTTCTGTGCCACCAGAGAAGCGATCTCTGCAGCGTTGTTCTCAGCAGTCAGGGTGAACTTGGGAACCAGGCTGTCGGTAACGATGACAGGGATGACGATGTTCATCAGGATGATGTTGTACACGGTATCGCACATTGCGAAGATGGGGCGCTGCTTGGGATCGTTGGTCAGGCAGGTCTGAGCAGACTTGGTGACAACGCACTGGCAGGTGTAGCCCAGGATGTAGATCATGTAGATGATGATGAACGCGACAAAGCGGACACCAGTGCCCATCTTGGGGATGAAGTTGAACATCACGAAGGTGGTGGCGAACATGATGACCTGACCGATCACAATGAACGGACGGTTTTTGCCGAACTTGCCGTTGGTCTTATCGACCATCATACCAACGAACGGGTCGGTGACACCGTCCCAGATGCGCATGATGGTAACAATGGAACCGGCCAGCACGGATGCCAGACCGACGATACCGATCAGGAAGTAGCTGATGTAACCGACCACCATCATGTAGGTGTTGGTGGAGGTGTTGTTCAGAGCGTACATCATGATCTCCCACATTTTCGCTCTGTGGATGCCGTTTTCTTCAAGCGGCTGTTTGACCTTTGCCATAGAGAAGCTCTCCTTTCAATTCTGCGGCCGGTGTGCTGCCACTCACTCCGGCCTTTCATTCGGCCCCCCGTGGGCTGCGGCTGCCACATCGCGAACCGGGGGATTTTTATGTATACATTATGAACTATCCCTCAAATTTCTGTTAGTAAAATTTTGTGGGAAAACAGGACAATTTTACTCTCCTTGGGCGAAATCAACAGTTTTAAAAAACAGCGTTCGTCATTTTGCACATGATTGTAAGATACTAGTACAGCACATTCCACAAAACAGACTTGTATTCCAACCGCGCGCAAAAAAGAATACAAGGAAAGTGCGGAAATATCCAAAAAATTTTCTAGTTGTTCCGCGCGGCGGCCTATTATAATAGGTATAGCATCTGCGGCTCTGTGGCATGGGCCGCTGCGTTCAAAAGAAAAGGAGAAAACACTATGGCAGTGAAAGCATCCGAGCGTGTAAAGCGCTACCAGAACCCCAACGGCCCCACCATCAGCACCGTGGAGCGCAAGGTCATCGAGCAGGACGGCCTGTATTTCAAGGACATCGACGGCACCGGCACCGTCAGCGCAGTCAACGACTGGCGCTTGACCCCGGCTGAGCGCGCCGAGGCCTATGTCAAGGTTCTTACCACCAGCGAGAAGATCGGCCAGATCTTCACCTCCGACTGGCGCATGGGCCCCAAGTATCCTTCCCCCCGTCTGGCAGCCAACGGCCACAAGCCCGTGGCGGACGAAAGCGGCCTGCTGGACGAGGCACCCGTGAACGTCTCCGACAGCATCTTCGGCTCCCAGTCCCTGCCCAGCACCTCTGACATGGTCAAGAAGAGCTTCAACCGCCACGTCATCCTGCGCGAGAGCCCCACGCCCGAGGATCTGGCAGATTACCTGAACCAGCTGCAGTACCTGACCGAGACCTGTGATCACTTTGTTCCCATGCAGGTCATGTCCAACAGCCGCAACGAGAACGGCGAGGTCGTGTTCGGCATGAACGATGCCACCGGCGTGTTTGCCACCTATCCCGGCACCCTGGGCATTGCTGCTGCCGTCAAGGGCACCGCACGCATCGACATCATCGACAAGTTCGCCGACACCATCCGCCGCGAGTGGAACGCCTGCGGCCTGAAGAAGGGCTACATGTACATGGCCGACTGCGTCACCGACCCCCGTTGGCAGCGCACCTTCGGCACCTTTGGCGAGGACCCGGAGCTCATTGAGGAGATCTTCGACCACCTGATCCCCGGCATCCAGGGCGGCAGCAACGGCGTTACCCCCGAGGGTGTTTCCATGACCGTGAAGCACTTCCCCGGCGGCGGTGCCCGTGAGAACGGCTTTGACCCCCACTATGCAGCAGGCCAGTGGAACATCTACGCCACCCCCGGCTCCCTGCAGAAGTACCACATCCCGGCATTCCGCGCAGCCATCCGCCACAATGCCGAGTCCATCATGCCCTACTACTCCAAGCCCAGCGCCGAGAAGAGCGCTCCGCAGGAGGACTTCAACGGCAACCCCATCGAGCTCCAGCCCTACGGCTTTGCCTACAACAAGGTGTTCATCGACGGCCTGCTGCGCGGCCAGATGGGCTTCAAGGGCTACATCAACTCCGACACCGGCATCGTCCACAACATGTGCTGGGGCGTTGACATGCTGGACGAGCCCGAGCGCATCGGCTATGCTGTCACCCAGAGCGGCGTGGACCTGATCTCCGGCCTGCTGGACAACGAGCTGGGCGAGGAGAGCTACGCCCGCGGCACCAACGACTACTACGACACCCACGCGGTGCCCGCCGGTTTCAAGAAGGAAGATCTGGTGCTGACCGATGCCAGCCTGAACCGCGCTGTCAGCCGCACCCTGACCGAGCTGTTCCGTCAGGGCATGTTCGAGGACACCTACGCCGACCCCAGGAAGGCCGCCGAGGTCGTTGCCACCAAGGCCGACTGGGAGGAAGCTTCCCGCGTGCACCGCGAGTCCGTTGTCCTGCTGAAGAACGACGGCACCCTGCCCCTGAAGGACGGCACCAAGGTCTACGCTGAGGCCTTTGGCAAGAGCGCCGAGGCCGGTGAGGCCGCCACCAAGGCCCTGCGCGAAATGCTGGGCAATGTCACTCTGGTGGACACCCCCGATGAGGCCCAGGTGGCCCTGCTGATGGTCAGCCCCCAGTCCGGTGCATACTTCAACGCCACCCCGGGCTACCTGGAGCTGGACATCTGCGAGGACAAGACGGTCTGCAATGTGGACGAGAGCGGCAAGCCCACCACCGAGACCCACAAGGAGACCACTCTGGTGGGCGCAAACCGTCTGGCCGGTATCGCTGCTGCGGTCCACGCCCACGGCGGCAAGGTCGTTTCCAACATCAACTGCCCGCTGGCCTGGGAGGTCGGCAATGTGGAGAAGGTCTCCGACGCTCTGACCGTCGGCTTTGACACCTACCCCTCCGCAACGCTGGATGTGATGTTCGGCCGCTTTGCTCCCGTTGGCAAACTGCCCCTGACCCTGCCCAAGGGCGACGAGGTGCTGGCTGTGAACGCGGACGGTGTCTGCATCAGCCCCAACGACGTGCCCGGCTTTGCAAAGGATGCCTACATGCCCGACAGCATGAAGGACGAGAACGGCAAGGCTTACGCCTACCGTGATGCCGCGGGCAACTACTACGAGATGAACTTCGGCCTGACGTTCTGAGGGCAGCCCTCTCCGTCTCGCTCAAACCAAAGGAGACACTTTCCATGGCACAAACGCAGAAAAAACAGCAGGATATGGGCACGGGTGACGTGAAAAAGCTCCTGCTCCAGCTGATGATCCCCGCCGTTGTGGCGCAGGTGGTCAACCTGCTGTACAACATCGTGGACCGCATCTACATCGGCCACATCCCGGGGATCGGCGCGGCGGCTCTGACCGGCGTGGGCCTGTTTACCCCCATCCTGATGCTCCTGAACGCCTTTGCCATGCTCATCGGCTCCGGCGGCGCGCCCCGCACCGCCATCGCCATGGGCCAGGGTGACAAGAAGCAGGCCGAAAAGATCGTCAGCAACAGCTTTACCATGCTGCTGCTCTTCTCGGTCGTCCTGACCATCGTCTTTTACGCCGCCGCACCCACCCTGCTGCGGCTGTTTGGTGCCAGTGACACCACCCTGCCCTACGCTCTGGCTTACAGCCGCATCTACATTCTGGGCACCATCTGCGTGCTGATCGTGCTTGGCATGAACACCTTCATCACCGCGCAGGGCTTTGCCAAGATCAGCATGCTGACCACCGTCATCGGCGCGGTCATCAACATCGTGCTGGACCCCATCCTCATCTTTGGGCTGGGCATGGGCGTAAAGGGTGCTGCCATTGCCACCGTGCTGAGCCAGGCAGTGGGTGCCATCTGGGTCATCCGCTTCCTCACCGGCCCCAAGACCATCCTCAAGATCCGCAAAGAGGACATGAAGCTGGAAGGGAAGATCATCATGCCCGTGCTGGCACTGGGCATTTCCACCTTCGTCATGCTCTCCACCGAGAGCCTGCTGTCCATCAGCTTCAGCTCCAGCCTGGCCCGCTACGGCGGTGACGTGGCCGTGGGTGCCATGACCGTGATCACCAGCGCCTCCCAGCTGTGCACCATGCCCATCTCGGGCATCTGCCAGGGCGGCCAGCCGGTGATGAGCTTCAACTTCGGCGCAGGCAAGAAAGACCGCGTCAAGCAGGCATTCCGCTTCCAGCTGACCCTCTGCCTGAGCTACACCACCATCTTCTGGCTGCTGATGATGCTGGTTCCCGGTGCCGTGGCTGGCATCTTCACCTCGGATGCCTCCCTGATCGATTACACCACCTGGGCCATGCGCATCTACATGGCGGGCATCTTCTCCACCGGTGTCCAGATCGCCTGCCAGCAGAGCTTTATGGCGCTGGGTCAGGCCAAGGTCAGCCTGCTGCTGGCCTGCCTGCGCAAGCTCATCCTGCTCATCCCCCTCATCTTCATCCTGCCCCATGTGGTCGCGAACCCCGTGTTCGGCGTGTTCCTTGCCGAGCCCGTCAGTGACATCATCGCCGCTGCCGTGACCGCCACCACCTTCTTCCTCCAGTTCAATAAGATCCTGGACAAGGGCGCTGGCAGGGTCTGATGCCTTGTCCGCCTGAAAACAATCATCCGTATCACCACAACCATCTGATCAAAAAAGGAGTATCCTCGTGGAAAAGAATGTTCTGAACACCGACCTGTCCGGCAAGGTTGCCGTGGTCACCGGTGCCAGCGGCACCCTTTGTTCCATTTTCGCCAAGGCTCTGGCCCGGGCAGGAGCCAAAGTGGCTCTGCTGGGCCGCAACATGGAGAAGCTGAAGGAGCTGGCCAATGCGATCGAGGCAGAAGGCGGCATGGCCAAGGGCTACACCTGCAATGTTATGAACAAGGCCAACTGCCTGCAGGTGGCAGAGGAGGTGATGGCGGATCTGGGTCCCTGCGATATTCTGGTGAACGGTGTCGGCGGCAACAACCCCCGGGCCAACACCGACAAGGAATTCTTCGAGATGGCGGATCTGGACGATGACACCGTGACCTTCTTCGATCTGGACGAGAGCGGCGTGGAGATGGTGTTCAACCTGAACTTCATCGGCACCCTGCTGCCCACGCAGGCCTTTGCCCGGCAGATGGTGGGCCGCCCCGGCTGCAACATCATGAACATCTCCAGCATGAACGCCTACCTGCCCCTGACCAAGATCCCGGCCTACTCCGGCTCCAAGGCTGCTGTCACCAACTTCACCCAGTGGCTGGCAGTGCACTTCAGCAAGGTGGGCATCCGGGTCAACGCCATTGCCCCGGGCTTCTTTGCCAGCGAGCAGAACGAACGGCTCCTCTACAACGAGGACGGCACCCCCACCGCCCGCACCGAAAAGATCCTGGCTGCCACCCCCATGGGCCGCTTCGGCGACAGCGAAAAGGATCTGGTGGGTGCCCTGCTGTTCCTGCTGAACAACGAGGCTGCCGGCTTTATCACCGGTATCTGCCTGCCCATTGACGGCGGCTTCTCCGCCTACTCTGGTGTCTGATGAGGGCCCCGGCCTGAGCCGCAGACCCTGAGAGAAACAATAAGAGCCCTGGGGCTGCAATTTTCTGCAGCCCCAGGGCTCTTTCTCGTTTTTACAGACCGGCCAGCAGGATGGCCAGCACGGCTTTCTGCACATGGAGACGGTTCTCGGCCTCGTCAAAGATCTCGTCGGCGTGCTCTTCAAAGACAGCGGTGGAGATCTCCTCGCCCCGGTGCGCAGGCAGGCAGTGGAGGAGCATGGCATCGGGCTTCGCCCCCTCCATCAGCCTGCTGGTCACCTGAAAGCCCGCGAAATCCCGCAGACGGCGCTCACTTTCGGGGGTGCCGGGGGCCGTGTTCCATGCGGCGGTCACCACCACATCGGCATCCTTCACACCCTCGGCGGGGTCGGTGAGCAGGCGAAACTTTTCGTTATACTTGTGGGCGAACATCAGCACGTCAGCGGCAGGGCGGTAGCCCTCGGGGCAGACACAGGTCACACGCATCCCTGCCAGCAGGCCGCCCACGATAAGGCTGTTTGCCATGCTGCAGCCATCCCCGATGAAGCAGAGCTTCTGGCCCTCCAGCGTGCCCCGGCGCTCCCGGATGGTCATCAGGTCGGCCAGCACCTGGCAGGGATGGGCGTAGTCGGTCAGGCCGTTGATCACGGGCACACCGGCCAGCTCGGCAAACTCTTCCAGATCGCACTGGCGGTAAGTGCGCCAGACCACGCAGTCGTAGTAGCGGCCCAGCACCCGAGCGGTATCCTTGAGGGGCTCGCCCCGGCCGGACTGCAGCTCGGTGGCGGCATTCATGTAATTGCCCAGACCGCCCAGCTGGTAGACACCCACCTCAAAGCTGGTGCGGGTGCGGGTGGAATTTTTGGAGAACATCAGCGCCACGCTCCTGCCCTTGAGCAGCGCCGGGGTCGTCCCGGCCTTCTGCTCTGCCTTGAGCTCCTCCGCCACATCAAGGATGTGGTGGAGCTCAGCGGGGGAGAGGTCGCTCATTTTCAGCAGATGTTTCATGCCTGCTCCTTTGGAGCCTTCTGCTCCATCTCGGTCAGCACCTCGTTCAGGATACCCAGAGCCTTTTCCACATCGTGGGCGGTCAGGGTCAGCGGGGGCAGCAGGCGCAGGCGGCTCTTGGCCGTGAGCACCAGCAGACCCTTTTCGCGGCAGGCGGCCAGCACATCCGCGGCCTGGATGCCGCCAAAGAACTCGATGCCCACCATCAGGCCAATGCCGGAAAGGTTCTTGACCATGGGCAGCTTGGCCAGACCAGCACGCAGCTGGACGGCCCGCTCGCTGACATTGGCCAGGAAGCTCTGATCCATCCGATCCACCACCACGTTGGCACCGGCGCAGACCACCGGGTTGCCGCCAAAGGTGGAACCGTGGCTGCCGGGGCCCATGCCCTCGGCGGTCTTTTCGTTCAGCAGAACGGCACCGATGGGCAGGCCGCCGCCCAGGCCCTTGGCCAGCGTGACGATATCGGGCTTGAGGTTGTAGTGCTCACAGCACAGGAAGGTGCCGGTGCGGCCCACGCCGGTCTGCACCTCGTCCACGATGAGGACAAGGTCCTTTTCATCACAGAGGGCGCGCACAGCCTGCACATACTCAGGGTCCAGCGCCATCACGCCGCCCTCGCCCTGGATCAGCTCCAGCATAATGGCGCAGGTATGGCGGTCCACCAGTTCCCGGAGGCCCTCGATGTCACCGGCGGTGGTATAGACAAAGCCCTCGTTGAAGGGGCCAAAGTAGTTGTGGAACACCTCCTGACCGGTGGCGGTCAGGGTGGCAATGGTGCGGCCATGGAAGCTGTTGACCAGCGTGATCACAACATCGCGGCCCTTGCCGTAGTGGTCAAAGCTGTACTTGCGGGCAGCCTTGATGGCACCCTCGTTGGCCTCGGCACCGGAATTTCCAAAGAACACTCGGCTCATGCCGGTGCGCTTGCACAGCTTTTTGGCCAGCTTGCCGCAGGGGGCAGTATAGTAAAGGTTGGAGGTGTGCTGCAGCTTATGGGCCTGCTCGGAGACAGCCTCGGCCCAGGTCAGGTCGCAGTAGCCCAGGCTGTTCACGCCGATGCCGCTGGTGAAATCCAGATACTTCTGGCCCTCGGGGCCTTCGGCATACAGGCCGTGGCCCTTTTCCAGTGCAATGGGGTTGCGGTTATAGGTGTGCAGGACATATTCGTTGTCCCGCTTGATGACTTTTTCGGAATCCATTTTGTGCCCTCCTTACGGTAACGCTGTTCTTTCCCGCAATGCCAAAGGCTCCCCTACCAGGGGAGCTGTCGCGTCAGCGACTGAGAGGTTGTATGAAGGACAACGTCTCCTCTGTCCAACCTCTCCGTCAATGCTTCGCATTGCCACCTCCCCTAGTAGGGGAGGCCTTGGCAGTCCTCGCAAAGTTCCCGGTTTCGCCAGAGGCTCCCCTATTAGGGGAGCTGTCGAGCGGAGCGAGACTGAGAGGTTTAATTCGTTTTCATCCCATTCTCGCCGTCCCAGTGGGCGAAGAAGCAGGCCAGGGCCTCTTTCCAGTCCCGCACATCGTTGCCCACAGTGCAGCGGAGCATCCGGTTGTCCAGTGCGCTCCACTTGGGGCGGTCGGCACTTTCGGGGTGCTTGGCCTTGTACTCCTCGCTGGTGCAGGGGGCCACAGAGGCATCCACACCAGACAGGCGGATGATCTCGGAAGCAAAATCGTACCAGGAGCAGATGCCCTCACCAGTGCAGTGATACAGGCCGTACTCATGGGTCACGCAGAGCTGCAGCAGCTCATGGGCCAGGTCAACCGCGTTGGTGGGGTTGCCGCACTGGTCGTTGACCACCTCCAGCTTGCCGAATTTCCGGCCGGCGTTGACGATGGTCTTGACGAAGTTCTTGCCGTAGTAGCTGTACAGCCATGCCGTGCGGACGATGAAGTGGCGGTGGCAGAACTGCTCCACATACTTTTCGCCCATGAGCTTGGTGGAGCCGTAGGCGCTGATGGGGCCGGGGATGGTGGCCTCGTCCTGTGCAATGCCGCCGTTCTCACGGCCGGAGAACACATAGTCCGTGGAGACATGCACCAGGCGGGCACCGGTCTTTTCGGCGGCCTGTGCCAGATTGCGGGGGCCCAGAGCATTTGCCTTGAAGGCTGCGTCGTGGTTCACCTCGCAGCCGTCCACGTTGGTGTAGGCGGCGCAGTTGATGATGACATCCGGGCGCTGGCGGCGGATGAAGTCATCCACCATCTTATAGTTGGAGATGTCCAGCTCCGGCAGGTCCACCGGGATCACGGTGGCATTCATCAGCTTTTCGGGGATGGGGCCGATCTCGCTGCGGCCCTCCCGCAGCTGCTTGATGATCTCAGTGCCAAGCTGGCCCTTGCAGCCGGTGACGATGATTTTCATGGGTGATTCCCCTCCTGCATCAATATCTCAGTTTTCCATCGGCCACGTTCTTGAGGTGCTGGCCGTAGGGGCTCTTACCATAACGGGAAGCGCTCTCCAGCAGGGTCTCGCGGTCGATCCAACCATACTTGAAGGCGATCTCTTCGGGGGCGCTGATCTTGATGCCCTGACGCTTCTCGACCATGCGGACAAAGTCGGCGGCATCCACCAGGCTCTCCATCGTGCCGGTATCCAGCCATGCAAAGCCGCGGCCCAGCAGCTGGACATCCAGCTCGTCCTTCTTCAGGTACATATCGTTCAGGGTCGTGATCTCCAGCTCACCGCGGGCAGAGGGCTTGACCTGCTTTGCCATCTGGACCACTTCCTTGTTGTAGAAGTACAGGCCGGTGATGGCGTAATTGCTCTTCGGGTGCTCGGGCTTTTCTTCCACGCTCAGCACCTTGCCGTTCTGGTCAAATTCCACGATGCCGAAACGCTCGGGGTCCTGCACATAGTAGCCGAACACAGTGCAGCGGCCCTTGGTCTCTGCATTGGCGGCGGCAGTCTTGAGGATCTTGGAGAAGCCGTTGCCGTAGAAGATGTTGTCGCCCAGGATCATGGCGCAGCAGTCGTCGCCGATGAACTCTTCGCCCAGAATAAAGGCCTGTGCCAGACCATCGGGAGATGGCTGGACCTTATATTGCAGATGGATGCCGTACTGGCTGCCATCGCCCAGCAGCGCCTCAAAGCGCGGCGTATCAGTGGGGGTGGAGATGATCAGGATATCCTGAATGCCCGCCAGCATGAGGGTGGACAGAGGATAGTAGATCATGGGCTTATCGTAGACAGGCAGCAGCTGCTTGCTGGTGACCATCGTCAACGGATAAAGCCGGGTGCCGGCACCGCCGGCCAGAATAATGCCTTTCATAATTTGTGCACTCCTTTATTTGTATTGAAAAAGTTGTGCAGCTATACGGGATGAAACGCTCACCTCGTAATATTCAAAGCGGAGCTGCGTCCGCTGTCAACAAAGTTACAGGGTAAAAGTTCTGGCCGCGCGGGGCGGCATCAGATAGTTTTACACCTTATTCTACTCTCAAATCGAAAAAAAAGCAAGAAAAAACGGCCTGTTCCAGAATTTTTTCCGAAACAGGCCGTCAAACAGAACCGTTCAGCCGCCCACGGCGGCAGCACATTGCGATGGTGGAGCGTTTCTTACCACTTGAAGCCCCACTTATGGAAATACTTCAGCAGGTTTCCCGTCTGCCAGAGGGCGGGCTTGAGATCCCGGTGGGCAGCGCGGTGCCAGGCGTGGATGGCGGTATACTGGGGCACCAGATACACCTTGCCCCGGGTGCGCATCTTCTGGGTGAGGTCCGCATCCTCCACATACATGAAGTAGCTCTCGTCAAAGCCGCCCACCGCCTTGAAGGTGCTGGTGCGCACACCGGAAAAGCTGCCGGTGCAGAACTCGATCTCGATGGGCCTGGTCAGGTCCTCATCCAGCATCAGGTAGTGGTCGTTCTGGCCTTTCCAGAAGCTGAGCCGGGGCAGCTGGCGGTAGAGCATGGGCCGCAGGGCGCACCGACGCAGGGGCAGCTGCTGGGGCTTGCCGTCCGGGAACACCAGCGAGGGCCGGGCCATCACGGCATCCGGGTGGGCGGCCATCCAGTCGGCCAGATCACTCAGGGTATCAGCGGTCAGCTGGATATCCGGGTTGAGGATAAAGTGGAAATCGCTGTCCAGCTCGGGCAGGATCATATTATGGCCGGTGCCAAAGCCGCCGTTCTCGGTGCGGCAGTGCACCACCACCTGCTGGCCCGGACCTGCTGCCAGCAGGCCGTCCGCCACGGCCTGCTCCAGCTTTTTGCCGCTGCCGTCCGGGCTGGCATTGTCCACCAGATACAGGGTCACCGGGTAGCGGCGCGTGCAGTGCAGCACCGTCTGCGCCGCCTTCAGCGCCTCGTCATAGCCGTTATATACAACAATACAGGCTGATAGTTTCATCAATTCACTCCAAAGGCAGGATCTTCAGCGTGAAGTCCTCACGCTGGATATCAAAGTTGGGGTTGGTGCAGGGATCGCCTGCGGCCAGCAGGTCTCCCCAGCGGGCCTGGAAGCGGAGCACCTCGCCCTGGAAGCGCTTCTGCTTTTCGGGGTTGTCCTCGGTGCCGCGGCTCTTGCTCTCGTAGTGGTAGAGCTGGGCAAAGGGGGTAAACACGTTGGTATAGCCCGCCTCCCGCACACGGACACAGAAATCCACATCGTTGAAGGCCACGGCATAGCTCTCGTCCAGACCGTTCATCTCATCATAGATCTCCCTGCGGATGAGCAGGCAGGCGGCGGTATCGCCGTAAACATCCTGCACATAGTTCAGCCGCCCCATGTAGCCATCGGATGCCGCCGGGAAATACTTGTGCAGGTGGCCCGCCACACCGCCGATGCCAAAACCGATGCCGGCATGCTGAATGGTGTCATCAGGGTAGAGCAGCTTTGCACCCACACAGCCCACCCGCTTCTGCTGGGCGTACATGACCATTTCCTCCAGCCAGTTGGGGGTGATGACCTCGGTATCGTTGTTGAGCAGCAGCAGGTATTCGCCGGTGGCATACTGCTCGCCAAAGTTGTTCAGGGCGCTGTAATTGAAGCCCTTGCCCTCCCAGGTCACAACCTTGAGGTTGTCCGGGTGTTCCTTCTGCATCCGCTCGTAGGCGCGGAAAGTCTCGGGCTGCTTGCTGTTGTTCTCAATGAGGATGAGCTCAAAATCCGGGTAGGTGGTGCGGGCATAGATGGAATCCACGCAGAGCTCCAGATCCCGGATGTGGTCGCAGGTGGGGATGAGGATGCTCACCCGGCCCGGGTGCTCAATGGTGTAATCGGTCTTGTAATAGCCCGGAGTGCCGGGGATGAGGGCAACATCGTCCACAGCGATCCCGCAGCGGGCATAGTGGGCCTTGAGGGCCGCAATGCCTGCGTCGATGCAGTAGGTCTTGGCGGAGATATCCGCCGCCGTGCTGCCGGGGCTGGAGCGCCAGTAATACAGGGCATGGGGAATGTGAACGATCTTCTCAGCCTGCTCCGTCAGGCGGAGGAACAGCTCGTAATCCTGGCTGCCGTTGTACTCCATCCGCTCGCCGCCGCCGGCCCGCTCCATCAGGGCGCGGCTGAACACGGTCAGGTGGCAGATGTAGTTATTGGAGCGGAGGTTGTCCAGCATGAAGTCGGGCTTGAAGTGGTAGAGCACCACATGCTCCGGCTTCCCCTCAAAGGTCGCCTCGTCGGTGTAGATAAAGTCAGCCTTCTGCTCGGCAATGGCCCTGGCCGCGTACCACAGGGCGCAGGGATGCAGCAGGTCATCGTGATCCAGCAGGGCGATATACTCACCGGTGGCCATCTCAAAGCCCTTGTTGGTGTTGCCGGGGATCAGCTCATTCTTTTCCAGCTTCTGATACCGGATGCGTGCATCGGCCTTCGCACGGGCCTGCACATGCTGGCCTACGGCCTCGTCCTTACCGGCATCCACGCAGCAGAGCTCCCAGTTCTTGTAGGTCTGGTTCACCACGGAATCCAGCATCTCGTCCAGGAAATCCAGCGGGGTGTTGTACAGAGGCACCACGCTGTCTCTTATACACATCTCCGAGCCCACGAGACTGC
>ENA-OYYR01000831-OYYR01000831.1-human-gut-metagenome-genome-assembly--contig:-NODE-831-length-13761-cov-6.317963_pt1 | contig 13761 bp, 6 predicted proteins | sample MGYA00244066_ERZ653454 | MGnify/ENA primary metagenome ERZ653454 (study PRJEB26926, sample SAMN06165163) | human gut metagenome | biome: ENVO:00009003; feature: ENVO:2100002; material: ENVO:00002003...
GGAATCAGCCCATTTTTTACGATGCCTCAAAAATGTTTAGCGGACAGTAATAATATTTAATGAGTCCGGAACGTTATACAAACGTATTATAACTGAAAATTCCACTTTCCGATGAATTACGTATTGCTGATCATAGGCCTTGTACTGATACTGGGCGGGGCCAATTATCTGACGGACGGCGCCGCTGCGATAGCCCGCAAGTTCGGTCTGTCTGACCTCATAGTGGGCCTTACCATCGTGGCCTTCGGCACATCGGCTCCGGAGCTGACCATCAGCATCATGTCGGCCGTAGAGGGCAATACCGGCATGGCCATCGGCAACGTGGTGGGCAGCAACATCTTCAACACCCTCCTCATAATCGGCGCCGTGGCTCTGGCCCGTCCCATACATATAGGCAAAGGAATAATGATCAACGAGATACCGTTGGTGATACTGGCCAGCGTGGCCATCCTGGCCATGGGTTGCTCGCCGTGGCTGGACGGCACTGCGCCCGAAATTTCGCGCGTCAACGGCATCCTGCTGCTCCTCTTTTTCGTCATATTCATGCGCTACATCTTCTCACAGGCCCAGGAATCCAAACAAGACCGGTCCGGTCAGCCCGCCGGGGCCAAGCCGCAGCCCAGTATGTGGCTGTCTGCCATAATGGTAGTCGGAGGCCTCGCCGCGCTGATTTACGGCGGCGACCTGTTTGTGGACAAGGCTTCGGCCATAGCCAGGTCATGGGGAGTGAGCGACGCCATAATCGGCCTGACCATCGTGGCCGCCGGAACCTCCCTCCCCGAGCTGGCCACGTCCCTCGTAGCGGCTGTGAAGGGCAACTCCGGAATAGCCGTGGGAAATGTGATAGGCAGCAATATATTCAACATCTTCCTGGTGTTGGGCTGCGCCGCGGCAATACGGCCCCTCCCCTTCGGCGGAATCTCGACGTTCGACCTCGGTGTGCTCACCGGCAGCGCATTGCTGTTCTGGTTCTTCGGATGGTTCTTCAAGACGCGTACCATCACCCGCATCGAGGGCGCCATCATGGCCCTATGCTATATCCTATACATCACCTTCCTCGTAATCCAGTCTTAATACCCCCTTAAAGACCCTAAAGACCTTAAAGACCTTAAAAAAACCTTACCCATCATGAATCGAATTCTATCTTCATTATTAGCCTGTATGGCCATCTGCCTGCCGCTCATGGCACAGACCGGCCATGAAACCGGATTCCAGAAATGGGCGTTGACGCCTCCCATGGGCTGGAACTCATGGGACTGCTATGGCCCCACGGTAGTCGAATCGGAAGTCAAGGCAAACGCCGACTATATGGCCGAAAAACTGGCGCCGTTCGGCTGGGAATATGTAGTGGTTGACATACGCTGGTTCGTGGAGAACGACAAGGCCGGCGGCTACAACCAGACCGACCCGCGATATGTCGTGGACGAATACGGCCGCTACACTCCGGCATTGAACCGCTTTCCCTCGGCGGCCGACGGCAAGGGTTTCAAGCCCCTGGCAGACTATATCCATTCCAAAAAACTGAAATTCGGCATCCACATAATGCGCGGCCTTCCCAAAGTGGCCGCCGACAGGAAGCTGCCTGTCCTCGGCACCAACGGAATAACGTGCGACATGATCGCCTCCAACGACTCGGCATGCACCTGGCTGCGTGACAATTACAAAGTAGACTGGCGCAAGCCGGGCGCGCAGGAGTATTACAATTCCATCTTCAATCTCTATGCCCAATGGGGCGTGGATTTCATCAAGATCGACGATCTGTCGCGTCCATACCACACGGCGGAAATTGAAATGATACGCCGTGCGATAGACCAGTGCGGACGTCCGATAGTGCTCAGCATGTCGCCGGGCGAGACGCCGCTTGACCGTGTGGACCACGTAAAGTCGCACGCCAATATGTGGCGCACCGTCGACGATTTCTGGGACAACTGGAGTCAGCTTAACTATCAGTTCGGCATCTGTGCCAAATGGGCGCCGCACTCGGCTCCCGGCACATGGGCCGACGCCGACATGCTGCCTCTGGGCAAAATCAGCATCCGCGGCGAACGCGGTGCCGAACGTTACTCCAATTTCACCCGCGACGAACAGTACACGCTGATGAACCTGTGGACCATATTCCGTTCGCCCCTGATGTTCGGCGGCGACCTGCCGCAGAACGATGAATTCACCAACAGCCTCCTAACCAACCGCGACGTGCTGTACATGCATTCCTACTCCGCCGGAAACCGTCAGCTCGGCAGCGAAGGGGGACACATCGTATGGACCTCCGACGATCCGGCTAACGGTGACAGGTTCGCCGCCCTGTTCAACACCGGCGGTTCTGAATGGATCAACACCACGGGCCACCTGTGGCGCAGCGGCACCATCTCCTACCTCACCACCGGTTATGCGACTGCGGCCGACTTCGACATTCCCGAGAACGCCACGCAGCTGTGCCTCGTGGTGACGGACGGGGGCGACGGCTTCGACTCCGACCATGCCGACTGGATAAACCCTGTCATCACTCTTAAGAACGGTACGAAAGTCGACCTCACCGAACTCCCTTATCTCAAGGCGACATGCGGCTGGGGCAATGTGGCCGTGAACAGGAATCTGAACGGCGGCAAGCTCAAAATAGACGGCCATGAATACGACAAGGGGATTGCCACTCACGCCAACTCCATCCTGATCTATGACCTGCCCGAAGGAGCCTCCCGTTTCTCGGCCATCGCCGGCATCGACAACACCGGCACCGACCAGGGAAGCAAGTCGTCGGTGGAATTCCTTGCCTTTACCGACGATCCTACCTACCGCAGCGAGACCACCGACGCCAACGCGGGAAGCAAGACGCTTAACGTAGACCCGGCCCTGCAGATTGCCTCCAGCGGCTACATCTGCCGCGCTTCAAACGTGCATCCGCGCACCGTCGAAGCCGACATCACCGGTGCCGAAAAGCTGTGGCTCGTCGTGACCAACGGTGGCGACAATTTCGATTACGACCACGCCGACTGGGTGAATCCCGTTCTAATCGACGCCGACGGCAATGAGACATCCCTGACTGAAATTCCATGGGACGAGAATCCCATAAACGGCTGGAACGCTCCGCGCCTGAACCGTAACAATGACGGGGGCACCCTCCGCCTGGGTGACACAGACTATGACAAGGGATTCGGTGTCAATGCCCCCTCGCAGTTGGTATTCACACTACCCGCCAGCCATAAGTACACCAAGTTCAAGGCTCTTGTGGGTTATGACGCGGGCGTGGCCAACGCTCCTCATGGCGTCACTATGGAATTCCGTGTGTTCACGCAGAACCCGGAACCGAACTTTACCGCGCCCGTAACACTGGACCTCAACGCATTGGGTTACGCTCCGGGTCAGCAGGTCAGGATCACCGAGATGTGGAAAGGCGAGACCGTGGGCACATTCGCGGACTCCGACTTCGCACCCGTGCTGAAATCCCATGCCAGCGGACTGTATCGTCTCAGCGCCGTGAACCGCAACGAGGGCGCGGCCCTGACCATAGACGCCGACCTGGAGAACATAAACGTCTCGCTGACAGGCGCAAGCGCCGACAACGCTTATATCCGGATATACTGCGACGACTCCATGATAGGCACAATCCCCATGGAAGGCGAACGCTCAGTGACATTCCCTCTTAAGGCCGTGCCCGAAGGGATCCACACCATATACGCCTCCTACAGCGGCAATACGGAATGGAATCCTGCAAAGAGCCAAAGCATTCAGGTGTCGGGAGAATCAGGCATCCTTAACCATGTCGCTCCGGCCGGCCGCCTCTCTCTGTCGCCGGTGCAGGGGGGCCTCAAAGTCAGTTCGCCCGAATACGCCACATTGCCGGTATACAATGTGGCCGGGACGCTGATCGTTATTGCAGAACTCAAGCCGGGCTGCCAGACGGTATCGCTCGCTCCGGGCCAATATGTGGCCGCCGGCAAAACATTCTTAGTCAAATAATTCAACTTTCTAATGTTGGAATTATTAAGATCTCAAGTCTCGGAATTGACGGCAAAAGCGTGGCTATGCGAGTCGATACCTCGGAGAGGTTGTTTCTCATTAACCCCACGATGGCTGAAGAGCGCGAAGCGTCCCGACAGCCTTCGTGGGGATAGACCGACACTGTCTATCTTGGTCGGAGACCATGCCGCTCGCCTTAAGCAACCTAATCCTCGATCATATCGGATACACATCAGGCAGTACAGCGGCATGGTCTCCGACCAAGCTGTCATTCCTTGGCTACCACCCCACGAAGGCAGGTGCCAGCTGAAGCTGTCTCCGACCATCGTGGGGTTATCGAGAAACAGCCTCTCCGAGGCACCAAATTCCGATAGGAAAATAATCGACCGAAATAGTTCTGTGCTTTTCTTTTAATTCCATAAGTGAACATACGAAACTTGATTAAAATTATTTAATTATGAACAACATAACTACTTCTGTTTTACTGCTGGCGAGCGCGCTCGCGACGTGCTCAGCCTACGCGGCCAATCCTGTAGCCATAGGTTACGGCAACGCCAAGGAATCAAAGGACATTTCATTTACAGTCTCCAATCCGTCGGACGTGGCGCGCAACGAGATGGTGGAGATAGCCGAGGCTCCGGCCACACCCTTCCGGCTCATGGATGCCCGTGGTCACGAGGTGCCGTATCAGATCACCCATGACGGCAGGATGATCTTCCGCGTATCAATCCCCGCAAAAGCCGGCATCGACTACAAGCTGGTTCCCGGCACTCCTATGCCTGTCGACACCATCTGCTATGGCCGCATATTCCCGGAACGCAAGGACGACCTGGCGTGGGAAAACGACCGTGGCGCGTTCCGTGCCTACGGCCCTGCGCTGCAAAAGAGCGGCGAGAAGGCCTACGGCTACGACGTGTGGACCAAGAGCGTGACCGAGCCGGTGCTGGAACAGCGCTTCTATGACGACCGTGTAAAGCGCATCTCGTTCCATATAGACCATGGCAAGGGTATGGACGTATATGCCGTCGGTCCGACGTTAGGGGGCGGCACATCGGCCCTGATGCTGCCGGGCGACAGCATCGTAATGCCCTACTGCTGGGCCGAGGCCCGCGTGCTGGACAACGGACCCCTGCGCTTCACCGCCGAACTGACATACCATCCCGTAAGGATAGGCGCCAACGATGTAATCGAGCATCGCCTTATCACGCTCGATGCCGGCGACTGCCTCAACAAGACCACGGTTTGGTACGACAACCTTCCTGCCGACGTTCGCCCCATAGCAGGCATCGTTGTGCACGACTCCAATCCGCAGGGCTACGACTTCGGCAACGGTTTTGTAACCTACACCGACTACACACAGGAGCCGGGAGCCAACAACGGCGAGATCTACTTAGCCCTATGCGGCGACAAGACCATGAAAGTGCGCTACATACCGTTTGACGCACCGCGCGGCGACGCCGTGGGCCATGTGATACTATCTGCCCCCGAAGGCGCCGACCGCATGACCTATTACTGGGGTTCCGGCTGGTCGAAAGGCTTCGTGCCCGACGCCGCCCAATGGAGAGCAATAGTCCGCGCCCAATCCGACGACCTCGCCCTGCCGCCCCTGGCCGTCACCTTCAAGTAACCGACATAACTCCTTATAATAAATAACAGAATAATAAATAACAGACATTCTCAACGCTTTGACCTGTAGGTACAGGCATCGTTTGTGAGGACTTCATGGAGCGCATCAAGCAAAATGCGCTCCATGACTGCATATCCCGCAGCGTTGGGGTGGACAGCCGGACTTTCATCGGCATACGCCGAATCCATCGATGTCCCGTCATCGTTGACCAATGCACTGAAATAGTCGGCATACGGAATGTCTTCAGCTTCGGCATACGCCTTTACCCTGGCATTGAGACTCCGGATCTTATCCATAGCATCCTTCACTTCCGGCCTCCAGCTAAATCCCTCGGCCGGCAGACATGATGCCAAAACAACCTTGATGCCGTTGGCCCGAGCCAGATCCACCATTGAGCGTACATTCCCGAATGTCGCGTCCTCATCGTACGCGCCGGCATTCAATGCGATGTCGTTTGTCCCGTAATTTATAACCACTGTTTCCGGATTCAGGTCAATGACATCGGCTCGGAAACGCAACAGGAACTGCCATGTTGTCTGTCCGGCTATGCCGCGGCCGATTATTTCGGGATGTGTCTGGAAAAGATGCGGAGCACGTGCCGGCCAGAAATCGGTAATGGAATTTCCCATCAATACCACCCGGCCTGGGACAGGAGGAAGCGAAGACAGTTGGGCGTTGGCATCGGCGTATCGGTTGAAATTGGCGAAACGCACCGCATCCTCGGCACTTGATGGCAATGACAAGGAGATGGATAGCAGAAGAAGCCGGCCAACCATAGCCGTCGTGATTGTGGAATTTCTTAAAAAAGCAAAGTAACGGTTATTCATTTATGTCATTTTTGTTAAAGATCATCAAATATTGCGCGTTTTTGCAAAATTAAAATACGCGATATGTACCTGCATACTACAATATTCAAAAACCGTGCAACAATACGGTCAGAATAAGTCTTTTGCAATAATATTGCATCTGTCTGCAATATTATTGCATGGTCCTGTCGCATCAAGCATCTATATTTGCAACATAATAAAGAACCACCGTGAAAAAACTGATCCTGACATTCATTATAAATATCCTTATTGCGGCACACGCCTCGGCATCGCTGTATCGCAGCTATCAGACCGACGACGGACTGTCGCACAACGGCGTGTGGGCCGTAATGCAGGACAGTCGCGGATTCCTATGGTTCGGCACCAACGACGGTCTGAACCGGTTCGACGGACTGAACTTCAAGGTGTACCGGCGCGTCGACAACGACAGTCTGAGCTTAGGCAACAATTTCATCCACTGTCTGCTGGAGACACCCGGCGGCGACATACTCGTCGGCACAAAGGAGGGGTTATACAGCTATAGTCCCGGCAGCGACAGTTTCCGCCATGTGGCTCTTGACGGACATCGGTTCGGCGACGACCGCAACAGCATACATTGCCTTGTGACGGACAAAACGGGACATCTATGGGTAGGATGCTACGGCCAAGGCATATACCGTCTGGATTCCAAGCTAAATGTCCTGCGCCATTACGACGGCAGACATCTGCCGTCGCGCTTCGTCACCGCAATGGACACCGACATTTCGGGCGCAATCTGGGTCGGCACCGACAACGCCGGTCTTTTCCGCCTCGATCCCCGCACCGGCAAGACGACGTCCACTCCTGTCTGCGGAGAAAACATACAGACCCTGTACCGACAGAGCGACAATACGCTATGGGCCGGCACTCTGACCGACGGCCTGTTTCATTTCGATCCACGCTCCAACTCAGTCCGGCGCATCACCCACACCACATCCTCCAATGCACCCGTACATGACATAAAGGCCCTTACTCCATATAGTCCCAACGAGCTGATAATGGGGTCGGAAAACGGCCTGCTCAGGCTTGACCGCAATACGCACACGCTCCGGCCTTTCGATGACGGCAGCTCATACGACAATCTGCCCGACAAAAGCATCTTCGCCATCACGCGCGACAACGAAGGAGGACTGTGGCTCGGCACGTATTTTTACGGCGTATGTTATCTTTCGCCGCGTATCAACGCCTTTTCCTATTATCAGGCCGGACATAACGACGGAGTCAACGCGCGGACAAACAACATTGTCAAACGCATAGTCGAGGTGCCTGACGGAAACATCGTGCTGACCTCAAGCGGCAAAGGCCTGAACATATTCAATCCGGCCACACGCACCACATCCGTATTTCCCGTTGCGGGACTTTCCGACAACATTCAAGGGACCCTGGCTGTCGGCGACCGGCTCTGGATCAGCGACTATGACCGGGGCATAACAGTGGCCGGATACCCGTCCGGCAACATCACCGCCAACTATACCACTGCCGACGGACTGCCTTCGAATGTGGTCAACGTCATGTACCGCGCCTCCACCGGGCGCATATATGCCGGCACCTCGCGCGGTGCCGCCGTATTCGACGGCTCGAGATTCAACCGCATCCCGGCCCTGCAGTCGGCGTCCGTGATGAAGATTCTTGAGGATTACGAAGGAAACCTCTGGTTCGCCACCCATTTCCACGGACTGTTCCGCATGAGCCCCGACGGCCGGTTCACCAACTACGTCCACCGTACCGGCAATGCCTCGTCTCTGCCCGGCAACAACCTCAACAACATATTTCTTGACTCGCGCGGCAAATTGTGGATCGGCACCGAAGGCGAAGGATTGGCCCTGTTCAATCCCTCCACCGGCAAAGTGGAACGGCGTTTCACCGAAGCCCGCGGCGGACTCCCGTCAAACATAATCTATTCCACGCAGGAGGATATGAACGGGAACATCTGGGTGTCCACGGGAGGCGGACTCGTAAAGATATCGGCCGACGACTATTCCGTAAGGGATTTCCGGTACCTCGAGAATCTCCTTAAGATACACTACACGCACAATTCCTCACTGCGTTCGGGCAAAGGCGACATGCTTTACTTCGGAGGTTCGGGCGGTTTCATCACCTTTGATCCGGCCGCCATCCGCAAGAACGACATGGCTCCCGCCGTGCGTGTCACGGATTTCTACGTCAACGGCCGACGCGACCGGCGCCCTGCCGACGGGAGCGTGAAAATTGAACTTGCCTCGTCCGAATCGACATTCGGCTTCAATGTGGCGTGTCTCAGCTATCTTTCCCCCGAACAGAACAAGATAGCCTACCGTCTCGAAGGCTTCGACTCGACATGGAAGACCCTGCCGGGCACCGAGCGGCATATCGGCTACATGAACATCCCCGCCGGCAAATACACCCTTCAGATCAAAGGCGCCAACAACGACGACGTATGGAGCGAGCCGATCGAACTCCGGCTCGTGGTCAGAAGGCCCTTCCTGCTCTCCAACACGATGCTGGTGGTGTACATCCTGCTTTTCGGACTGGCCATGTACTTCCTGAAGCGACGTATCGACGCATCCCACCGGCGCAAGATGGTGAAATTCAGCCACGCCAAGGAGAAGGAACTGTATGAGGCGAAAATTGGGTTCTTCACCAACATCGCCCATGAGATCCGCACGCCCCTTTCGCTGATCAGCGCTCCGCTGGACACCATATTGAAATCGGGCGACGGCAACGAACGCACCCGGCGTAACCTCGTGGTGATGAAAAGCAACGTGCAGCGGCTGCTGGAGCTTATCAACCAGCTGCTGGATTTCCGCAAGGTGGAGTCCCAACTGATGCGGCTGAGTTTCACCAGGTGCAACGCCTCGGAAATAGTGGAGGGAATCTGCATCCGCTACGAGGAATTCACCGGCCTGCACGGCATCCGACTGGACCGGAGCGGCATTCAACCCGGGATAGAATGCGTGCTCGACCCCGAGGCTTTCGAGAAAATCGTGGGCAACCTGATGTCGAACGCAATGAAATTCGCCGACAAACGCATCACCGTGTCCATTCACCTGGACCGGGAGGGACAGGAGCTTCGTCTTGAAATAGCCGATGACGGCCCCGGAATCAAGGAAAAGGACATAAAGCGCATCTTCGAGTCATTCTATCAGGTGGACGACCATGGGAAACATCCCGGCTCGGGCCTTGGCCTTCCGCTGGCCCGAAGTCTCGCCAGGATGCACGACGGCGAGATCAGCGTGGAATCCGAATACGGCCACGGCAGCCGGTTCATCCTGACAATCCCCACGACGCTGCAGGCCGACACACAGGAACATGACAGGACATCCGGCACACAATCGACCGATGAAAACGGATCCGCGGATTCCGACGCCGCATCCGGCACGGAGGACCGCAACATGCCCACGGTGCTGATAGTGGAGGACAACGACCAGTTGCGTTCGTTCATCGCCGACAATCTCTCGGATGCGTTCAATACCCTCTCGGCCTCGAACGGTGTCGAAGCGTTCGCCATTCTTGAAAACAGGAACGTAGACATCATCATCTCCGACATAATGATGCCCGACATGGACGGCATCGAGCTGTGCCGGGCCGTCCGCGGCAATCCCACGTTCTCGCATATCCCGGTCATCCTGCTGTCGGCCAAGACCGCCATCGAGACCAAAGTGGAGGGCCTGAACATCGGAGCCGACGCATATATAGAGAAACCGTTCTCCATCGAGCAGCTCCGCGCCCAAGCCGCCAGCATTCTTGACAGCCGGCGCCGGCTCAGGGAGAATTTCATAAAATCGCCCCTCGATTTCTACAAGAACCCTCATGCCGAGGACACCCACGAAACGGAGAACGCAGAGTTCGTCAAGAAACTGAACGACCTCATTCTCGAGAACCTTACCAACGACAATTTCAACATCGACGGCCTGGCCCGCATGTTCCTGATGAGCCGGTCCAATTTCCACAAACGGGTCAAGGGCGTCACGGGCAAGACTCCTAACGACTACATCCGGATAGTACGCCTCAGCAAGAGCGCCGAGCTTCTTGCCACGGGACGCTACCAGATAGTCGAGGTGTGCTATATGGTGGGTTTCAACACCCCGTCATACTTCTCAAAATGCTTTTTCGAACATTTCGGGAAACTGCCCAAGGACTACATCAACGACCTGAACAAATAGAGTCGGCAATCCACCTGATAACTCAAACTAAACCAACCATACTCATGAAATCAAAGAATCTCATAGTCCTGCTTATGACAGCTGTCGCCGGACTGCCGGTCGCGGCCCACGACATTACCGTCAGCGGAACGGTGACCGATGCTTCGGACGGCGAGCCGCTGATCGGAGTCTCGATTCTGGACAAAGGCAGCACGCACGGTGTCGTGACCGATGTCGAAGGCCGTTATTCGATAGTGGTGGACAACAAGGCCACGCTGCAGTTCTCGTACGTAGGCTACCGTACCGCAAACGTGAAGGTGGACGGGATGGAGACACACAATGTCGCGCTTGAATCCACGCAGGTCGCCCTCGAACAGGTCGTGGTAGTGGGATACGGCACGCAGAAGAAGGTGAATCTGACCGGATCCGTGGCCTCCGTGTCCGTCGGCAAGGACATGACCTCACGCTCCGTACCCAACGTGTCGGCCGCCCTTTCGGGTCTGATACCGGGACTTTCGGTAAACCAGAGCACCGGCATGGCCGGCAACAACAGCGCCACCCTTCTGATACGCGGCCTCGGCACGATCAACAACTCCGCCCCTCTGGTCGTGGTGGACGACATGCCCGACGTCGACATCAACCGAATCAACATGAACGACATCGAAAGCATCTCGGTGCTGAAGGACGCCACGGCGTCGTCAGTGTACGGATCGCGCGCGGCCAACGGCGTAATCCTGATCAAGACCAAGAACGGCAGCAAGAACCGTCCCACACAGATCAACTTCTCGGCCTCATACGGATGGCAGGAGGCCACACGGGCATACGACCTGCTCAGCGATTACGCCACGGCACTGCACCTGCACCAGCTCTCGGCCGCCACGAACCCCGGCACCAACGGTGTGCAGCAGAACTATAAGGAAGGCACAATCGACCAATGGCTTGCCTTGGGCATGATCGACCCCGTGCGCTATCCCAACACCGACTGGTTCGACCATATCATGCGCACCGGCGCGCTGCAGACATACAACGTGTCGGCGACGGGCGGCAACGACAAGGCCAACTTCTTCGCCTCCGTGGGCTACATGGACCAGAAGGGTCTGCAGATCAACAACGACTACGACCGCTTCAACGTGCGCATGAATTTCGACTATATGATACTGCGTCAGCTCAAGGCCGGAATGCGCATGGACGGAAGCTGGAGCAAATACTCCTACTGCCAGAGCAACGGTTTCAACGGCGAGGACAACCGTATAGGCAACGCCGTGGCGGGAATCTATCCCTACGACCCCGAGACGGGACACTACGGAGGCCCGATGGCCTACGGCGAGCTCCCCGAGGCGTTCAATCCCCTGTGTGTCTACAACAACGCCGTCAAGAAGGAGAACCGGCAGGAACTGAACGGAACCGCGTTCCTGGAGTGGAACGCCTTCAAGGGATTCACCGCCAGGCTCGACTACTCGCTGCGCTACTACAACCAATACTACAAGGACGCCCCCATGCCGGTGCAGAGCTATGACTTCCAGACCGACAGCTACAAGGAACTGTGGTACATCCAGCCCAGCGCCGGCGTGACTGACCGTAACAACAACGGCTACAAGACCCTGCTGAACTTCCGTCTGAACTACAATCATGTGTTCGGCGACGCGCACGACCTCCGCATCATGGCCATATACAGCGAGGAATACTGGTACAGCCGTTCCAACACCACCGGACGCGGCAACCGCATACACCCTTCGTTGTCCGAAATCAATTCGGCGCTGACCACGACCCAGACAACCTCCGGCACCTCGTCGCGCGAAGGATTACGCTCCTTCATAGGCCGTGTCAGCTACAACGCGCTTGACCGCTATCTGGCCGAATTCAACTTCCGTGTGGACGGCAGCTCCAAGTTCCTGAAGGGTCACAGATACGGATTCTTCCCCTCCGGCTCCATCGGCTGGCGTCTCAGCGAGGAACCCTGGCTCAAGCCCCATGTCGAGTCATGGCTGGACAACGCCAAATTCCGCGCTTCGTACGGCCTGTTGGGCAACAACAGCGGTGTCGGGGCATACCAGCAACGAGAGATAATGGCACAGAACAACTATATGTTCGACGGTGCCATCGCTTCCGGTTTCGTATATCAGAAAATGCTCAACACCGCCCTGACATGGGAGAAGACACGTGTGTTCAACCTCGGACTCGACCTGGCCATGCTCAATTCCCGACTGTTAGCCGAACTGGACTATTACGACCGGCTTACGACCGGGATGCTGCAGAACTCGCAGATGTCAATCCATCTGACGGGTGCCTACGAGGCTCCAAAAGCCAATCTGGGCAACCTGCGCAACCGTGGCGTCGAAGTCAACCTGACATGGCGTGACCATGCAGCCGATTTCAATTACTCGGTCAACGCCAACGTATCGTACAACCGCATGAACCTCGAGAAATGGGGCGAATTCCTCGACAAGGGATACGTCTATCTGAACATGCCCTATCATTTCACCTACTATATGCCCACGCTTCCGGGACTGGCGCAGACTTTCCAGGACACCTACGACTACGCCGACCAGGGAGCCAAGCCGGGCGACATCATCCGCCTGGACACCAACGGCGACGGCGTGATAGACGGCAACGACAAGGTGGCCGATGTAAACAGCCTCCGCGACGCGCCCACCACCAACTTCGCCCTCAACTTCAAGGCCGACTGGCGCGGATTCGACTTCGCGATGCTGTGGCAGGGCTCGGCCGGTCGCCGCGACTTCTGGATCAACAAATACAACACCTGCATCCTCCCCACGCAGTCGTACACCCCGACCGACAACCATCTGACAAAACCCTGGTCGTGGGAGAACCGGGACGGCGAATGGGAACGACTCGGAGGCAACGCCACAAATCCCACCGAGAATGAATTCCACCTGCGACGTATGGATTACTTCCGGCTCAAGAACATTCAGCTCGGATACACCCTGCCGCGCAAAATCACCACTAAATTCTGGGTACAGAACCTGCGCGTGTACTTCAGCGCCGACAACCTCCTGACCCTCACCTCATACGAAGGTCTTGACCCCGAGAAACCCGCCAACTCCGGCGACCTGTATCCCACCACCCGAACCTATACACTGGGCATCAACATATCATTTTAAGGAACAGACTCTAACGACATCAAGATGAAATACAGACATATCATACCTGTCTCTTATACACATCTGACGCTGCCGACGATCTTACGCGTGTA
>ENA-OYYR01000841-OYYR01000841.1-human-gut-metagenome-genome-assembly--contig:-NODE-841-length-13663-cov-4.463257_pt1 | contig 13663 bp, 7 predicted proteins | sample MGYA00244066_ERZ653454 | MGnify/ENA primary metagenome ERZ653454 (study PRJEB26926, sample SAMN06165163) | human gut metagenome | biome: ENVO:00009003; feature: ENVO:2100002; material: ENVO:00002003...
GATCTACACGCGTAAGATCGTCGGCAGCGTCAGATGTGTATAAGAGACAGGGGCACATAGAAATACCAGTATAAGAATGATGAGTTGTTTTCTTATATCCATAATTGTCTTAAATTTAAAGATTAATGTAGGTGTTTACTTTTCGTTAATTATTAAATAATGTGCATTTCTCATTTGTTTGGCATAAGTTTTTAATTTTGTTACTGTTTCATTTTACTTTTTGTTTTGTGTCTGCAAACGAAATTGTCAACTCATTCTCTTCGTTAAAGGTATATTTCATAGGTTGGATGCGTGCCATGATGCGGAGTATTTCGTCCAGCGGTTCGCTACGCAACGTAAACGTATAGAAATATTTATTGGATAATGTAGGATCCACGTCTATCTTTACCCGATACCATTTAGAAAGCAGTTTGCAAATGTCTCCCAATGAACGGTTTCTGAATACGAGTTGTGTATTTGCCCACGAAGAGGCAAAATGTACATCATCTTTTTCTACCTTAAGTGTCAGGGTTTTCCGATTAAAAGTAGCTGTTTCGCCCGGTTTGAGGAAACGGTTCTCTGTCTCGGTTTCCAAAGAGACGGACCCTTCTACCAAACTCACCAATGTATTTTCCGAACCGGGGAATGCATCGACATTGAATTTGGTTCCGTGAACTACGATACGCATCCCTTCTGTCTGCACGATAAAAGGTTTGTCAGCATCGTGTGCTACATCGAAGTAAGCTTCACCAGTTACATTTACGATACGCTCATCCTTATTCATTTGTGATCCGTATTGCAAAGAGGTCTCTGTATGCATCCATACTTCGCTTCCGTCAGGAAGGAGAACCTTAGACTTACCCGACAAATTAGAGTATAACTGCGGCATGGCTTCAGGCTGTCCGTTAAGGAATCCTATGTAGAATGAGCAACCGATGGCAACAGCTATACATGCAGCTACTGCGTAGCGGTATATCCGTTTCAGTTCGAAGCGTTTCTTTGCAGGTTTTGCAGTCTGCTTAGGCTCGCTGGCGTGCATACGGTTGACAAGTTCATTCCAATAATATTCGGTATTGGGCGTGTAGTTTTCTACATTTGCCTGAATTTTTTCCCATAACAGTTGCAATTCCTTGAATAACGCTTCGTTGTTACTGCTGCGTAACCAAGTCTCCAATTGCCGCTCTTCGTCTGCGGAAATTTCCTGTTTCAACTTAGGAATGATTAAATTCCAAGGAACACTTTTTTTCATGATCATGATGTTTTTATAGGCCTTCACTTATATGACACATCACTTGGGTTTAACCCTTATTCCAATTCCAATTATTTTTTTAATAAATTTCGAGGAACAAATAATATTAGTATCTTTGCCGCTCAAGAAGCCCTTATCTAATATAACTTCGATATGCCTGCAGAAGATGATATCCTATTGTTACAGTTAATCAAACAAGATGACGAGAAGGCTTTCAAGCACCTTTTCGATACTTATTTTGTTTCACTCTGCCGCTTCATGTCCCTTTATCTGAGAGACAAGCAGGAGATAGAAGAACTGGCCCTTTCCATCTTTATGAATTTGTGGGAGGGTAGGGCCGACTTGACTCTTAAAATCTCATTCAAGGCTTATCTTTTCCAGTCTGCACGCAATCGTTGCCTGAATGCTTTACGCGATGAAAAGGATACGGTTCCCATCGAGGGAGGAGAAGAATATGGATATGCTCTTGCTGCTGATACTTCGGTGGAGATGGAAGAACTGAATCGATTGATTGAAGAAGCTGTTTGTTCCCTTCCGGACAAATGTGGGCAGGTTTATCGCAAAAGTAGGGAGGAAGGGAAGACTAATCAAGAAATTGCCGGGGAAATGGGGATTTCTGTCAAGACGGTGGAGGCCCAAATAACCAAAGCCTTGAAGCATATCAAGAAATTTTTAGGAGAACAGTATACTTATTTGTTCTAAAATAGAAATTGCAGGCCATCTGTCTTTTAGAATGATGAAAGGAGGATGGCCTGCAATATAAAAAGAAGATTAATCTATAACCGTGAATTTTACTTTCTGGTCTTTCACTATTACATAATATTCTCCATTTTCAAGGAAATGTTCACCATTGGCATTTACAAAACCAAGATCACGCATCGGGTCTATTTCAAAGCGGAATATATGTGTTTCACCTGCTTTAATTAGTTGCTTTTCGAAGTGCTTCAACTCTTTGCATGGACGGGTAATCGTGCTAAATGGGTCTGAGATAAACCAATGCACCACTTCTGCACCGTCATGTTTGCCTACATTGGTGACTGGGATTTCCATTACCAACTTTTCACCGCGTCTGATGGTTTCTTTGGGCAAGTTGATATTACCATAATTAAAGGTGGTATAACTCAAGCCGTATCCGAATTCATACAGTGGGGTAGAGGGGATGTTTTGATATTTGCCACTTTGTGGACGGGCTGTTTTGCGCTGATTGTAATAGATTGGAATCTGTCCGGTGGAACGTGGAAAAGTAATGGAAAGCTTGCCCGAAGGATTTACCCGGCCGGACAAGACACCTGCCAATGGTTTACCACCAGGTACTCCCGGTTGCCACATTTCAACGATGGCGTCACAGAGAGGTTCCACTTTAGAGAGTCCCAAAGGACGTCCGTTAGCCAGTGCCAGAACAATCGGTTTGCCTGCTTTCTTCATTTCAGCAATGAATTTCTCTTGAATGGCAGGCAGTTCTATGATGGAACGCGATGCGTTTTCGCCACTCCACTTTTTCTTTTCACCCATACAGAGTAGAATGATATCTGCTTTCCGGGCTACAGCCAGTGCCTCACTGAATTTGGAAGTGTCGTTACCGTCGAAACCACAACCCTCGGTATAAATCAGTTCAGCCTTGCCTGCAAATTCTGCATCCAGCGCCTTTTTGATGGGGAGGACATCTTCTGCATGTCCATGTCCATACCATGACCCCAGGAGCTCGGCACAGTTTTCTACCAGAGGCCCCATGACGGCGATAGTTGGCTTGTTCCCGTTTGCCAGAGGGAGTACCTTGTTTTCATTCTTCAGTAGAACAATGCTCTCTTCTGCCAGTTTCTCTGCAATAGCCAGGCTTTGTGGAAGGAGGAAGCGCTCTTTTTCTGTAGATGTCGGGGTGTAGGGATTGTCAAAAAGTCCAAGGCGGAATTTGATACGGAGCACGCGTTTTACTGCATCGTCCACCAGTTGCATGCTTATTTTACCTTCTTCCACCAGCTTTGCCATATGCCTGTCATAGCAATGCCCCATCATGTCCATTTCCAGGCCGGCGTTGAAAGCCAGACGGGCAGCTTCTTTGCGGTCGGCAGCATGGCCCTGGTCAATAAGTTGCGGTACTGCAGACCAGTCTGAAACAACAAAGCCGTCGTGTTTCCAACGGTTCTTCAGAATTTCTGTCATCGTGTAATGGTTGGCGCTTCCGGGAGTGCCGCTGATGTCATTGAATGAACTCATTAAAGTAGCGGCACCGGCTTTTACGCCAGCTTCATAGGGAGGAATATAGGTGTCCCACAGAGTCTGATTGGAGATTTCCGTATAAACATAGTCACGTCCTGCTTCAGAAGCGCCGTATCCGATATAATGTTTAAGGCAGGCGGCTACTCGCTTGCTGTCGGACATGTCTTCACCTTGGTATCCTTTGATGGATGCGACACCGAATACAGCATTGGTATAAGGGTCTTCGCCATAGCCCTCTGCAACACGTCCCCAGCGTCCGTCTCTTGCCACGTCAATCATAGGGGAAAAAGTCCAGTCTACCCCGGACATGCGTGCTTCCTGGGCGGCAACGGCACATGCTTGTTCTACCAATTGGGGATTCCAAGAACATGCTTGTCCCAAAGAGATGGGATAAATGGTACGGAACCCGTGGATGACGTCGTATCCGAAAAGGATGGGGATACCCAGACGTGATTCTTCCATTGCTTTTCTCTGAGCCTCGTTACGCAGATTGGCATCTTCATCAAAATAAATGAGGGAGCCTAATGTGGCAGGAATTTTTTTTACTTTCTCACCACGATTGTTCTCGTTGTTATTCCGCCCCAAAGTGTACTGGTTGAGTTGTTGTACCTTTTCTTCCAGTGTCATTCTGCTGACCAGGTCATTTACACGCTCCTCAATGGGAGCTTTGGCATCTTTGTAGATGGGTTGCTTTTTGTCTGCAGCCATTGCTCCGGCCAGGCAACCACTTAAAAGGAGGCAACTGATAAATGTTAGTTTCTTCATGATATATATAATTATGCTATTCTCATTAAATAAGACACGTTTTTCGGAATCTGCTCCTACACAAAGGTCGTTTTTTTAAGGAATATAAACAAGTACATGCAAGGGCTTATTTGAAAATAGGCTTATCGGTTAGTGTCATGGAAGCTTGTTCGTTATTTTTTAGTTCAAATACCACTATTTCATTATTACCTGCTATAAGAGCACCAGCAGGTATCTCCAGGGTCTTTTCTGCATTTTCTTCCCAGTAGGCACCCAAGTATTGCCCGTTTATCCAGACTTCTCCCATTCCCCAGCCAGACACGTCAAGAAAGGTCTCTTGTGCCGGATTGCTTACTGTGACACAACCTTTACGGAAGCAAGGGATGGAGGAGGTACCTTCTTTGAAAGTTATTCCGGCCACATCGCATTCCTTAATTTCCAATGGGGTCATCTTCCAGCCTTCTAAATCTGTCTTTCCCAATGTTATGCTGCCGTAGATACCTTTTGAATTGTCCAGAATTTCAGGACCATAGGTAATACGTCCGATATTTTCAGTATAGATACTAAGTTTGTGTATACCTATCGGTAGATTGGTTTTCAAGCTTTTACTGCTATCTTTTAAATATCCTTGCAGTTTGCCGTCTGCATAGACCACAGCATAATCCCGTACGTTTTCAATAGTTAGTGTGGGATTCTCCTCTTCCACATCAACGGTTGTCTCATAGAGGGCATAGCCAAAATCCATATCCAGTTCATTCATGGGCAGTAAGGCATCATCTTCTACTGTTTCTCCATAAACTTGTTCCAATGGAGCTGTTTGTGACATTTTTATCTCTTGTGCTGCTGCCGGTCCGACCGGCAGCAACAAAAGAGCCCAAAGCAAGAATAATTTCATCATATTTCCTTTATTTATTTCTTTAAGAATGATTCAATGTAGGACTCGTCAACGGTAATTTGTGGAGCGAATTTGTCACTCTTTACGTAGCGGTCAATGCTTTCCAGCAATTGCTGGGTAGCAGGACGTTCGTTGATGTTTTTCTGGGTATCTACGGCTAGTACCAGTAGACTGCCTTTCTTCACTTTTGCTTCGAAACCAATACCGAGCTTTTCATTATTGTCGTAATGGTCTATTACTTGTATGAAAGGCCGCAGTGCTGCCGGAGCATCCTTCATCTCAATAACCTTGGCATTTTCCAGAATGTCCCACCACTGCCAGTCAGTATGGTAGGAAGTTATGAAATGCTCGAATATAGGCTGGTCGTCATGAATCAGACAGCCAATGGTCATAGGAGGCCATTTGAACATTATCGGATTCCAAAAGTGATTGTGGAACACGGATTTACGACCTTTTACTTTGGAAGGTTTGGGGCAGAGTACCACTTTCTTGCCATCGGCAAGGTGTTGTTTTGCTTTTTCATCGAATACTGTGGTGTAGAGCACTTCACTAGTGGACTGCATTAAGTTGCTATGACGGGGATATACCCAGATATCCCAGCTGTTTTTTACGTGTGCAACAGAAAGATGGACCGTCAGCTTCTGTGGTTCAGTGATATTGTCCAATGCATAACTGAAACTGCCAAGTGGAAATACCCCGTTCTTTCCGACAGTTTGTGTTTTCAGTTTTCCGCTCTTAAGGGTTTTACCGTTGCTGTCGGTGATACTCCAATTGATTTTTGCGTTTTTCAATAGGGTAGGTCCATAATTGTATATTTCCGCTTTTCCTTCAAATACTTCATCATTGTAAAGTGCGCGTTTGTCGAAACGGAGCAATGCGACAGTCGGTGCACAGAACTCGCGCCACTTTTCCGGTGTGATGAGCCCTTTGGTATTCCAGAAAGGATCGAGAATGCCTACCGGTGCATATCCTTGTCCGGTAAAATCATTCAGAGACAGTAATTGGAAACCGCCTTTCAGATAAGTGCGCAACTGGGCTTCTATGACATCCTTGTACTCTATGGCGGTCAAGGCTCCAGAAGCACGGAAGAAGTCATGTGCTTGGTCGAGCATGTGGTTTTTGTCCAGCAGTTCACGGAATATCTCGAAATTACGCGCTTGTACGGGGCCGGTGAAGTTCTTCATTTCCTCGAAATTGGGATAGATGCACCGCTGTCCGGATTCATGCGAGATGATGGGCAGGCCTACTCCCAGTTCCTTGTTTTTGTCCCAGTTTGTATAAGGACGTCCTTCGTAGATGGCCATGTGTCCTTTGGTAGTCTGATGGGTAATGTAGAACTGGTCTGATTTGACACGTGTGCGGGCTGTGGAACCGCTGTATAGACGGCGGTTATCCAACTGGCGGGCCGTGGCGGTAAGCTCTTCTATGAAACTGAAATCGCCGGTAATTTCGTTTCCGTTACAGTAGAGAATGAAGGAAGGGTGATTCCCATATTCTTTCAAGATACCCCGCAGCTCGCGACGGAAGAAATTCCAGCGCTTCTCATCGGGTTGGGCATCTTTACCCCACATCGGCATTTCCACCTCCAGATAGACACCCAGCTTGTCTGCCATACGGAACGCAGCGGCAGGAGGACACCAGGAGTGGAAGCGCATATGGTTCATACCATATTCTTTTAGGATACGGAGTACACGTTCCCAAGAGGCATCGTCCACGGGAGCATAGCCGGTCTTGGGGAACACTGCGTTTTCAACGGTACCGCGCAGGTGTATGGGTTCGCCATTAAGGATGATATGGTCCTCACCAGCCTCTACTTCGCGCATACCGAAAGTTGTGCTTTTCTCATGCGCATAGGATTGGCCCTCTACACTGGAAGTCAACTTACAGTCCAACGTATAAAGATTGGGATGGAACTCATTCCACAAATGGATATCCTTACCCAAAAACATTTCTTCCTCGATATAAGTAATGGAATCGGTCACTGTTACTGGTACTTCCTTTTGTAGTCTATAGTCCTTTCCTGTCACGTGGAAGGATATTTTGCCGCTGGCGGTATGTTCTGTACAGTTGCGGACAGTCATTTTGACTTTGATGCTTTTGTTCTTGATGTCCGGATAGACCTGCATGTCATCTACATAGACCGGGTCTACAGCTACCAGTTTAATTTCGCCCAATACTCCGTTCCAGTTTATTTGGGTAAATTCGGAGTGGGCATGGTCCCATTTATGGGTATCGTACTGGTAGCGGTTGTCTATACAGAAAGTTATCAGTTCTTTTTTGCCTGGATGTAGCCATTGGGTCAGTTCGTGGTTGTGGGGAATACTGATGTAGTCTATTTTACTCACTTCTTCTTTGCCTACATATACCGAACTGAGCCAGTGTGTACGTTCAAAATAGAGGAAAATGCGTTTGCCTTTCCATGCCGCAGGAATTTCTATTTCTCGCTGGTACCATGCGGGGCCCATATATTCGTAGACACGGGTCAGCCTATCCAGGTGGCGGTAAGGAGATTTGTAGCCTATTTTATAGTCATCTGTAATTCCCGGCAGAACGATGCTTTCCTGCAGGCGATGGCAGTAACGTACGTCCAGTGAACCTCTCCGGAAGTCCATGACATCTGTCTGGAATGCCCATTCACCAGACAAGTCCATTTCATTCTTTTCTTGGGCATGCCCGCTCCAGACCATAGAGGTCAGGAGGAGGGCAGCCATGTAGTGTTTTATTTTGTGCTTCATTGTTCTGTTTTCTTTTGGTTATAGTAATCACGCATGATGTACCATGCTTTTTTGCGTTGTCCCTGGTCGGAAACCAGTCCTTTACGGTTCCATTCCCCTCCCTGGTGTGGATGGAAACGGAAGGGAGAACGGAAATCAAAAAGAATCCACGGCGATGTTCCGCGCAGGTTGGGGATATGCTTAAACATTTCCAGATTGTCCTTGTAGAGTTGTGCCTGATAATCCTCACTCCAAGAACTCTTGACTTCCGCGTCGCCATGTTTGCCATAGAGCGCTTCGCCTCCGAACTCGGAAATGAAAAGAGGTTTGCCGGGAGCTACATTCCAGACAGCCTGGTCCGGAGCCAGTGGCCAGTCATGATACCATCCCATATATTTGTTGATGGCTACCATGTCCAGGATGTTGATAATGGAGTCATTCATCTCAAAGTTCCGGCTTTCGCGGTTGAAGCGTACCAAATCGAAGGCGGCCGTAATCAGACGGGTTGAGTCGATGTCCAGGCAACATTGTTTCATGTGTTTCAGAAATTCATTGCGCGGGGCGGAAGTGGCTGTTTCATTGGCAATCCCCCAAAAGGCAACGGAACAACGGTTTTTGTCGCGCATCACCATCTCTTTAATCATTCTGCCTGCTTTCTCACGGGTAGCGGTATTTTTGAAGTCAATCCCTTGCCAGATAGGTATCTCTTCCCATAAAAGAAATCCCATTCTTTCTGCTAGGCGGACAGTATATTCATTTTGTGGATAATGTGCCAGACGAATCATGTTGGCACCCAGCTCTTTGGCTTCGGACAACAGCATTGTTGCGTCCGCTTCAGAGAAGGCACGCCCGCGACGTTGCGGAATTTCCTCGTGGAAGCTGATACTGCGCAGGAAGATGGGCTGGTCGTTCAGATAGATATCTTCGCCTTTTACATAAAGGTTACGGAAACCAATTTGCTCGTTGAGCCGGTCACTTTCCGAAGTGATGGTTACATCATACAGCTTTGGAGCATCCGGTGACCAACGTTGCAGTTTTTTGGTTTTGATAGTGGCCTGGGCAATTCCGTTGGCATCGGTAGTCATGTTCTGTCTGATGCCCAATTCGGGGATGGCGACTTGTACGTTGATGCCAGGCTTTGCTTCGGATAAGGTTACTTTGGCACGAATCAGGTTGGATTGTACCTTGTCCAACTGGATGAAATGGTCTTTGATGTAGCTTTGTGGAACGCTTACCAACATTACATCGCGTGTGATGCCGCCGTAATTCCACCAGTCAAAGGACATGGCAGGGATGGCATCCGTGGTGCGGGTATTGTTGACTTTCACCACCAGGAAGTTGTCCTTTTGCTTTACCTTATCTGTGATTTCCACCTGGAAGGGAGTGAATCCGCCTTCATGACTGGCTATTTTCTCCCCGTTCAGATATATTTTGCTACGGTAACTTACCGCACCGAAATAGAGAAACAAACGTTTGCCGTCAGTCTTTGGGGTATCGAAAGAGCGTCCGTACCATACTGTTCCTTCATAAAATTTCAACTCGGGCATTTGTGAATTGAAATCGGCAGGTACATTCAGGACCAAACCTCCGTCGAAAGAGTATTCATAAAATTGCTTGTTGTCTTGAGGTTTTCTGTTTTTGTACACCTGCATCCTTTCTCCTTGGTCATAAAGGTCTACAATGGCTCCCCACTTCCCATTCAGTAGCTGGTAATCGCGTCCGTAAACATTGGACAATAAGTCTTGTGCTTGTGACTTGCCTCCCAGTACAGACACTGCGAGCAAACAAGTAATCATTAATCTTTTAATTTTCATAAATCGTATGTATCAGTTAACGTTTAAAAAGCCTATGAATTATTCTTTGTATATTTTCAATGCGCATCCGCCTCCTTGTGCCATTTTGACGGTCAGTTTACGGGATGCAGGAATGTCTGTGACGGTCTTTTGGTAGTCGGAAGCCAGGCGGTTGGCATTCACTCCGTCATGAAACATTTCCGCTTTCCATCTGCCTGCACCGAGGAAAGAAAGGTCCAGTGTCAGAGTACGTGCATCCCAATTGGTCAGGGAGCCGACATACCAGACATCTCCTTTCCTGCGCGCCATTGTAATGCATTTTCCAATTTCTCCGCTCATGGCTATTGTTTGTTCCCAGACGGTAGGGATGGTAGCGATGAATTCCGTGCATTCTTCTTCACGGTCGTAATTGGTGGGACTGTCGCACAACATGTTCAATGGTGATTCAAATACTACATATTCAGCTAATTGGCGGCAACGGGTTCCCTGGCTCATTGGGGTATCCATTGAGGAGTGGTAACACCGTTTGTTGGCATTGTGCATGGCGCCTTGTGTATAGTCTACCGGTCCGGCCAGCATACGGATGAATGGCATGGTGACATCGTAGGTTACCTGGTCGGTATGGATGTCACTCCACTTCATCTGTTCCAGCCCGTGAACGGCTTCATAGTTGATGACATTGGGATAAGTGCGGTTCAGCCCGGTAGGTTTGTACGTGCCGTGAAAGTCTACCATCAACTTATATTTAGCGGCAGTTTCGGCAGCCCGGTAGTGGAAGTCTACCATTTCCTGGTCATCCCTATCCATAAAGTCAATCTTGAATCCTTTGATGCCCATTTCGGAATAGTGCTTGCATACATGTTCCATGTCGCGGGCAAAGGCATGGTAACCTGCCCAAAGGATGAGTCCTACATTCTTTTGCCTGGCATAGGCCGTGAGCTTTTTTAAATCAATTTCCGGTACAATTTGGAAAAGGTCAGCCTTGAGGTTGACAGCCCAGCCTTCATCCAGAATCACATACTCGATGCCATGCCGGGAGGCGAAGTCGATATAGTGCATGTATGTTTCATTGTTTATTCCAGCTTCGAAATCCACGCCTTTGATTCCCCAATGGTTCCACCATTCCCAGGCCACTTTGCCCGGACGTATCCATGAGATGTCTTTCATGCGTGATGGAGCAGCCAGCTTATAAACCATATCGTTATCTGCCAGCTCCTTGTCATTTCTTGCCACAACAATGATGCGCCAGGGCAGTTTGGCTTTCGGCTGACAGGAAGCAATGTAGTTTTCACGCTCTGTGACTAATATTTGCAGTTGGTTATGCCCGCCTTGTTTTTTTGTTTTGGGGACGGCGGCAAAAGCGGAAGTGAGTGCTGTTCCCCCGTTTCTGTTGATGAGGAACATGCCCGGATAGCTCTCCACGTCGGATTCGGCAATACAAAGTTTACGGCCGTTTTCCTGCTCTATTACTACGGGGGTAAACATCAGTCTTTGGGGGGTCAGTCCGGATAGCTCTATATGTGTATAGGTGTTTTCAAAAGAGTTGGAGAACTGGGCTTCTATCGGTTGTTTATCGCCATCTTTTACATAAGGAACAATCGATTTGTAGTCCTTGTTGAAGTTGAAGGCGGCTTCTTCGTTTGTAACTTTGAACGGTCTGTTTCCGGTCGCTGCGAACCGGTATGCCATTCCTTCATTGTACATTCTGAAAATGAGGTTGAAATGTTCCCGGAAACTTAACGTCATTTCATTATAGACATCCTTTACTTCACTGCGTTTGTAGAAAGGAGAGGGAATCACCTCATTTGCCTGGCGATGACTGACTCTCTTAAGATGGGAGCCGTTACCCCAGACTGTCCCATTATCCAGATGTACTGATAAGGGAGAGGGGGCTACCAATGTATGCCCTTCTTCCGTCAGCTCGTAAGTAATCCGGTCACCTATATATAAGGTAACCTCTAACTTGCCGTCCGGTGAGTTTAGGCGATATTCTTTTTGTCCGAACATGTTCGGGATGATGAAAAGCAATGTTGTGAGTAAGAAAAGTGTTCTCATGTCGTTATTTATTTTAGCGTTTGTTTTTAATTTCATACTTGTAGACAACATAGTCATTGATTGATGGCAGAGAGATTTCCAGCCTTCCTTTCTTTCCGGTTACTGCTGTCATAGCTTTGCCGTGTCCCATCAGTGGGATACATCTTACTGTGACACCTTCTGGCAGCCAGGTTTCGACTTCTGTAGTCCCTTCTGGATGATTTTCACGGTACACAATCAAGTATCCTCTATCTTTCTTTAGAGACTGGAAGCCGGTCCAAGAGCGTCCCGACGGTTCATCTCCTATGGGTAGGATAGTGCCGGAATGCATGTCATGCTGAAATTTCTTGTAGGCTTCTGTATGTTCTCGTAATGTAAATGCTTCCTCGGGTAGATTGGTACCTTCCATCCAGGCAAGCGGCTGTCCTGCTAAAGTCGTAGCAAACAGATATTCAAATGAATAGTTTTCCGGAGCGAAGACTTCTCCTTTATATTTATCCGTATTTCTCCATTTGTTCAGGAACTCTATTTGCAGCTTTTCTGCCGGAACATATTTGGAAAGCATCCAGAGGTTACGCAAAGTCCAGTAAGGATAGTAGTTCTGCCAGTCGGTATAACGGTTTTCCAGAAAGATATTTCCATATTCATTGAACATGTGGTAGCCTCCGCGGCGGCTGGCTGTCGCATCAAGGTTGAAAATCACTTCCTCGTCCGTCTCTTCCAGCACTTTGTTGAATAAGCGGTGCAGGTTTGTTTCGGCTTCTTTACTGGGAATGGTGAGCCCGTCTATCTTGAATACTTTGATGCCGTATTCGCGATAAAGGCTGATGAGTGCTTGCGCATCTTTCTGCCAATCGGCAAAATCATTTTGTATGCTGGGATTGAACCAAAGACCGATTTCAATACCTAATTCCTTGCCACGTTTTACGATGGGATGCAAACCACGTGGATACTTTTGCGGGTCGGGTTTCCAGTAGTCTTTATTGTCCCAAATGTTCTTGAATGAACCGCGGGCTACAGCTGAATTAGGGCTTTTACCTATTTGCCAGCCATCATCAATCTGGAAATGGGTGATTCCCAGACGGGCGGCGCGTTCCAGTTCTTTCAAACAGAAGGATTCGTTTACTTTTGAGTCCTGGCTACGGTCTCCCCAGGTGTTCATCATAATCATCTCGTCGCGGTCGGCCCGGTAAGTACGTATATTCTTCTGATATGAACGAAGCGTTTGTAGTCGGCTCAGTTCACCTTCTCCGTATATTCCCAATACGCATCCGTATGTTTGGGTCCAACGGTCGGGAGTCACGTCTTTCTCGGTAATGCCCAGGCCGGTTACTGTAAACTTTCCGAAATCAGTCAGAAAATCCTTTCCTTGATAGGCTAATTGTACCGAAGAGCAGGGAGCCTCTTTTAAAAAGAAGATGCCACAGTTGTCCTCGCCATTAAAGGCAAACAGCAGATTGCCGCGATATCCCAGTTTGCGATAGGAAATAATCTCTTTCTCGAAAACCAGGTTGTTGTGCCAGTCGGTCACATCGGAAAATTCCACGCTGCGAGCGTGCCAATGTTGTCCTTGGAAATGGAACTGGTCTAGTACAGCGGTTACTTCTTTAGATTTCATGTCTTCGGCGAATTCAATATTCTTCCGGTCGGCTGCACTAACTTCTCTGCCTCCGAAAATACTGTTTACTGTTCCTCTTAAATAGGTGTCGCAGGCTATGGCTGGACAATCATCATAAATACGATATACCCGTTTTATATCTAGCTTCTCCAGGCTGAAAGAAACTTCTACTTTCAGATAAGCGGGAAATATTTTAGTCTCTTTTACGGGAACTACTTTGAGTGAACCGTTTGATGGTTGCGGCAAATTTTTCGTTACTCTGAAATCTGGAGTAAGGCTGTGGTTCTTCCATGATTTTCCATTACTCTTGTCGGTCAGGCGGTAAGTTATGATATTTCCCCCGTTCCACAAAAAGGTACGTTCGACCAAGCTGCTGTCTCTTATACACATCTCCGAGCCCACGAGACTGCAGCTAATCTC
>ENA-OYYR01000844-OYYR01000844.1-human-gut-metagenome-genome-assembly--contig:-NODE-844-length-13647-cov-5.366907_pt1 | contig 13647 bp, 8 predicted proteins | sample MGYA00244066_ERZ653454 | MGnify/ENA primary metagenome ERZ653454 (study PRJEB26926, sample SAMN06165163) | human gut metagenome | biome: ENVO:00009003; feature: ENVO:2100002; material: ENVO:00002003...
GCCATGTACCCTCTTGGCCTATTTTCTCACGCCAAGGAGGGGGAAAAATCCCGTGCTGCTCCTGGCCAGCCTGCTGTTCTATGCCTGGGGCGAGCCCCGATATTTGATTCTGATTCTTCTCAACATTCTCTTGGGATTTACCGCCGGTCTGGGTATCCACCGGTTTCGGGGACGTCTTTTGGGGCGTCTGTTTCTTCTGACATCTGTGGCAGGCAGCTTGGGGCTTTTGTGCTGCTTCAAGTATGGAGATTTTTTCCTCTCTGCCATCAATGGTGCCTTGGGGATCTCTCTGCCCCTGTGGCGCCTGGCTCTTCCTGTGGGAATCAGCTTCTATACCTTTCAAATTTTCTATTTTATTATAATAATCATTTTCGAAAGATGTAGCTTTCAAACCTTCTTCTACCACAATACAATTGTTACCTCCAACAGAAATAGCCCAACCATTATTTATAATGGCTGTTCTGAGATTTTCATCAGGAACTTCTACAATTTCTGCATCGGAATCTTTCTGTATAACAGATATTTCACAATAGACAGGTCCATCTTTCTGCTTGATATAAATAACACCACCACGAGTTACCGTAGCCTCACCCAACTGATAGCTAACGGTAACTGTAGACAAACCGTCATCACCTACTGTAGGTTCGGAAATTTGCTGATTAGTAATCCAGTCATCGCCCTTAATTACAGAAATTTCATTCTCGACATTATATTTAACTTCAAAAGAAATAGTCCTAGCGGATAAATCATGCACGATAGACTGTTGATCTGTAATAATAGCATCAGTCTGTTTTTGCAGAACATCAACAATAACCTCATTATCTACCAAAGGACTAGAAAGTGTAATTCTAGAAGAACGATTTTTATAGGTTTCATTGGCTGCAACTTCGAATTGCAAAGATACTTTTTCTCCAAACTCTGCACGTTTAATGAAAGTAATCCATTCCTCACCTCCGTCACTAAAAGCAATAGTAGGATCTTCTATATTTGTATTTAACTTAATCGTAAGAATATCTTTATCTCTACTGAAAGATAAGCTTTCTTCAGAAAGTAGTTGCATTACATAACCCGGATAAGATTCTATTTTCAATGGGGCTACTTGCGCTCCAACAAAGAACTTGAATGTACAACAACGATAAACATTCTCTTCATTGGAATCTACTGTAAAAGTTACTACATCACCATTTTTCCCGGAAGTAACAGACGGATGAGCCCAGTCACACACACCAGCCAATCTCCAATAACCAGAGCTAGTTACCGTTACACTTACTTCTCCTCCCTTTTTGTCCACCTGAACTATTCCAGTTGACAAAGAAATCGAACTATTCACTCCTGCTGTAGAATCATCATCGTCAGAACAACCCCAAAACAACGTTGTTGCAAACAATGTTATCAGTAAAACGTTTAAAAATTTCATATCAGACTATTATTTTATGAAAATACACTAAGAGCTTGTTTAAATTATATTCAGAAAGAGTTTATTCTGCTTCTTCTGAGTTAGTTTTCAGTCTTTTTCTGTGCTGTTCTTCGTCACATAACTCGCTATGCTCTTTATCACAGCGCAGAAAAATCTTCAAAAACAGTTCTCATAATAAGAGAAAATAAAATTTAAACAAGCTCGAATATTAATTTAAAGGAATGCGCTCCGTACTGTTTTTCTTATATTGATGAGTAGGATAAAGCAATTCTTGATTATATAATCCTCTACATACTGATTGCAAACGTCCAACTTGACTTCTATACAAAGAAGGATCCAAAGCAAAGAACATGTAATAACCATATCCTTGCTCTTTTTTACGTTTTGCTGTAGATTCACTGGAATCACCACTACCGCGACGAAGTTCAATTGACATGCCACCGCATTGCTTCAAAGTCATGCCTACACCCGGACTAGCAGCACCACCGTAGTCGGCTACTGCATAGTCACAATACTGACCGGGATCAACACCGTCGACAATCTCCAGTCTATCAGAATACATAGCGCCCAAATTATACAGAGAAACTATTTTTTCAGGCATTGCCTTTTTACATTCATACATCAGGCGAGAACCTGCATAAGCTGATTGAGGAGCAAACCAAGGATTATTTAAATCCGGATTATCTGAATATTCATCATCAAACGCTACACCGTCCAAGTTATAGGCACGGCAATAAGCAGCTAGTTCCTTGGCAAACTCACGAGCACCCATGTCCGACAATTGAGCTACTCCAGCCTCGTCATGGTTACCCAAGATACTCAGAATCACCTTTATACCAGCTCTGCGAAGCGGTTGTAGGTATTCTTCGTTGTTGTCCAATAAGAATTGTACGTTAGGGTTGTTTGCCAAGTATACACGCTTCTTCACGGGATCCCAGTTGATGTTGGCAGCAAAGAGCACCACGTGGTCGAAGTAATATTTACCACTTTCAGTCAAGAATTCCAGTGCATTCAGCGGATTAGTATCGTTTACTTCGAAATACAACACCATAGTCACAGCACCATCGCCCTTGAAGTTATTGGGCTTGTTGCGGCAGTCAGTAATCAACAGCACCATATGTTGAGACTCCTTGGTAAAACTTACACCTTCTGTAGTAGAGCTAGCTGTAATAGGCACGATATAAGTCTTATCTTCCTTCATGCCATCGAACGCATTGAGCGTTACCTTGATGCTAGGTGTAACCTTATCATCGGGAGCCAGTACAAACACACCATCGTTGGCTATTTTCACATTGGCAGCGGGGTATACTTCATACGTAGTATTATGTGCAGCATTGTATTCAGCAGCATAAGCTTCATCTACGGTAATCTTCACGTCCACTCCCTTGTTGGGCAATTTAGACAAACGGAAAGATATGTCTGTACTATGTACATCACCTCTCATCTCAATCACAGAACTATTCTTATTGGTAGACTGATCCACCAGCAACCCCTGCAATTTTGTGACATTTTCATATTGAGATTCATCCACTTCCTGACCCACGGTCACATCGTCCTCGCACGCTGTAAACGCCATGCCACACAGCAACAATAACAGGAAAGTATATCTTAAATTGTTTTTCATATTCATATGTTAAATCGTTAAAGAATTAATTTTCCGGCAAAGAAACCGGTACCCACGTAGGTTCATCTTCGATAGTCAAATCGTAACCGTTGGCTGTATAGTCTTTAGCTACCTGACCAGCACCATCATCAAACTTCCAGTAAGAAAGCAGTCCATCTGATGCGGGATCTACCGTATAGAAATGATTAGGAGCCTTGATTTCATCGGCTGTCAGTTCCTTATTCCAGATTCTAACTTCAGATACCACACCATCGAAGAAGCGGTCAGAAGAATAAGAATAACCTATCCAGAACACACGACTACCATCTTCTTCGTTATGATGCTTGGCACCCAAGTCAACTGAAGACATACTTACATTACCGGCATATTTTTCTTCACCGTTCACGTATACCTTAATATTGCCGCGATTGAAAGTAACTGCCACGTGATACCATTTGTTGCTTTCGAATGTCAAGTCAGTACTGGTTAAATTACCGCTACTAGTAGCCACCTGCAGCTGGTTAGAAGGTACACCAGCATCACCCATACGCAGCAAGTAATGGCCTTCAATACCTATCAAGGTGTTCAGCTGATTGGGAAATGCGTTTGCCTTGAACAATACCTCCATAGTCTGTTGAGAGAGATTATTAAACTTAGCATCGTCATTAAAGTCCGGATAAGCTCTGTTCTTAGCAATGTTACAAACCACGTTCACCAAGGAAGCTCCGCGGAACACGTAATAGTAATTCTTAGCACTCTGCAGAATGCCGATACCATCGGCCGATTGCACAGTTATCGGTAATACATACGTTTCGTTTCTATCCAGATTACCGATGTTACTGAATTCGATAGGCAGTTTAGCACTGGCCACAGCACCCGACGAAATCACCGTAGAAGTTTCAGACATAGAATAATATTCTTCGGGCAGCAATATGGCATTTTCATCGTAATAAGCCAAGCGATAAGTAGGCAATAACTCTGGAGCAGGCTCCATTGTTACCTTGATGTCATAGGCTTCCGGCTTGGCAATGGCTACCGACAAGCCATCCTGTAGCTTGTCATCGCCCGCTTTAAATTTAATTTCTTTCGTAAAGATAGAAGAAGAAATAAAAAGCTGGTTGTCGTAATGATGCTTGTCTTCATCATACTCTTGGCAACCGACCAGCAAAGTGGCAAAGCCGGCTACAGCAGTGAATAATAATTTATTTAATTTCATAGATAATCGTTATTTTACAGTTGGACTTATGATATTGATAGCATCTTTCAATGTAGGATAAATACGTGCTACATTAAAATAATCCTTTTCGATATTATCTACAGAGATACCGACTCTGGTAAACACATCCGATATACCCAAAGCCCAGTTAGCAGCACCGATGATACTGGAAGTTCCGTCTACAAACTGGCCGTAAGCATCTCCTGAAGCTGTCTTATACGGAGTAGATACACCGATTACAAAACGATCGGTAGGTACATCCTTCACTATACCCATGTGAACTAAGTAAGACATCTGAGACAAATTCACCGCATGATGAGCATATACAATGATGTATTTACATTCAGACAGAATGCTCTTGATCATTACATTCTGCGGAAGTCCTTTGAACAACAAATCTTTGTCGGCATTTACAGCTTTCCAAGCAGCAATCAAATCGAAAAATGCTCCCTGACGGGCTGTTTCAGCTGCAATAGCTTCTTCTACCAAAGAATTCAAATCGTATCCGGTAAAGTTCATTTCGATACCATCTACCCCTAAAGCGGTGCAGGCATCAAGAGCTTTGGTTGTTTCAGCCTTGCAGAATTCAATGAAGCGAGTAGCATTATCTACCTCTACATCGTCTTCACCCTCGCTTCCTTCCTGCCCTTCTTCGGCAGGAACAGGCTGCTGATTGGCTTCAGCTTCCAAGATAGCCTTCCAATCGCTATCTATTTTATCGAAGTCTATCAAACCAATTACCTTGGTACCTTTCTTACGCACCTCGGACATCTCGTCCTTGTTCACTTGACTTACTTCCAATACATTGGCAAAGCAAATGTAATCCAAGCTGTCGGGCATATCGCAAAGATGCTGGCTGCGGTTAGAAGGTATACCTCCCTGATTATTGAAGGAAGCAATCACCACCTGATGATCTGAGTTCTTGAAGTCCACCAGCGATTGCAGGTATTGTGCATACAGCTCTGGATTTTGAGATTCCAAGGTAGGAGCATTTAACTCCAAACTTTCCACTTCTGTCCAATCCGAGCAAGAAGTAGCGGCCACCAATGCCACTCCTAAAAGCGATGTCTTGAACAGGCCGTTTCTAATATTTCTTTTCATATTCGTAATAGTCATTTTAAATCCAATTATTTACAATCCCACCATACGTGTGTGGCCATGGTATCACCTTTTTTCGTGTTAGACTCTTCGCCCAATACAATAGCAGCAGCTTCCACATATTCTTTATTCTCACGGTATTCATTTGCCGGATAAGGCATACGTCGAGCACCTTCCTGATCGTCTACCACGCCCTTACTTTCATTGGCAGCCATCGGCATGAGTTTCGGATAACCAGTACGACGATATTCAGACCAAGCTTCCATACCATTAGGAAAGTTGGCAATCCACTTCTGAGTGATGATGCGTTCCAGTGATTGCTCAAAATCACCATCTTGCCATGCCACCGTTACATTAGTGTTAAGTGGAGCTGAATAATCATAACTCTGACCGTTTTGTCCTTTCAGAGGGTCTACATAATTTGACACCTTATTTGTATTAGCCAAGTATGTACTCAACCCTTCAGAGATGTCGTTTTCTTCGAAAGAAATACGGATACCTTCTTCATACAAATTTTTGACTGTACCACCCATATTCCATCCGCGAAGTGCACCTTCAGCACGAAGGAAAGCCACTTCTGAAGCACGGAACACTACAATATCACTGGTTTCAGTCACCTTCATCGTAGAATAACCGTGAGACCAAGAGTTAAACTCACCTTGACGGATACCGCGACGCAAACCTACATAAGTATTCTGATTGCCTGTATAATTATCATCAGAAACAGTAGCAAAAGTATTCTTACCATAGTAGGCTTCACGACGGGGGTCATTGAAGGCATTCATGTAACAAGTAAGATCGGCTGCTATGCGGGCATCAGACCACATTACCATAAAGCGTTGCCACGGATTGTGATCGGCTACCTTGCGGTAAGCACCGTCGGCAGCGGTAGTCATTACTCCACCGGCTACGGCTTCTTCAGCTAACTGCTGAGAAGACTTACCGTCTACATTAAATCCGCTGACATAGCAAGTACGCATAGCCATACGCAGCTTCAAGGAATTAGCAAATTTCACCCAAGCAGCAGTGTTACCTTCGTAAATTTTATCGGCACCGGAACTAAAGTTTTGGGCAGCATACTTGCCCAGAACTTCGATAACCTTATCCAAATCCTGAAACATCTTGGTGTAAACTTCCTTCTGAGAATCGTACGGCGACTTGATGGCATTGGCCACACCTACCTTAGAATAAGGGATAGGACCATATGTGTCGGTAACGCGCAACATAACGGCAATTCGATACAATTCCGCCAAACTCAAGTACAACTCTTCTTGACTCTGAGAAGTCAGGTTGAAATAAGTAGGATAGAATTTTTCATAAAAATCATTGAATGGAATGGCCTGCCACGCTTCAGAAGGATTGAATGTAGCATAACGGCCAGACCAACCTGTACCCAGATTAGAGTCAGCAGCATAGCCACCCAAGTTACCTGCCATCAAGCATTCTACATACTGGGCGAAGTTTTCATTCTCGGGCATCATCAAGTCCTGAAGGTTCAGCACCAATGCTTTCACCAAATACAAGTCAGCACCCATATCCTCCGTATCGGGTTCATGGGGATTTTTATTATAGTCTTCGAAATTGCTGGTGCAAGCCGTAGTTCCAAAAAGAAATATACCCGCAACCAACTGTAATATTGTATTCTTTTTCATCTGTATCTTTTTTAGAATTTAAGTTTCAAATTGAATCCCACACTGCGAAGACTAGGCATCATGAAGTAGTCAATACCTTGGTAATAGTTGCCTGTACTAGCCACAGCTTCAGGATCGAACGGAGCCTTGCTGTAAATCATCCACAAGTTGCGACCTACCAATGACAAGGTAATATCCATTACATTTTTCAGCTTCGCTCTAGGAATAGTGTAGCTGATAGAAGCTTCTTGCAGACGCAAATTAGTAGCACTATAGGTATAATATTGAGGAATACCACTGTCAGCACCTACTACTGTATACCAGTTTTGGGCATCTACCTGATCGATTCCATTCACCCATACACCACCGTTATCACGGGCAGCAGCCGAAGCTTCAGATACACCGTAAGAGTCTAACACAGCCTGTGTAGCTGAATAAACCACACCACCTAAGCGGGCAGTCAGCAAGAAGCCCAGCCCCCAGTTACCGTATTGGAAATCGTTACGCCAAGCCATATTGGCTTTCGGAAATACCGAACCCAAGAAGATGTCGCCAGCCTTTTCATTAATAACCACCTTACCTTCTTCGTCTACATAGATATTGTTGTTAGAATCGCGAACCAAGTCTTTTACTGAATAAAGGTCACCCAAAGAGCCACCTACTTTCAGCAGGAATTTAGCATTGGCCAAACCACCTACTTCCAAACGTTCTTTTGAAATGGTTTCACCAGTAACAGGGTTTACATAACCATCTATCAAACTCAGAATCTTATTCTTATTGGCACTGAAGGTGTAGTTAGAGTTCCAAGTGAACTTATTCCAAGTATTCTTGAATTCAAGCGACAATTCCACACCACGGTTGCGTACTTCGCCAGTCTGTGCATAGAACTTGTTATAACCACCTGTCGGAGACAACTGAGCGTCTACGGTCTGGTTATAAGTCTTCGTGTTATAGAACGATACATCGAAGTTGAAGTATTTCAAGAAACGAGCTGTCAAACCTACTTCCCAAGACTCTGTACGTTCGGGTTTCAATTCATACAACGGATAAGCAGCCTGTGACTTATAAGCACCTGTGGAAAAATCCCATTCAAAAGTCGGGTTAGCCAGGAAGCGACCAAACGGCAAACCTACAGAAGCCCACGAAGCACGCAATTTCAAATAAGAGATGCTTTCCGGCAAGTTGAAGATTTCAGACAGCAAAATAGAAGTACCTACTGAAGGATAGAAGAAAGAAGACTGCTTAGAATTAGGACCAGCCAACTGAGAAGGCCAATCGTTACGGCCAGTCAGTGTCAGGTAATAAGCATTCTTATAACCAACTTCAGCTGAAGTAAATACCGACTGAGTCTGTTCACGATAACCTACTTCTTCACGTCTAGTAGTTTGCTTGTCAAGCTGAGATACAGAAAAGAAATTAGGCAAACCGTTGGAAGCGATAGGACCTTTCACTGCCAGTGATTCCGAAAGGTTATCTGAATAAGAAGCACCGATATTAGCGGTCAGGCTCCAATCTTCTCCAAAATTCTTGTTGATGTTAATCAAAAGGTCTGCATAGGTCTGCTTGTCGTGCATACGAGTAATACCATAATAGCCGTTTGAACCTTCAGCAATGGTCGTTTCAGTAGAAGCATAATACTTTTGAGTATAGTCGTTGTAAGAGTTATCAATACGCACACGTCCGCTTACATTCAGCCAGCTTAAGATGTCGTAGCTCAAACCAGCGCTTAGCATGTAACGGTTCTTATCGTTTTCACGCAAATTACGGTAGTTGATCCAATACGGATTCTGCAGACGGAAAGATCCTCCTCCCTGCGGCCAATATTGTGTATAAATATTACGTTCTGGGTCATAACGTTCATACATCTTATAATCATCCCAATCGTTGCCACGCGGGAACAAATAAGCTGAAGCCAAGGGATTGGCATAAATACCCTGATTAGTCATATTACGGTCTTTCTGCATCACGTACTGTGCACCTACATCCAGTTTCATTTTATCATCCAAGAAAGAAGTAGTGTTGCGGAACGTAAAGTTGTAACGGTCGTACTTATTGTTAGGGATGATACCGCGAGAGTTTACAGCAGCAGCCGACAAATACGTCTGGTTTTTCTCTGTACCAGTAGACAAGGTTACAGTTTCGGTACCGATGATACCGGTTTGCATATAATCATCTTTCGGATCGTAACCACGGTAATTGGCGTCATTTAGTTTTTTACCCCAGCTGGCATCTGTACCAGAAGTTCCGTAACGATTTTGGAAATCAGGCATTACGAAGGGGTTCAGCATTTCTGTATTGCTAGATACGGTCAGTGATACGCGACCTACTTTACCTTTCTTGGTAGTGATAACGATGGCACCGTTGGAGGCATTGCTACCATACAAAGCAGCTGCAGCAGCACCCGACAGCACTGACATTGATTCGATATCTTCAGGGTTGAGATCGGCAATAGCTTCAGTAGAACCTTGAGAATCGAATTCTGTTCCACCTCCTGTTCCACTTAAGCTATACATAGGAATACCATCAATTACATACAATGCATTGGAAGATTGTTCGATACCTCTAGAACCACGCATCACTACCTTGCTGGCACCACCGATACCAGAAGAAGAAGCATTGATGTTCAGACCGGCTACCTTACCGTTCAAAGAATTAATAAAGTTAGCATCTTTCACAGCCAAAGCCGATTCAGCGTCTACCTGAGTTACGTTGTAGCTCAATGCCTTTTCTGCTCTTTTAATACCCAAGGCAGTAACCACCACTTCATCAATCAGCTGAGAGTCTGTAGCCAGTTTCACAGCCAGCGGAGTGTTACCCTTTACGGCAATTTCCTGCGTGGTGTAGCCGATGTAAGAAATCTGAAGCACCGGATTGGCTTCGGTAGTAACCAAGGTAAAGTTACCGTCCATATCGGTAATGGCACCTACAGTAGTACCCTTTACCAATACGTTTACACCAATCAGCGGACCCATATCATCGGATACAGTACCGATAATGGTGCGTTCCTTACCTTGTTGAGAGCCGTTTTGGGGAGTCTGGCTCTTTTCTGACAGATAGATGACATCCCCCTCAATCTTGAAAGCGATGTTTTTACCTTTCAACACAGCATCCAACACTTTCTCTATCGAAGCATTGGAAAGCTTTACATTTTCTACAGATAAGGAAGCTAGCTTATCATCATAGAAAAAATTGTAACTGGATTGAGACTTGATTTGTTCGATGACTTTCCCCAAAGTGGTTCGGGAAACATTTAAATCCAACTGAGCAAATGACCACTGGACGGAAAATGCCATGAACAACAACATCAATGAAACCCGCATCATCCATGGGGCATGAGAAACATGATTGTTTTTCATAAACATAATTTAAAATTATACATAAGTTAACGTGTTTCTTCATCAGGTGTCTTCCTGAGAAGCATACTTTATTATAACAATTCAAACCAAAAATAAACTTACTCAAAAAAGAACTTTTTTTTATGAAAATAGCTATTTATTATTTTCATAAATTTCTGTATTATGCTGTACCAGGAACTTTCGAGTGTTTTTAATGAAGATATTCAGACGGTTACGGGCTGATTGCGGCAAATGGCTATGTGGTGAGTAAGAAGGATATAAAATGTAATTTTTTTCTCCAGTGAGAGTGGGGCGGCCGGTCCATACTAAAGTGTATCCGCATCGGACGACACGGGCGAATGGAAAAGAAGAGGCAAAAGATTCGGGCGACGGTGAATGACTTGAATGGTTTTGTAATGGACGGATGGGCTTGGGGAGAGGATATTTTTCAAGTTGCAGCGTAAAGATGAGTCCACCGTCTGTATAGCGCTCATATTGGAGATGAAGTTTCCTAAAGAATAGACGATGGCATGCTGTTGATTGCCGTTCGTGCGTAATTCCATAGGCTGGATTACGTGCGGATGCGAACCGATAATATGGGTCACCCCCTGTTTCAGCAACCAGTCGGCAAGCTCGCATTGCTCACGGTTCGGAAGTGATTGATATTCTTCTCCCCAATGCATACAGGCTATAATAGCATCCGGGCGTACGGCTTGGGCGCTATGTATGTCTTTTAGAATTGTTTTTTGTCAATGTAATTGACGATGTTGGGTGCAGATGCCTTGATTCCATTAGTGCCGTAAGTGTAGTTGAGTATGGCTATGCAGAAACCTTTTTTCCGGATGAAGAGAGGATAGAATTGTTTACGTTCTATAGCGTTCCGGTAAGTACCTGCATAGGGTATGGAAAATGATTCGATTTGTGTGATGGTTCGTTCCAATCCAGTCTTGCCGCGATCCAGGCAATGATTGTTTGCTGTGAGAAGAACGTCGAATCCGGCATCTTTGATAGCTTGCAGATATTCGTCGGGTGCACTGAAAGTAGGATAGCCTTGATAAGGTTTTCCACCGAGAGTCACTTCAAGATTACCTATTGCAATATCGGCACGGGAGATTTCTTCCTTTATAAGGGAGAAACAAGGAGAATAATCATATTTCCCGTCGGAAGTGCGGGCGGCATCTATTTGCGCCCGGTGTTGCATTAAGTCTCCTACAAATAATAGCGTAATCCTTTCCTGTGAGAAAAGGGTTACGCTATATAGTAGAAAGATAAGGGAGATGAGCGCTTTCATCATCCTTATTATTGATAAATAGCTTTCTTGCCTGCCAACAATGTATTCTTCATTAAAGAGACAATGGTCATGGGACCTACACCACCAGGTACGGGAGTGATGAATGAACATTTGGGAGCTACTTCATCGAACTTGACATCACCGGTCAGCTTGAAACCGGATTTTCTGGTTGCGTCCGGTACACGGGTAGTACCTACGTCAATGACAACTGCGCCTTCTTTCACCATTTCCGCTTTTACAAAGTTAGGTTGTCCCATAGCTGCGATGATAATATCGGCTTCTTGGCACTCTTTTACCAGGTCTTTACTGCGGCTGTGGCAAACGGTTACTGTGGCGTCACCGGGATAAGCCTTTTGCATCATTAGGGCAGCCATGGGCTTGCCTACGATATTGCTGCGCCCCAGTACAACGCATTTCTTTCCGGAAGTTTCTATTTTGTATCTTTTCAGCAATTCGAGAATTCCGTTAGGAGTTGCGGAAACGTAACAAGGCAATCCTATGGACATACGTCCTACATTGATAGGATGGAAGCCATCCACATCCTTGCGGTAGTCGATTGTTTCAATCACTTTTTGTTCCGATATATGTTTTGGCAAAGGCAGCTGGACGATAAAACCGTCTACATCTGCATCCTCATTCAGTTCGCGCACTTTTGCCAGCAGCTCTTCTTCCGTTACATCTGTCTCATAACGAATGAGCGAGGACTTGAATCCGCATGCTTCACAAGCTTTTACTTTGGCTGCTACATAGGTTTCGCTGCCACCGTCGTGTCCTACAAGGATAGCTGCTAAATGCGGGCGTTTTCCGCCGCGCGCCACTATCTCAGCTACTTCTGTTGCAATTTCCTGTTTTACCTGTTCGGAAATTGCTTTTCCGTCAATTAGTGTCATATTCAATATTATTGTATTGGTTATTATTTACATGGCATTATTCGCAAAAATAGGTCAAATAACCGAATAAAGCAAAAATCCCGCTGACTTCATTCGAACTATGAAATTAGCGGGATTTATATGCGGGATATTTTTCTTTCTTATCGTTTCAGTTTCGGCATCATCTTGCCCATTTTGCTGCCGGTCACCATTTTCATCATTTTACGGGTCTGGTCGAACTGTTTCAGCAAACGGTTTACTTCCTGAATGTTCGTGCCGCTACCTTTGGCGATACGCTGGCGGCGCGAGCCGTTTAGGATGGCCGGGTTGCTGCGTTCTTCCGGAGTCATGGAGTAGATAATCGCTTCGATGCTTTTGAAAGCATTGTCGTCAATATCGATATCCTTGATAGCTTTGCCTACCCCCGGTATCATGGAAGCGAGTTCTTTCAAGTTACCCATTTTTTTGATTTGTGCAATCTGGCTCAGGAAGTCGTTGAAGTCAAACTGGTTCTTCGCAATTTTCTTTTGCAGACGTTTGGCTTCTTCTTCATCATATTGTTCTTGTGCACGCTCTACCAATGACACGATGTCGCCCATACCTAGAATACGGTCTGCCATACGGGCAGGGTGGAATTGGTCGATAGCGTCCAGCTTTTCGCCGGTTCCTACAAACTTGATAGGCTTGTTTACTACAGTACGGATAGAAAGGGCGGCACCACCGCGAGTGTCACCGTCCAACTTGGTCAATACCACACCATTGAAGTCCAGACGTTCGTTGAATTCTTTGGCTGTGTTTACGGCATCCTGTCCGGTCATGGAATCCACTACGAACAAGATTTCATTCGGATTGATGGCGGATTTGATGGCGGCGATTTCGTTCATCATCTCTTCGTCTACGGCCAGACGACCGGCTGTATCGACGATTACGAGGTCATATCCTTTGGCTTTAGCTTCCTGTATGGCGTTTTGGGCTATGCTCACTGGGTCTTTGCTATCAGGTTCGGAATACATGGGCACTTCGATCTGCTCTGCCAGTACGCGCAACTGTTCGATAGCGGCGGGGCGGTAAACGTCGCAAGCCACCAATAAGGGCTTCCGGTTCTTTTTGGTTTTCAGCATGCGTGCCAACTTTCCGGAGAAAGTAGTCTTACCGGAACCTTGCAGACCGGACATCAAAATAACAGC
>ENA-OYYR01000861-OYYR01000861.1-human-gut-metagenome-genome-assembly--contig:-NODE-861-length-13483-cov-5.327674_pt1 | contig 13483 bp, 15 predicted proteins | sample MGYA00244066_ERZ653454 | MGnify/ENA primary metagenome ERZ653454 (study PRJEB26926, sample SAMN06165163) | human gut metagenome | biome: ENVO:00009003; feature: ENVO:2100002; material: ENVO:00002003...
GATTGATGGATTGATAGTTCTTTGAGAGAGTATTTCTTTCTTGGGTAATTACTTGGATAGTATTTCTTTGTGCGGGATTTTCCCTATGGGGATTCTCCACGTCTGGATTCTCCACATCGGGATTTTCCCTGTGTGGATTATCCCTGTGTGGCAAATCGGCTTGCGGCATCTCATAGATGTCGAACTCCGTGCTGACCATTCTGCCCTTATCATCTCTGCCACGGTGACGGACAAGGTAGCCGTTTTCCTCAAGCTCCTTGAGTGCCGAAAGTATGGCGTCGGGACCTTCCTTGCAGAGTGTCGCAAGACCACGGGTGGAGAACTGCCAGCCGTCGTTGAAGGACAGCATCTTTGAGAGAAGACCGACTGCTTTGAGGGAGAGGTTCTTATCTCTCAGGTGGGTATTGCCCATGACCGTGAAGTCACGGGTTTTATTGACGCGATAGACTGACACATGATCACCCTGCCATTTCCGTAGATACTTCAACGCCGCAGATTCCAAAGTAGCGGATGCGGATGACGTTCTTGCCCTTCGGGGTGAAGTAGGTCTGAGATCCGGTATAGCGGAAGGTCACGAAATCCCGGACGATGAAGAGTCCTTCGTTGCTCTTCTTGTTGTAGGGAAGAAGCTGACCGGAGGGAGAGCGGAACAGATACCCTTCGTTAAGCAGGAATTTGACGAACTTGCGCTCCGGGATTTTCAGTTCCTTCGCCGTGGTGCGAATGTTGGTGCAGTCATCTGGATTGATGAAGGCGTCAAAGTAATCGGCTTTCGGTCTTGCGATGCCCAGCTCCGCTTCAAGGGCATTGGCGCGATTCGTTTCCTTGAGCAAGGTCTGCGCAAGCTCTATGATGACCGCCGGTTCCTTCTGAATGCGGTCCAACAGGGATTCCGTCATGTAGCAGCCGGTCTTGCGGATCATGGGAACAACCTCATCGAACAGCCAGTGTTCAAATCTTTCCGCCGAGGGGAGTTTGCTATGGACAATTAGCCTGTAAACATCACCCTCCGTAATGTAGGAAAGGGACTGCGTACCGCCGCTCGTAAGGGTGTCCCGTTTTAGGACACCCTTGCAATGGTCAATAATTGCCTTGCCGGGTCTGGCATATCCCAATGCTCTTGCAACATCTGAGCCGCAGAACAGAAGTGTTTCTCCGTCGAGGATCGTCCTCACCTCACCGAACTGTTCATTCTTGAAGACTTCGATTTTGTTATCCATGACAGGTTTCCTTTCCGGCATCAGATGTGCCACTTTGATTTTTGAGTGTAGAAACGGGATTGCAGCAGTAGGGACACTCTGCAAACACGCAGGACTGATATTTCCAGTGAGGACGGTGAAAGCGGCAGCTTCGGCACTCAGGGAGAATGCCATCCGCGCCGCTGTCAAAATGCTCAAAGCCGGGTATGGTCTGCATCAGCAATTCCAGTGCTTGCAGATCACCGGCTGTCATGCGTTTCATGCTTAAAAACTCCTTTCCTTCGCCGCATCGCCAGCAAATATTCCGGCTTTTGGGCAACAAAAAAAGAGGGTTTGCTTCTTACTCCAAATTGGAGAAGAAACAAACCCTCTTCGTTTACGATGTAGTTCAGATGATTTCTCGGATGGTATGAATGACACCGAGCAGCAGCCCGATGAAGAAGGCAAGTCCTCCGATAAGACCGCCTATGATTAAGTTCAATGCGAAGATGCCGACTGAGCCGGAGATACCGTAGCCGCTGGGAACGAGCCAGAGGCACATCCTCCGGATGCCGAATGGCAAGCCGACGCAGATCCACATAAGGAAGTAGTCACATACGCCGTCAGGCATATAGATCGGCTTGAGAAATGACGCGAGGCAGAACGCAAGCGCGATTGGAAGCAGAACCTCCTTCAAGAAGACTTTGATAGCACCCACTATATCCTCCTTCTGCCGGAAGTGTGCAGCGGCACACTCCGGCTTGCTTGATTATTGTGAAAGTCCTTTGTTTTCGGTCAAAAAAAGAAGGGACTAAGCCAGAATGCCTTGGTTTTCAAGGTCTTTCTGATTTAGTCCTATTATCGCACAATAATCCTTGACGATAATACAGTTGATTTTCCGATTCGCAATGTCCTGCATCATCCGTTTGAAATCTGTGCGTTCAAAATTCGTACCACTGTATCCATCGTCTACATACTCATCGACCTTATGCAGTTCCGGGTGCTTTCCCAGATAATCATTCAGTAAAGCTCTTTGATTTTTGATGCTGTTGCTTTCCTGCTGATCGCCGTCCGAACGTGACAATCGAAGATACACAGCACAGCGATATTGTCCATTTTCCTGAAAAAACATAAAAAGCCGATAACCCCCTTAATCTATTTGTCGTTCTGACAATAAACCAAGAAAATTATCGGCTTTAGTTAGCATATTCTGTTTTGACCCAAAGCCATTATCTCATATTTCGCGGTCCATGTCAACGCTTTAATGTGCTAAAGTATAAATTTTCTTCTGCTTTCTTCTTTTTTATCTCCGATGCGTCCGTGCGCATTTTTTCAGTGTGTCCTCTAATCGGTTCTCTCCCGCAAAGCTGATCTTCACTACCATGCCCTTGTCGAGATAGCAATAAGGGTTCTTGATCTGCGAAATGAAATCGACCATCCGCTCCCGCTGCGACAAGTCTTTTCTAATTTCCACTTCGTTGATGTCTACCAGTTCCTTGCGGTTCACATCCCGAAGTTCCATCGCTGCCAATTTCTTCAAATCCTCAAGTGTATGCGTCATTTTCTGGTACATCAAATACCTCCCTTCACCTATAGCATTCTAAAAGGGGTGTTTGGCAACCAAATTTTGAAATTTCACAAAAATATTTTTTCAAGTGGTTGCCAAAAGGTGCTTCCAGAATGTTATAGGTATAAGGACAATTCTCGATTTCCAGGTCGTGGGGCTTTTTTCTCTCTTAGCGCAAGATTCGCCCATAGCCGCTCAAAACTCACTTTCGTGGTTTTTCCCGGCTGGCAATCTTGATGGGGATTCCGTTCCCCATTCCCACGGTACGCACAAAATCTTGGATTTTGGCTATCTGGCTCCACATGAATGTGTTCGCAGCCGAACGCCTACGGCTTATCGGGAGTTGCTCTGCAACTATAAAATGCAGGAGGATTATACTATGGCTCGGCCAAAGAAAGAGAAATCACTTCATAGGGGAAAGCGGGTTTACATCCGTTTCACAGAATTGGAATATGAGCTAGTGGCCGGATACGCTAAAGATGCTGGATACCCGATTGGTACTTTTGTACGCAAACAGGCTCTCCGCGAAAAGCTGGAAGTCAATTATAATATCGTTGCCGATCTGGGAGAAATTCAGAATTTGACGGTGCAGGCCGCAGGCATCGGGAACAATCTCAACCAGATTGCCCGCTTTTTTCACGGCGGCGGTCTGGCATCACGCGGAATGTTAGAAGAACTAAAAAGGTGCATTGCGGAAATCCGTGAACTACGGCAGGAAATCGTTCAGCTTGGAGGTGTATATCGTGGCAATTCTAAAACACATCGCAAGTAAAAATACCAATTATGGGAGTGCCATCGACTATCTGAAATACCAGCACGATGAATTTCATCTGGTTCCCGTTCTGGATGAAAGCGGGAATATGCTGCTTCGGGAAGAATTTTATCTTGACGGTTTGAACTGTCATCCCGAAACCTTTGACCTTGAATGTGAACTGTTAAACCAGCAGTACCATAAGAACAACACTTACGATGAAATCAAAAGCCACCACTACATTATCAGCCATGACCCCAGAGATAACGCCGACCACGATTTAACAGGAGAACGTGCACAGACCATCGGGCTGGAATACGCAAAAGCTAATTTTCCGGGGCATCAGGCTTTGGTCTGCACCCATACAGATGGCAATAATGGAACAGGCAACATCCATACCCACATCATAATCAACAGCCTGCGCAAATCCGATATAGAGCCTCAGACCTACACCGAACGGCCAATCGACTGCAAGGCTGGATACAAGCACCACCTTACCAAAGACTATTTGAAGCACCTGCAAAAATCTTTGATGGATATTTGCCAGCGCGAAGGGCTGCATCAGGTCGATCTGCTCTCCCCTGCTGCGGATAAAATCACACAGCAGGAGTACCATGCGCAGCGGCGCGGGCAGTTGAATCTGGATATTGCAAACATGGAACTTCTGGGCGATGGCATCCCCCCATGCACACCACCTTTGAAACCGATAAAGAAAAAATCCGCAATGCCATTTCTGACATTGCGGAACGTGCCACATCTTTTGAGGAATTTCAACGGTTATTAAAAGCGGAATACGGAATTTTGGTAAAAGACCATCGTGGACGATTCAGCTATCTTCCTGCTGACCGACAGAAATTTATTTCTGCCCGCGCTCTCGGTTCTAATTATGACCGCGACAGGCTTCTCCGCATTTTTGCAGAAAATGTGCGGAACAAAGAACGGAACAACCCTCATTGGACAGCAGATGATCCTATGGCTATTTTGTTCATTAAGTCCGATCTGCGCCTTGTGGTTGACTTGCAGACCTGCGTAAAAGCACAGCAGAGCCGCGCCTATGCGCAGAAAGTCAAGATTTCCAATTTGCAGCAGATGGCACGAACAGTCGCTTATGTGCAGGAACATGGATACGATTCTTACGAAAAACTCTCCGATACCACTGACGCCATTCAATCCAAAATGGCGAAAGCCCGAAGTGATGCCAAATTCACCGAAGCCAAATTGAAAAAAGTCAATGAGCAGATTCGTTATTTAGGCCAGTATCTTTCTACAAAATCAGTCTATGGTGATTTCTTGAAATCCGGCAATAAGAAATCTTTCCGTCAGGCTCATGCAGAGGATATTGCCAAATATGAAGAAGCCCTCCGCATCCTAAAGCAGCACTCCCCAGATGGAAGGTTCCCGACCATGAAAGACCTCCGGGCTGAAAAGGAGCAGCTTACCATTCAGAAAGATGCCCAGTATGACACCTACCACTATTTCAAAGATTACCACAGGGAACTCCAGACTGTATGTGCCAATGTAGATAACATTCTGGGAACAGAACGAGAAGCACGGCGCGAACAGCAGCAATCCCGAAAGAACGAACACTCTCTATAAAACAAAAAGCCAGCCCTGGTCTTTCCTGCGAAAGACTAGGGCTGACCCTTTTCTACCATATTACTCTTAGAACAGGATTTGAACTGTCGCATCCTGAATCAAATCAATGAACTGCTCTTTCGTTATAACTTCTTTGCGGCAAATAATCGACTTATCCGCTTGCTGCCGTGTATAAGTCAATTTTCTATCATCGTGGCGAAGCTGCCGCACCGCATCCAAAGTCAAGGCTCCCTCACGATACATCTGGCACAAAATAAAGTCATTTGACTTAAAGGCCACCGAAATCGGAGAATCCATCGCAGGAGTAAATTCAGAATTTCCCATTAAAATGCGCTCTGCATTCGTTTGGAACTCATGCGCATCCGTATCCTGCGTATAGATTGTCAGGCTGTCCACTCCATCATGATACCACGCGAATATTTCAGCAAGGATCGTCAACGAGATTTCTCCCGCATTCTTTTTAAGAGTGCGACCCGTTGACAGCGTTCTTCCATGAATCGGCCATTCATCGTACAGCCGGTTCATCCATTCCTCTGCGGAAGGCAAATCAATCAGATCTTCGGTTTTTACTTTTCTGCGAAGGAAGCGCATCAACTCTGACACACGCGATACCGCAGCTTCAACGATGTAGTACAGGTTCACATCTTCATCATTGACAAAAGCACCGTACTTTGTTTCATCAATCCAACGAATAGGATACCCTTGTGCCTGAAGCTGCTCGACATAGGTGCTTCTGTATGTAGAATCTTCAATTTCTTCCATTACCCACTTTGGTATCAGAATCAAATCGTATACGCTGAGGATTCCATCAGACGGATAACTTCTCTGGCTCAACTCGTGCATAAATGCCAGTGATGAGTTATCCATAAGTGCTATTTTGGTTTCCCCACCATATTCTTTATACTCTGGTATATTAAGCATCGGCCTCTCCCGTCAGCATTTTAAATTCACTTAAAACCGTTTTTAGAAATGCTTCATTGTCTTTATGGTATTCCACTTCCGGCTCATTGCGAATCGTCTTATTGATTTTCTCTTGCAGCGGACTTACATTTACTACATACGAAGGCCGTACAAGGGAATCATCTAATCCCAAATCGCGGAATCTCTGTGCAATATCTTCAACCTGCACATCAAAGTTTTCCTTAACTTCTTCCGCAATAGCCGTATTCCCATTCTTTACTGCACTTTCATACAGAGAGATCAGCACTGCCTTATAGGGAGCTTGGAAAGCGTTCATGCACTGAAACGCTTTTGCTTGGAACTCCATATCCTTTAAGCCCTCAAAATACGGCATAAGGTTTCCCAGAAGCATAAGCGCAGCAAAGTATTCTGCTTTTCGTTCTTCCATCAGGATTTCGGATTCAATCAAATGGTCAAAAGAAACTTCATCAAACAATAGATGATAAATCTCATGCCACGCAGTAAAATACTGATTTGCTCTCGGAAGTGCCGTATTGATCAAGGGGATTCGTTTTCCATCCCGAACAAAAATCGCTCCGCTTAAATAGTGATTATCAATCGGCAGCTGTATCAAACCATACGGTCTTAAAATCTGTAACGCCAACTGTATCGGAGAATTTATCTGCATCGGATTGTATTTTGACCAGATAAGCGAAGCACTCTGCTTCATCTGTTCCTCAATGACTTCGTTCCTTTTGATAACTTCATCTAAGTTGGCTGCTGTAATTCGCTCACTCATAGCCTTCCGCCTTTAATAATAAACACTGCAAAGGTTTAGAATATCCTGCAACAGATCGTACTCTATCTTCGCCTTATCATTCATCTGATAATCAATCGGCGCATTCTGCGAGTACACGGCATCTACACTTTGCACTCTCGGTGAAAATCCCATCAAAGTATCCGGGTCAATGCTCAAACTGGTAAGAATCTTGTTCAAGTGCTTATCGAAAGTGCTTTTGCTATCTATCTCGCCATTCAAAATCTTATCTAAAGTAGGGCGAGAAATCTCTGTTTTCTTGCAGAACGATACTTTTGAGAATCCATTGCTGCGAATATAGTCCTTTAATTTTGTCCCTGTCAGTTTTCTCATTTCAAAAAGTTCATCAAAACGCATTTTTCATCTCTCCCTTCTGCTATTATTATATACCATCAGCTTCGGGAAATCAATCATAATGTAAAAAAGTTTTTTACATTTTTGATTCTAACGCAAACAAGATGGCCTCCTTTTTGGGGAAGCCATCTCAACGATATTACGGTATTTTAACTTTTTCGGCTTCTTTCCTGTTCCTGCTGCGGCGCATTGTCTTTTTGTCGCCGTTCAGCCTGCTTAATATGCAGCCGATCAAGCACCGACCACCTGCCGCCAATGCGCCGGGGCTTTTTCGGTACATTGTTGACGCAGCCATCTATCATATTGTAGTTTTGCTCTGTGCCGGATTCTTTGGCGCGTTCCGCTGTACCGTTTTCAAAGAACTTCTGATGGTGCAGCAGTTCAGGCTTTGGGCCTTGCAAGAAAGCGCGCATCTTTCTGGTAGCTTCTCCATCGAAACCTAAAGCTGTCTGCGTCACAAAGGCTCCATTCTCGTGAAGAATAATGCTCGGCGGCGGATTTTTTGTTTGTTCACTTCTCATCTGAACAAACCGCTGACCATCAACCTCCACTTCATCCGATACCAACCATGTGCCTTTTTGTCCTGCCACCTGATAGCCGCCCTCATCAAGAATCAGGTATGTGTCGCTCTGGGGCTTTGGGAAAAAGCCGTTGAATCTCACCAACCTATCCTTATCAACATAGAAAAAAGAGGTTTTGCCTGCCTCAGTCAATCCGATCACATCACTGACCCCAAATTTTCTAATTTTGAATTTGTCCGGGTTAATGCTTTCCATCTTTTTACGAATCGCTTCCGCGCCCATTCCTCGCGTAGCCGTACCAGAATAGCCCGTGCCATAATTGTCTGCGGTTATCATAAAGCCATGCTGAATCTGGTATTCATAGCTGCGGCAGCGATACTCACGGTTTTTCTCAGAATTGTCGATCTGATAGATTACAAACACATCTGAACTCATTTTCCTGCATCATCCTCCGGCCTATGCCACTCCAACTCCAGCCCCTTGAACTGCTGCTCATTCAACTGCTGCATCTTCGGGATCGTCTGCTGGACAAGCGCAGCCATCTCTGCATCCTCTGCCACAAGCGGCTGGATCTCCGTCAACACCTGAATCGTATCCTTGAGTGTCGGCTGCTCAAACATCGCCATCAGCATCAATTCAAGTTCATCAAAGCGTACATTGTTCATAACTCCATCCCTTTCTTTTTCGCTTTCTTCGGCTTATCCTGTTCCTGTGCAGGCTGCTCCTGCTTCTTGGCTTTCAGACTGCGCAGGGCATCCAGAACAGACTTTTTCGTACTGCCGCGTTCCTGCTCCTTACTCTGCTGTCGTGCCGCCATCAGCTTTTCCATATCGGAGATTGCCTGCTGCACCAACCTATCATCCCTGAAATAGTTGATGGAGTTGATGTTCTCACGCTGCACTTTGTCGTTCACGACCAGCTCATACATTCCAACAAAGCCGCCATCTTCCTCGATGCAGAATCCAATGCACTTGTCAGCATTCATCCGTTCGGACGGAATCTTGTCATAGGCTTCCAAAGCTTCTTCCATTGTCAGATGGTCGTGGAACTCTCCCGCAAACGTAAACTCCAAACACTCCGCAACATAAAAGCTGAGCGTTTCTTCCGGCGCAGGTCTTTCTGCGGCGAGTTTTTCTTTCAAAACTTCTGCCTGCTGTTCCGCCACCGTATCGGCCTGTTCCCGCAGTTCTGCTGCGTCCATAACCCTGCCCAGTGCCGCATCGCAGCCGAACTCTGCCAGCAGCTCCGTCATAGCCTCCTGCACAGACTTATCTCCGTCCGTTTCAAGAATGCCGCCATCCTGTTCTGTGAAGTCCTTATTATATAAGGTATAGTCGAAACCATCGTCACAGGTCTGGATGTGGAAATAGGCATCTGGCAATTCATAGGACAGCTCCACATCCTGCACAGCCAAAGCCCCCTGTAACGGCTGCACAACGTGATTCTGGATATACGGGTTATCCCAGCCCGGAACCGTTTTATAGTCCTCTACGATGGTGTCAATGCCGTTCCTGCACTGCAAAATATCCAGTGAACCCGGCAGAGGATCAGGATTTTTCTCCACGCCCAAAGCTTTCATGTAATGGTTCGGAAGTGCCTGATACTGCGACATTGCATCGTCCAGATTGCCGAACCGCTCAATCCTCAAAGGCGCGGCCTGCAAATTTTCGACCACATAGAACTGCTTTACGAAAGGCTGTTCCTGTTCTTTCTGCGCATCCAGTTCTTTTCTGAACATCGTTACAAAGCCATCCAGAATAGCCGGGTGGCTGTCAACCACCCAATCCGTGCGGAAGGTCATGCGGTCTGCATTATGCTCCGGGGTTCTGACCTGCTCTGCCCATTCCTTATTGCCGTGAGAAAAGCGGCCATCGTAGCTTTTATGGTGCAGAGTGTTCGCCAGAATGTAGCCCACACGCTCCATGCCGTACTGCCGCACCACCTGATCGACTGCATCATCGCCAAGGTACATCCCGTCATAATTGTCCGCAATTGCTTCATGGATTGCCTGCTTACACTCGCTGTTCAGCCGATAGGATGTACGGTATAAATCCACCTCGTCATTTTCTTTGGCATAGCTGAACGGCTCATAGTAGACAGGCACATCCGAATAGTCCTGTGCGCTGTTGTCCGGCACCGGCGCAGCCTTTTCAATGATCTCCGATACCACATCTTCTTTTTTCGGCATATTCCATTTTTCAGAGAAGTATTTCTGCACTGCTTCCTGAAAATCTTCATCGAAGCCGTTCCACAAATCCTCTGCCACCAGCTTGCCCTGCTCATTGACTGCAACGCAGGCCGCCATATCGCCGTGTTCCTCATGCTCCATCAGGAAGAACTTCTCGCCACCAATTTCCGTTTCATCAATGACGTACCATGTGCCGATATGCCCCTCGACTGCGATATGGTCGGAATCGCCGTGGATCAGTCCGTTCTTTTTCTGCTGCTGTTCCTCCATAAACTCTCGCACGGTCAACTCTGCACCCGTGAAGTTCAGCCCTTCCTCGCCAAGTTCCAGCCGCCCGTCTGCGCCAAGGTCAAGTTCTTCGGCCATCAGAACAGATGCCGCATGGTTCACTACCACAGTTTTCTCCACTGTAATGGGCTGGCCTGGGTCATAGTCCGAACCGCGCAGATCATAGCGATATAAGCCCTCTGGCACATCTTCATCCCGCAGTCGGCCATTGCTAAAAAGACCAGGCTTATCAAAGATTTCGATTTCCTGCAATGCTTCGTTCAAAAGGTTCTCTTTCTGCAAATTCATATTCCTTTCCTTGAAAAATTCCGGCAGTTCAGCAAATCCGATACTGTCCACATAGTAGGCTTTGACCGTACTGCCATCATTGAGTACCACCACATCGCTGACCGACAGCGAATGCCCCGTAAAGTCTGCTGGACGCTGAACATTGAATCGTTCATAAATGCCATCCAGCGTATCCTTTTCCGTAAGCGGCGCGGTATAGATCAGGTCATAATCTGCGCGAGTAACCATTATGCCTTTCTTCTGCACATAGTCCAGCCCCATAAAGCGGTAGTCGTGTTCCGGGTCACGCTCTGTAATCTGATAAATGCCGAACTGTTTCTCACTGCCCTGCAGCAGAGATTCCTCTCGGCTATGTTCCAGTTTCAGGTCTGCCGTTGCGATCTGGAACACATCGCTTCCACGCTCAATTTCTGCGCGTTCCGTGACAATCGTTGGCCGCAGACTTGTGCGGACTAAGTAGATCTGCTTCCCCTCATCGTACAGCTGCAGGGCTTGTTCTCTGGTGATGGGCGAAAACGGGAACTGCGGATATGTAAAATCATCTTCCAGATAGTTTTCCTGCTGTTCCAGCAGAACACTCTGCCATGCATCCGTTCGGATACCGAAAATACCGTCATGCTGTGCGATTTGCTCCTTGCTGGCAAACTCGCCTGCCGTTCCATCCGAAAACAGAGGATGATTTTCTCGCCAGCCCGATGCCATTCCAACGCAGCTTCTTTCATCAGCGGCAGCATATCGTCCTTCCGATAACCATAGTCGTGCATCTCTGAAAGGCCAATCATTCTATCCGGCAGATTTTCGATCTTCTCCTGTGCTTCGTACATCAGACGGTTGGCTTCTTCTTTGTCATCCTCGGCCAGTGCAGCCGCCAGACCATTCACCAGTTCTTCCGTTGCTGCCCGGTCATCCAGCTTGAAAGCAAAATTCACGATGAGATTTCTCTGCTCATCATCGAAAATCGTTTTTTCCTGCTCCTTATTGGCAATCAACTTTTCCGCATACTGCATCGCGGTCATGCGCTCTGCGCTCCTTTCCGCGACTGCCGCTTCCAGCTTTTCCAGAAAGTCGGCTGCGGTCAACCGAATCGTATCCATCGAATCTTTCAGTTCCTTCATCTCCTTGCCGCTGGCCCAGCTTGCCACATACGGGAAAGAATAGTCGGACGTATCAATACCCAAAACTGAGCAGACCGTAAATGCAATACTCTCCGCTTCGGTTTCCTTTGTAAGCCTGTCTTTTTCTTCCCCGCGCTGTTTCATGAAATCGCTGTTATGCAGCATCGCATGAGCAACCTCGTGGATCATCGTCTTTATGGTCTGGCTCTCGCCCATGCCGACCTGAATGCAGATTTCTTTGTCTGCATCACTGTAATAGCCTTTGGCATCCCCTTCGATTTCATCAAACCGTATCGGCACAGGCGACACCTGCTCGATTGCCGCCGTAAGCAGCGCATACTCTTTAACGCTGGCGGTCAGTTCGTTTACTTCCAGCGACGGAAGCGGTTCCCCATCGGTCTGCGAAACATCGAAGACCGTTGTTACGCGGAAACGCGGAATCACATACTCCACACGTTCCATTTCCGGCTCACCGCTTTCGTTCAGCACAGCCAAACCCGTATCCTTGTCGATTTTCTCGCGCTCCTCGACTTCCTTAATGGGAGCCGGAGCGATGATCTGGATGCCCTTTTCGCCTTTTTTAACGTAGCGGTTAAACTTATTTTTCCATGCGTTGAACCCTGCCACCAGTGTGGCATCAGGCCGCTGCATAGCGATCAACAGCGTATTGTTGAAGCTGTAATTGTGGAATTTTGCCATCGTGCGCAGGTACGTCGTGTACATTTCCGATGTAAAAATGTCCTTTACACCCTGCTCCAGCCGTTCCGTGATTTCTTTCATCTGCTGTTTGCGGTCAACTGCCATGCAAGCCCTCCTTTTTCTTGACCCATCGTGTTTTCATCTGGCGCGGATATTGGTCGGCCTGTTTTGGTGCTTTTGCACCGTTCCATTCCAAGCCTCCGGCTCTGCCCTCACAGGTGTAGCCGGCAGCTTTCAGGGAACTTCCATTCTCCGTATCCAGAATGTAGGTGATCACTTTGTTGTAACCCATTGCCCGTGCTGCGCGGTATGCCGCCGCATACAGGATGCTGCAGGCGTTTGGTGTTCCATCTGTACACAGACGGTTGACCTCCAGCGTATAGCCGTCATCCAACCGCCGCGCCACAGGTCTGCCGCAGATAGCAACGCCCACCAGCGCACCATTCTCCGATACGCCGATTGAGAACTTATGCCCTCGTGTCGGCTTATGGTGACGGTGATACTGCTGCACAAATGCGTTTGCCGTTTTCAAATTGATCGGTGTTAATGTCAGCAAATGCCCTCCTTCCTCAAAAATACCCCCGCCAGATTTCTTGCAGAGATCTAACGGGGTTATCCTATTTACAGTTCCATATCGTAACTTTTCCGCTTCTGGGATTTCTGCGGTTCGGCGGTGCGCTCTGCCTGCTTTGCATGAAGCTGTGCCAGCACAGAGGGTTTCCGCACATTGTCCGCAGTGCGCTCCGCAACGCGGCCTGCATAGTTCACAGGCTGGCGCGGCTTATCTGCAACCTCGGTTTCGGCTGCATCCTCGTCCACGCCCAGTGCATCCTCACTGCCCTTTTCATCCATGTTGAGCAGAGAGTTCAGCTCCGCAAGGCGCGCAGATTTTTCAGCCAATTCCGCTTCCTGTGCAAAAGGACGTTTGGCTTCTTCCCTTGCCTGCGCCAACTGCTGTTCCAAGGTTTCCAGTCTGCGTTCCACCTGTGGCAATGCTCTTTCGATGCCTGCCAGTGCATTGGTAACACGCAGAATGTTGCCCTGCGGGTCTTTGCCGACTTCCATAGAGTAGTTCCATGCGCCCTTGATGGATAAGCGGAACACCTTATCAAAGTTGTCAAACCGGGAATGCAGTTCAAACGCACCGTAGCTGCCGATTCTGCCCTCGGTGCCTGTCTCTTATACACATCTCCGAGCCCACGAGACTGCAGCTAATCTCGT
>ENA-OYYR01000865-OYYR01000865.1-human-gut-metagenome-genome-assembly--contig:-NODE-865-length-13454-cov-5.324278_pt1 | contig 13454 bp, 9 predicted proteins | sample MGYA00244066_ERZ653454 | MGnify/ENA primary metagenome ERZ653454 (study PRJEB26926, sample SAMN06165163) | human gut metagenome | biome: ENVO:00009003; feature: ENVO:2100002; material: ENVO:00002003...
CGAGATTAGCTGCAGTCTCGTGGGCTCGGAGATGTGTATAAGAGACAGGCCAAAAGAGCTATCTTTGTGCCACAATATAATGAAGAAGGCCCCCTTTCCTTCATAATCCGTAACATCAGTAATTGGTAATTCGTAATTTGTAATTAACAAGATGAGTAAACAAGAAGTAATCCTTTGCGAAGGACTGGCAAACAGCCTGACGCATGCCATAGAGAAGTGTCCCCATGACAAGCTTTTCATCCTTACCGACGAGCATACCCACCGCCTCTGCCGCCCGCATCTGAACGGTATCCCCACCCTGGAAGAAGCGGAAGAGATTATTATCGGGGCAGAAGATGTGCACAAGAATCTGGAAACGCTGGCTGCCGTATGGCAAGCCCTGAGCGAGAAAGGGGCCAGCCGCCACTCCCTGCTCATCAATCTGGGCGGTGGCATGGTGACCGACCTTGGCGGTTTTGCCGCTTCCACCTTCAAGCGGGGCATCGCCTACATCAACGTTCCCACTACGCTACTCGCCATGGTCGACGCTTCCGTGGGAGGCAAGACGGGCATCAACTTCAACGGTCTGAAGAATGAAATCGGTGTTTTTGCTCCTGCCGCCTGCGTGCTGCTGGAAACCGAATTCCTGCGCAGCCTCGATGCCCATAACTTCTTCTCCGGCTATGCGGAGATGTTGAAGCACGGCCTCATCAGTACCCCGGAACATCTGGCAGAACTGCTGTCATTCGATACGGAAAAGATAGATTATGCCTTACTGAAGTCCATGGTAGGACGTTCCGTGCAGGTAAAGGAACACATCGTAGAAGAAGACCCGCAGGAACATGGCATCCGCAAAGCCCTGAACCTGGGGCACACCGTAGGACACGCCTTCGAAAGCCTCGCCCTTGCCGAAAGGCGTCCGGTGCTGCACGGCTATGCAGTGGCATGGGGGCTGGTCTGCGAACTCTACCTTTCTTATATAAAGACCGGATTCCCGAAGGACAAGATGCGCCAGACCATCCAATTCGTCAAAGAGAATTATGGCAGCTTCATCTTCAACTGCAAACAGTACGACCAGCTGTACGAACTGATGAAGCATGACAAGAAGAATACCGCCGGAGTCATCAACTTCACCCTATTGAAAGAAGTGGGTGACATCTGCCTCAACCAGACGGCAGACAAGGATACTATCTTCGAGATGTTCGACTTTTATAGGGAGTGCATGGGAGCATAGCACTCCCGGCAAGGAGAGACAGTATTCTCTGAATTCTTCCACATTCATCGCTCACTCCTCCCCCGAAAAGTCCTCCGTATCATTTTCCATCCCAACTGGGTCTTCATCCGGAATTCCCGTCTTTCCCTCGGCCCGCTCCTTTCGCAGCGTTTCCGGTCGCAACATATCGTGAGGGAAATATCGGCTAAGCGGATAACGGTAGAAATCCATTCCGCTGTTCAGCCTCGCCACCAGCGACTTATCCGGACGAAAATAGACACGAGATAAGCGTACCTTGCCCGGCATCACATCGTCGGGATGCTCAAACCCGTCACTCGTCACCGCCACATGGAAGGAACCCAGCCCCTTAATGGTCACCGACTCTCCCTCCATCAGCGCTTCCTCTATAAACTTCGGCAAATCTATCAATACACTCTGCACGTCTCCCGAACTCATCCCTTTTCTGGATGCCATACGCTGCGCCAGCAGCTCTGCCGTCACACCTCCACGCCGCTGTAACACACGCTGCACAGCATAATAGAGTTGCTTCACCCCTTCTGCCGTGCGGAAAACCTTCTTTCGAACCAAATAGACTATACTCATACTCTTTTCACAATGAACATAATGTTTCTTACTGCAACCAGACTGCTGACACCCCACCCGAAGGTTACTTCCCCTCAACAGAAAGCCAGTTTCCATACGGCCGGACAGCTATTCCCCAACATGCACGAGATGCACATCTCATGCAGTTCGAGACATACATCTCAACACACGCGAGATGTGCATCTCATACAGCAAAGGTAATCATATTCCACCTGATATACAAATATCTTTCATGTATCGGGGAATAATATTCCGCACCAGCTTACTCCGGCTCTTATCATTAATTAACAATGCTGCATGCAGGGTTTTTGCAAATATGCTATTTCTATAAAAGCAAGACCTATTCCAAATGTTTAATTTAAAAGAGTACACTATGAAAATGAAGTCAATCTTTAACAAGAAAATTTTAATCGCTATTGCAACCATCAGTTCCTTAAGCCTCCAATCGTGCCTGGACGACGATGATAATTATGCCATGAGATTCCCCAATGCCCTGGTAACGGTAAAGACCGATGCAGACCAGACAGTCTTTCTGCAATTGGATGACAAGACCACTCTACTGCCTACCAACATGACGAAATCTCCCTACGGCGAGAAGGAAGTCCGCGCTTTGATAAACTACAAGGAAGTGGACGAGCCCAGCGATATCTACACCCAAGCTGTACATATAAACTGGATAGACAGTATCCTTACCAAGCCCATCGCCCCGGATTTGGATGAAGAGAACGATGCCGTATACGGCACCGACCCGGTGGAAATAGTAAACGATTGGGTGACCATTGCAGAAGACGGTTATCTGACCCTTCGCTTTAGAACCCAGCAAGGAGACTATCAAACAAAGCACTTTGTCAATCTGCTGCTGAGCGAGAATCCGGAAAACCCGTATGAAGTAGAATTCCGCCACAATGCCAAGGGCGACATTTACGGCAGGTATGCGGACGGACTGGTTGCTTTCAAGTTGGATGCCCTGCCTGATACAGAAGGCAAGACCGTTAAATTGAAACTGAAGTGGAAATCATTTAGCGGCGAAAAATCTGCGGAATTCGATTATTGTACCCGGAAATCCGTAACGCCCGAAAGTCCGGCTATCACTTCCGTAAGAAACAGCCTAAACCTGCAATAACTTCATTCAAAGTATGCCTGCCCGCTCAAAGCCATTGCCTTGCGAAGCAGGCATACAAGTAAAAAGAGAGCAGGGCACGTTGGCCGAAAGCCTTGAAACTGCAAATTATAAGTTCATTCAATAAAAAAAGCACTATAAATATTTGCTATTTTAAAATAAAGCCGTACATTTGCACCCGCAATTCGGGATGTAGCTCAGCCCGGTAGAGTACGCGTCTGGGGGGCGTGTGGTCGCAAGTTCGAATCTTGTCATCCCGACTGTTGAGCATTAAGGAGTTAAGTCTAAGACTTAACTCCTTAATTTTTATAGTATTTCTTAATGACAGACTTGCTGCCATAAATATGCTGAATATGTACAAAAAGAAGACGGTGCCTATTCGCTTCAGCGGGAATAGCTCATCAAATTACTGGAATTCTCGTAAGAAATCTCTATTTTTGCACTTTAAACAAGAAAAATTATGGGAGCAGCTAAATGGATAGGCGGCATCATCGGCTTCATGGCCGGAGGACCGCTGGGAGCCTTGGCAGGTTTTGTATTCGGTTCATTGTTCGACACCGATTCAAATGACGCAGGCAGTTATTATGGAGAAGCACCAACGCACGGCACTACCTATACCGGGCAACGGAACAGTTTCCTCTTCTCCATGCTCGTGATGGCTTCGTACATTATCCGTGCAGACGGGCGCATCATGCATAGTGAAATGGAATTCGTCCGCCGCTTTCTGAGAAGCACATTCGGTGAGGCTGCCGTGGGCGAGGGAGAACGGATATTACTCAACCTCTTCGAACAGCGCAAGCAGATGGACAGACAAAACCCACTGGCATTTAAAAACACCATCCGTGACTGCGGAACGCAGATTGCCGCCAACCTGACATACGAGGAACGCTTGCAACTGCTGGTATTCTTGGTAGAAATTGCCAAAAGCGACGGACACGTCTGCAACGAGGAGATAGAAGCCTTGAAAGAAGTGGCCATGTACATGGGACTATCGGTCAAGGAAGTGGAATCCATGCTTAACCTAGGCGGTAGCTCACTGAACGAGGCCTACAAAGTACTTGAAATTGAACCCACTGCCACCAATGACGAAGTGCGTGCCGCTTACCGCCGCCTAGCCTTGAAACACCATCCCGACCGGGTGGCAACACTGGGCGAAGACATCAAGAAAGCCGCAGAAGAGAAGTTCCAAAGCATCAACAATGCCAAGGAGCAGATATACAAGGCACGAGGTATGAAATGACGTACCTCGCTCCTTGCCTTGTGGACAGCATCATGACGTTTATAAACATTCTATATTAACATCAACCCACACACTTATGAAGAAAACCCTTGCAATCCTTGCACTAGGCCTTACTGCCATTGCCGGACATGCCGCCACGCCGCTCTGGATGCGCGATGTGCAAATCTCTCCCGACGGTACGGAAATCGCATTCTGCTACAAAGGAGACATCTACAAGGTGCCGGCCAAAGGTGGAACCGCCACACAGCTTACTACCCAAGAGAGCTACGAATGTACCCCCATATGGTCGCCGGACGGCAAACAAATAGCCTTTGCCAGCGACAGATACGGCAACTTCGACGTATTCGTGATGCCGGCAGACGGCGGAACCGCCCAACGGCTCACTACCCACTCCACCGGTGAGATACCCTCCACATTCACTCCGGACGGAAAGTATATCTTGTTTTCCGCATCCATCCAGGACCCGGCAAGCAGCGCTCTTTTCCCCACTTCGGCCATGACCGAGCTTTACAAAGTACCTGCAACGGGAGGGCGTACGGAGCAAGTGCTGGGCACCCCTGCCGAAGCGGTCTGCTTCGACAAGGCGGGCCATCAGTTCCTCTACCAAGACCGCAAGGGATTTGAAGATGAATGGAGAAAGCACCACACCTCCTCCATCACCCGCGACATCTGGCTGTATGATGCAAAGACGGGTATCCATACCAACCTCACCGACCGCGCGGGCGAAGACCGCAACCCGGTGTTGTCACCCGATGGAAGAACGGTTTACTTTTTGAGTGAGAGAAACGGCGGCTCATTCAACGTGTATGCCTTCCCGCTGGCACAGCCCCGAGAGGTGAAGCCCATCACCAGCTTCAAGACACATCCCGTGCGCTTCCTCTCCATGAGTGACGGCGGGACGTTGTGCTACAGTTACGACGGCGAAATCTATACCCAGCAGCCGGATGCCACCCCGAAGAAAGTCGCCATAGAACTGGTGCACGATGACCGGCCGCAATTCGCCAACCTGCAGTCTTCCGACGGAGCCACCTCTGCCGTTGTGTCCCCGGACGGAAAACAGATTGCCTTCACGCTGCGCGGAGAAGTCTTTGTCACTTCGGCAGACTATGCCACTACCAAGCAGGTGACGCACACACCGGCACGCGAAGCGGGCCTCTCCTTTGCGACGGACAACCGCACCCTGGCCTACGCCAGCGAGCGAGGCGGCAACTGGCAGCTCTACCTTGCCAAGATAGCCCGCAAGGAAGACCCTAACTTCCCGAACGCCACGCTGATTGAAGAAGAAGTGCTGCTGCCCTCCACCACCGTGGAACGTGCCTATCCGCAATTCTCGCCCGACGGCAAGGAACTCGCCTTTATCGAAGACCGCATCCGGCTGATGGTGCTCAATCTGGAGACGAAGAAGGTGCGCCAGATTACGGACGGCTCCACCTGGTACAGCACCGGCGGAGGATTTGACTACGCATGGTCGCCGGACGGTAAATGGTTTACACTTGAGTTCACGGGTAACAAGCACGACCCCTACTCCGACATCGGCCTGGTCAGCGCAGAGGGAGGCAAAGACATCATCAACCTCACCAATAGCGGCTACATGAGCGGCTATCCCCACTTTGCGCTGGACGGCAACGCCATCCTTTTCACCACCGAACGCTACGGCATGCGTGCCCATGCCTCATGGGGCTCGCTGAACGACGCCATGCTCGTCTTCCTCAACCAAGACGCCTACGACAAATACTGCCTGAGCAAAGAAGACTACGAACTGCGCAAGGAGCTGGAGAAGGAACAAAAGAAGTCTGCCGGAAAAGACACCCCCCAAGACAAAAACAAGGATAAAAAGAAGAAAGACGACAAGAAAGACAGCAATGCTGACGAAAAAGATGACCAGCCGAAAGACATCGTCGTAGAGCTGAAAGGCATCGAAGACCGTGTGGTGCGCCTCACCCCGAATTCTTCCGACATGGGCAGCACCATCATCTCCAAGGATGGCGAGACACTCTACTACCTGGCAGCCTTCGAAGGCGGCTACGACCTCTGGAAGATGAATCTGCGCAAGAAAGAGACCCGCCTGCTGCACAAGATGGATGCCGGATGGGCGGACATGCAGCTGGACAAGGACGGCAAGAGCCTCTTCCTGCTGGGTAGCCACAAGATGCAGAAAATGGACACTTCATCCGACGCGCTGACCCCCATCACCTTCCAGGTAGATGCCAAGATGGACCTGGCTGCGGAGCGCGAATACATGTTCGACCACGTGTACCGCCAACAGCAGAAGCGATTCTACAATACCAATATGCACGGAGTGGACTGGGACAAGATGACCGCCGCCTATCGCCGCTTCCTGCCCCATATCGACAACAATTATGACTTTGCCGAACTGCTGAGCGAATGGCTGGGCGAGCTGAACGTATCTCACACCGGCGGCCGTTTCTATCCCAAAGGGCAATCCGAACCTACTGCCAGCCTGGGACTGTTCTTCGACTGGAACTACACGGGCAAGGGCATGCTCATTGCCGAAGTAGTGGAGAAAGGCCCCTTCGACACAGCCAACACCCGGGTGAAAGCCGGCACAGTCATCGAAAAGATAGACGGCGTGGAAATCACCCCCGATGCGGACTATTACACGCTGCTCAACAACAAGGCACGGAAGAAAACACTTGTTTCTCTCTTCGACCCGCAGACCAAGGAGCACTGGGAAGAGGTCATTATCCCCATTACGAACGGTGCGTTCAGCGATTTACTCTACAGCCGCTGGGTGAAACAGCGTGCGGCAGACGTTGACCGATGGTCGGGTGGCCGATTGGGTTACGTGCACATCGAGTCTATGGGAGACGACAGTTTCCGTTCCGTCTACTCGGACATCCTGGGAAAATACAACAACCGCGAAGGCATCGTCATCGACACCCGTTTCAATGGCGGTGGACGCTTGCACGAGGATATAGAAATACTTTTCAGTGGACAAAAATACTTCACCCAAGTGGTGCGCGGTCGCGAGACGTGCGACATGCCCAGCCGCCGCTGGAACAAACCCTCCATCATGGTGATGTGCGAGGCCAACTACTCCAATGCGCACGGCACGCCGTGGGTTTACAGCCACCGCGGACTGGGCAAGCTGGTAGGCATGCCCGTGCCGGGAACCATGACCAGCGTGTCGTGGGAACGCCTGCAAGACCCGTCATTGGTATTCGGCATCCCCGTCGTGGGCTACCGCCTACCGGACGGCAGCTATCTGGAGAACTCACAGCTGGAACCGGACATCAAAGTAGCCAATTCACCCGAGACCATCGTGAAGGGAGAAGACACACAGCTGAAAGCTGCCGTAGAGGAACTGCTGAAGGAACTCGAAAAATAAGTACCGCCCTGCCCCACGCAGGAATACCGGTCATATAGGCCGATATATATATTAAGATGATGTGTCAAAACGGTTGATGGCACATCATCTTTTTTTATATGCCACAAGGAAGCAAGACTTTTTCTATCTCACTTTTTTGCACTATCTTTGTGACATAAATTCCTAACTCTTTAACTGATTATGTTTGCTGACTTGTTAAACTCCTCCTATTTCGCGCTCTTTCTCATTGTGGCTTTAGGCTTCATGTTGGGAAGAATCAAGATTAAAGGGCTTTCGCTCGACGTCTCCGCCGTCATCTTCATTGCCCTGCTGTTCGGACACTTCGGTGTCATCATCCCCAAAGAATTAGGAAACTTCGGACTGGTGCTCTTCATCTTCACCATCGGCATCCAGGCCGGTCCCGGATTTTTCGACTCCTTCCGGAGCAAGGGCAAGACGCTTATCATCATCACCCTGCTCATCATCTGCTCCGCCGCCCTGACGGCAGTAGGACTGAAATATGCCTTCGACATCGATACTCCCAGTGTCGTGGGACTGATAGCCGGTGCCCTGACCAGTACGCCGGGACTCGCCGTTGCCATTGACAGCACCCATTCCCCACTGGCATCCATCGCTTACGGTATTGCCTATCCTTTCGGCGTTATCGGCGTGATTCTCTTCGTTAAGCTGCTGCCCCGTATCATGCGCATCGACCTCGACAAGGAGGCGCGCCGGTTGGAGAAGGAACGCCGCAGCCAGTTCCCGGAACTGACAACCTGTCTGTTCCGCGTAACCAACCCCGCCGTCTTCGACCGGAGCCTGATGCAAATCAATGCGCGCGCCATGACCGGAGCCGTCATCTCACGCCACAAGCACAACGAGCAGATAGCCATCCCCACCGCCCAGACCATCCTGCACGAGGGAGACTACATACAAGCCGTGGGTAGCGAAGAGGCCTTAAACCAGCTCGCCGTCCTCGTGGGCGAACGCGAAGAAGGCGAACTGCCACTCGTAGACATGCAGGAGATTGAATCCCTGCTGCTCACCAAGAAGGATATGATAAACAAGCAGCTGGGCGACCTCAACCTGATGAAGAACTTCGGCTGCACCGTCACCCGCATCCGCCGAAGCGGCATCGACCTCTCCCCCTCGCCCGACCTCGCCCTGAAATTCGGCGACAAGCTGATGGTGGTGGGCGAGAAGGACGGCATCAAGGGAGTGGCACGCCTGCTGGGCAACGACACCAAGCAACTGTCCGACACCGACTTCTTCCCCATCGCCCTGGGCATCGTGCTGGGCGTGCTCTTCGGCAAGCTCAACATCTCCTTCTCGGACAGTCTGTCGTTCTCTCCGGGACTGACGGGAGGCATCCTGATGGTCGCCTTGTTCCTGAGCGCCATCGGAAAGACCGGCCCCATTCTGTGGTCCATGTCCGGCCCTGCCAACCAACTGCTGCGCCAGCTGGGACTGCTGCTCTTCCTTGCCGAAGTAGGGACATCGGCAGGACGGAATCTGATGGCCACGTTCCAGGAAAGCGGCTGGCTCTTGTTCGGCGTAGGCGCCGCCATCACGCTGGTGCCCATGCTGGTGGCAGTATGCGTAGGCCTGTTCGTGTTCAAGATAAACATTCTCGACCTGCTGGGCACCATCACCGGCGGCATGACCAGTACGCCCGGCCTTGCCGCCGCCGACTCCATGACGGACAGCAACATACCGAGCGTGGCCTATGCCACGGTATATCCCATTGCCATGGTGTTCCTCATTCTGATAATCCAGGTGATAGCCTCCGCAGTCTATTGACGCATGAAGACGTACAGCCGGACAGAAACCATCGCCCGCATGAACGCACTGGCCGGAGCCAATGTGCCCTTCCTCTTCATCGTAGACTACGCGCAAGAGCAGTCGCACATTGAGCCCCTCGACCGGATAGACCCCGCCACCTGCCTTTTCCAATTCCCGAAGGCAGGCAACACGGAGACGGCTGCAACAGCCCTTGCCAGAAGCACAGCCGCCCGATGCGCCGGCCCTATCCAGTGGGACATCACTCCCCCTTCCCCCGCCGCATACAGACATTCGTTCGACCTCGTGAAGCAAAACCTGCTGGCAGGCAACAGCTACCTGACGAACCTCACTTGCCGGGTACCCGTCACCACCAATCTGACACTGGAAGAAATATTCCTCCACTCCGAAGCCTTGTACAAGCTGTGGCTGAAAGACCGGTTCGTCTGCTTCTCCCCCGAAATCTTTGTCCGCATAGAGAAGGGCAAGATAAAGTCCTTCCCCATGAAAGGCACCATCGACGCCACCCTGCCCGATGCGGAACAGCTCTTGATGCAGGACACCAAAGAGGCAGCCGAGCACGCCACCATCGTCGACCTGATACGCAACGACCTCAGCATGGTTTCGGAACACGTCGAAGTGACCTCCTACCGATACATAGACCGCCTGCAAACCAATAAGGGCCCCATCCTCCAGACCAGCTCCGAGATATGCGGCACCCTGCCCGAAGACTACACCGCACACCTGGGCGACATCATCTTCCGGCTGCTACCTGCCGGTTCCATCACCGGCGCACCGAAACCCAAAACCGTAGAAATCATCGCCCAGGCCGAGGACTACCGCCGGGGCTTCTACACCGGCATCATGGGGCATTATGCCGACGGACAGCTGGACAGCGCTGTCATGATACGCTTCATCGAGCAGGAAAACGGCCAGCTCCACTTCAAGGCAGGAGGCGGCATCACCGCCAAAAGCCGGTGGGAAAGCGAATACAACGAAGTAATACAGAAAATATATGTACCTATTTATTGAAACCATACGCATCGACCACGGAAGAGTCTGCAACCTTTCCCGCCACAACCGGAGGCTGAACGATACCCGCGCCCACTTCTGGCCGGAAAGCACACCGCTGCAACTGTCCGATTATCTGTCGTCTCCCGGCTGTGGAGCAGGCATCACCGGGGCGGGCATCGTCAAGGCACGCGTAGTGTATGGTGAAAAAGGTATTGAAGACGTCAGCTACTCCCCCTACGCCGTGCGGCACGTGCATTCGCTGGCACTGATGCAGGCCGATACCATCGACTACACCTACAAAAGCGCCGGACGCGAACCGCTGAACTGCCTCTTTGCCCTGCGCGGCGCATGCGACGACATTCTGATTGTGAAACAAGGCCTGCTGACAGACACCTCCATCGCCAACATCGCCCTTTCCGACGGTACCCACTGGTACACGCCGGCACATCCCCTGCTGAAAGGGACCAAACGGGCAGCCTTGCTGGAAGAAGGAATCTTGCAGGAAAAAGATATCAGACCGGAAGACTTGCCTTCATTCTCTACTGTCAGGCTGTTCAATGCCATGATTGACTGGGGAGAACTGGAACTCCCCGTACGGAACATCATCCCGTAGAGCCTCTACTCGTGCATATCGTTGAGATGTATCTCCAAAGACTTCACCGATATATATATTTCGTACACCGATATGGCCAGCGAAATAATCAGCAATATCAGCGCCAAACCGAAGATATAGGCCGAAAGCAGATGGAGACGGATATAGACAAAGAACATGCTGACCACGCACAGCAGCAGGCTGCCGATGCCCGCCACCTGCATGGCACGCGTCAGGTAGAGCCGCTTCCTCAGGTTGGCAATCTGCGCCGCCTTCACCGAAGACGGGTTCTCCATGTACTGTTCCTTCAAGGTGCGCACCAGTTGGGCATAGGACAAGAAACGGTTGGTATAGGCCAGCATAATCAGCGATATGGCCGAAAACAGCAAGGCGGGGGTGGTTAAATCTATTTCCATAAGAATGATGCTTAATTATATCTATCCGTCCCGATAGCAGGACTTACCTCCGCAAAGATAAACGAAAGATTGAAACCACAGAAACAAGTTTCCTTTTTTCCATTTCCCAAAGATTTATCCTACTTTTGCAGTGACAATAAAAAAACTCCTTACCACCGTAACTTAACAAATACGACCATGCGATATACCATTTCTGCCCCTATCGCCCTGCATGCCGCCATACAACTCCCGGCATCCAAAAGCATCAGCAACCGCGCCCTCATCCTCCACTCCCTTGCCCATGGCAATATCCTGCCCCGCAATCTGAGCGATTGTGACGACACCATAGTGATGACTCGCGCCCTCGACGGAAATCCCGGACATATAGATATCCTTGCCGCCGGCACCGCCATGCGTTTCCTCACCGCCTACCTCAGCGTAACTCCGGGCACCCGCATCATCACCGGTACACAACGCATGCAGCAACGCCCCATCCGCATACTGGTAGACGCCTTGCGCGAACTCGGTGCTCAGATTGAATACGTCGGGAACGAAGGTTTCCCCCCACTACGCATCACCGGCACAGCATTGAAAGGCGAAGAAATATCCCTTGCCGGAAATGTAAGTTCCCAATATATATCCGCCCTGCTGATGATTGGCGCCGTACTCCCCCAAGGATTACGCCTGCACCTAACGGGCGACATCATCTCCCGCCCTTACATCAACCTGACCCTGCAACTGATGCGCGACTTCGGTGCCCAAGCCGACTGGGCCTCCAAAGATTGTATCACCGTCAGCCCCGGCGGATACACAGATACTCCTTTCACCGTGGAAAGCGATTGGAGCGCCGCCTCTTACTGGTATCAGATGATGGCAATAGAAGGAATTAAAAATGAAAAAATAAAAATGAAAGGGGGAGACAGAAGTAGCGCGAAAGAAAGTGAAGACAGCACGAAGGAAGAAGCGCACACGGCAGAAATCGAACTGCTCGGTCTCTTCGCCCACAGCTATCAAGGCGACAGCCGCGGCGCGGAAGTCTTTGCCCGCCTCGGCGTCCATACCGAATATACAGACCGGGGAGTAAAACTGATCCGTAAGGGTACTCCCGCCACCCGTCTCGACGAAGACATGGTGGACATCCCGGACCTGGCGCAGACCTTTGTCGTCACCTGCTGCCTGATGGACATCCCTTTCCGCTTCACCGGACTGCAAAGCCTTAAAATAAAGGAGACCGACCGTATCACCGCCCTCATTACGGAACTGCGTAAACTGGGTTACGTCGTGCGCTCCGAGCAAGACAGCATCTTGTTGTGGGATGGCGAACGCTGCCCGGCAGACGCTGACCCCGTCATCGCCACCTACGAAGACCACCGTATGGCCATGGCATTTGCCCCCGCCTGCCTTGTACTGCCCCAAATACAGATAGATGAACCACAGGTCGTTACCAAATCTTACCCTGCTTACTGGGAAGACTTGCAAAAGGCGGGATTTAAAGTCTGCCAAAATGCAATGCAATCTTAGAATAAAGCTTTTATTCTTAGAAATACAGCCTTTATTCTTAAGAATATAACCTTTATTCTTAGAAATAAAGGATACATTCTAAGATTAGGATGTATCCAAAGTAGTTTTACAGTACGTTCCAAGCAAGTAATGCCTGCGTCGGGTGGAAGTAATCTACCTACCTGCAATCTGAAGCATTATTTTGTCGTGTACAAAACAATATGTATCTTTGTCCGTTCTATTAATGGAACATGTTTTTCAAGAAAAGGAAGCCCATGTGGATATTGATTATTAGCCTGATTGTCCTTGCCCTCGTGGCAGCCACAGCCGGAATTATACGCAACCGGAAACTGCAGAAGAAGATAGACCGCGGCGAACTGGACGCCATGCCCGAAGTGCAGGAAGTGGATGCCGAGTGCTGCGGACAGCATGAAATCTGCGAACGTGACAGCCTGCTGGCAGCCGTCAGCAAGCAAATAGAATATTACGATGACGAAGAACTGGACAAATACATCGGCACCGCTCCCGATGCCTATACTCCCGAGCAGGAAGACGAGTTCCGCGACGTGTTCTACACCATGCAAGACACGGACGTAGCCGGATGGGTGCGCAGCCTGCAACTGCGTGGCATAGCCTTGCCGGACCTGTCTCTTATACACATCTCCGAGCCCACGAGACTGCAGCTAATCTC
>ENA-OYYR01000882-OYYR01000882.1-human-gut-metagenome-genome-assembly--contig:-NODE-882-length-13244-cov-6.743726_pt1 | contig 13244 bp, 9 predicted proteins | sample MGYA00244066_ERZ653454 | MGnify/ENA primary metagenome ERZ653454 (study PRJEB26926, sample SAMN06165163) | human gut metagenome | biome: ENVO:00009003; feature: ENVO:2100002; material: ENVO:00002003...
TTTTTTAAGTGTCTACTTTTTAGGTCCGGTACATGTTCGGAAGTGAAATCATGCCATGTTCGGAAGTGAAATCATGCCATGTTTGGAAGCGCAATCGCGCCATCTTTGGAAATAGAATCGTGCCATCTTTGGAAATGTAATCGCGCCATGTTCGGAAGTTGAAATACATTATTGGAATTTATTTATTTGGATATTAAATAAATAATCACTACTTTTGCGTCACCAAAATAAAGATTTATGAATACTTATAATCCGAGAATTATAGATCGTCTTTTAAGTGATGAACTTGACGCAATGGGCGCAATTATTTTAGAGGGACCTAAGGCTTGTGGCAAGACCACCACGGCGGAACAACGTGCGCACAGCACCATATTTATGGACGATCCTGTAAGATGCAATCAGTATCTACAGATGGTCGAGACCGATATATCCTATATTCTTCGTGGAGAAACACCCCGGCTTATAGACGAGTGGCAGATTGCACCCAAAATATGGGACGCCGTCAGGTATGAGGTTGACCATAGACGCGATGACGGCCAATTTATTCTTACAGGTTCTGCGGTGCCTCCTAAACAAAACAGGGACGAGATGAAACACAGCGGCACAGGCCGTTTTTCATGGCTTATGATGCGCCCTATGACACTTTGGGAATCGCACGACTCCAACGGAGCCGTCAGTATGGCCGATCTGTTCACACAAGGGAATACCGAGCCGATCAGAGGCATTAATGATTTGAAGCTGGAGGACATTGCTTTCCTGACATGTCGCGGCGGTTGGCCACGAGCCGTGGACAAGGGGCGCGAAAAATCAGCTCTGCGCCATGCCATAAATTATTACGAGGCCATAGTCCGGACAGATTTGTCTCGTGTCGACGATGTGGAACGGGATCCGCAAAGAGTCCGCAGGGTGATGCGTTCATACGCAAGGCATCAGGGCACCCAGGCCAGCATAGCGACTATCATGGAAGACGTGGCACTCAACGATTCGTCCGAAATCAGCGACAAGACCATCTATTCCTATATAAATGCTCTTAAAAGCATCTTTGTAATTGAGGATATGCCGGCATGGAGTCCTAATCTGCGAAGCAAATCTGCCATAAGGACACTCGACACACGATACTATGTCGATCCGTCGGTGGCTTGTGCCGCGCTTGGCCTCGGACCGAATGACTTGATCAATGACCTGAACACGTTCGGACTTCTGTTCGAGACCTTGTGCGTTAGGGATCTGAGGGTTTATGCACAGTCTCTTGATGGCTCGGTGTTTCACTTCAGGGATAAAACCGGATTGGAATGTGATGCTGTCGTCCATCTACGAAACGGGGATTTCGGCCTGATTGAAATCAAACTCGGAGGAGACAGGCTAATCGAGGAAGGGGCCAAAAATCTGTTGACGTTAAAGGATCGCATTGATACAACCCGCATGAAGGCCCCCTCGTTCACTATGATTCTTACGGCCGTGGGCGACTATGCCTATACACGCACGGACGGGGTGATTGTCGTGCCTATCGGATGCCTGAAACCATAGTAATATGTCATTATCCGCGCTGAGGAACAAAAATGCCTCAAGTAATCACTATTCACTCATCACTAATCACAACCCTGTTGATAACTTTTTGGAGAAAATAAAGTCTTTTTTGTGTTTTCAGTTGTAAATTATTTACAAAAAATAACTAACTTTACACCCAAATTTCCAATTAGGGAGCCGGAGCGAAAATGGAAAAGGAGATCTATCACATACCTGCACTGCTGACAGAAAGTATTGACGCATTAAACATCAATGCTTATGGTAGTTATGTGGATGCCACATTTGGCGGCGGCGGTCATTCGCGCGCCATTCTCCAGAGACTCAGTTCCGCGGGACACCTTTACGGTTTCGACCGCGACATCGACGCCCTGCAAAACGCTCCCGACGATTCCCGGTTTACATTTGTACACTCCGACTATCGGTTTATCCCCAATTTCCTGCACTATTACGGCTGTGACAAGGTGGATGGCATCTTAGCTGACCTCGGCGTTTCGTTCCATCACTTCGACAGCGGCGAACGCGGTTTCTCGTTCCGCGAGGAGGCTCCACTTGACATGCGTATGAATCAGAAAGGGGAGAGGACTGCCGCCAGGATCATCGCCGAGGCGTCGCCCGAAAAGCTTGAGAGCATCTTCCGCGCATACACTGACCTGAAACGGCCCCGCCTGCTTGCCAACGCCATAGTGAAGGCGCGCTCCGTCTCCCCCATCCTGACCACGTCACAGCTTACAGACACCCTGACTCCGACCCTCAACCCCAAGAACCTGAAGAAAGACCTGGCACAGGCATTCCAGGCTCTGCGCATCGAGACCAATGACGAGCTGCACTCGTTGCAGCGGCTGTTGCTCAACTCCCTGTCGGTGCTCAAGCCCGGCGGCCGCTTCGCCATCATTACCTATCACAGCATTGAGGACAGGATGGTCAAGAACTTTTTCCGCTCCGGCAATCTGGAAGGAAAAGTGAAGCAGGACTTCTACGGCCGCGTGCTGACGCCCTGGAAACAGATAACGCGCAACCCTGTCGTGCCATCCGCAGAAGAGATTGAACGCAATCCACGCTCCCGATCAGCCAAACTCAGAGTGGCCGAATTAATTGATGACAACAACTGAAACACATAACTCCTCGTATTGATGTCACTATTTAATAAAAAGGGTAAGAACAGACACACACCCTCCCAGAGCAAAAAGAAAACACCGGGATGGGTGGCCGAACTGCGTTACGGACAATCGATCTCTCTTGAGTTTTTCCGTGCCAACGCCTGGCTCATAATGGTAATCGTAGTGGTGGTGATAGCCCTTATGGGACTCCGCTACAAGACCCGTACGCGCATGGAGGAAATCAAGCAGCTTACCTCCGAACTGCAATTGGCTGAAAGCACCATGCTCGATGAAAAATCGAAATATATGACACTGGTGCGCGAAACAGAAATGAAAAAGATGGTACAGGAGCGCGGTCTTCCTCTGGAATTCCAGGAACAGCCTCCCTATATCCTATCCGGCAGCAAATGAATATTTACAATCAACATGACAATTGACAGGATTTAGCTATGGCCAAAAGCACGAAACGCAATAACAAGAAACATATACTCGGTCGCTATGCGTTCATAGTGATCGCATGCGTTGTGGTGGGTCTGGGAATACTTTTCAAGCTATTCGAGACCACCGTAGTTGAGGCTTCGGCATGGAATGCGCGCAGCAAGGCCATCTTCTCCAAGATAGACACCATCGCTCCGGAGCGTGGCAACCTTCTGTCGGACAACCACAATATCCTGGCGTGCAATCTGCGCGTCTACGACATCCTGCTCGACCTGCGCCACAGCAAGATCGTGAAGATGAACCACATCGACATGGATTCGGTATATGCATTGGCCGATTCCCTCGACAAATATTATCCGCGACGCAAGGACCTGACGAACCCGGATTCGTTGGCCAAATATTCATGGCGTACCAAACTGAAACGGGAGTTCGAAAAGGACCCCGAGAAACGCACACGCGCCCTGCGAATGGTCAAGAACGGCTCGCTGCAGGACTACGAAAGGGTAAAATATTTCCCATTTATAGCAAAATGGTACAAAACCAGCAATACTCCCCTCTATAAGACGCCCCGCTACAAGCGCACCTATCCCTACGGCAAGATGGCCTACCGCAGCATCGGCCGGGTTAATCAGAACGCGCAGACGCGCCAGACGCACGGATACTCCGGTCTGGAGCGCGACCTCGACTCGTTGCTGTACGGCAAACCGGGCCTGGCCAAGAAAGTGGCCATGACATCGGGCATCGGCAACTGGACCACTACCCCACCCCGCCGCGGCTACGACATCTGCACCACCATCAACATCGACCTTCAGAACATGCTGGAGGAGGAGCTGCACAAGATATGCGAGGAAGCCAACGCCGTGTGGGGCACCGCCATACTGATGGAGGTGAAGACAGGGGAGATAAAGGCAATCTCCAACATCGAGAAACTGGACGACGGCACCTACGGCGAGGCTCTGAACCGTGCCGTGCAGGCATACGAGCCCGGGTCGGTAATGAAGCCCATATCGCTGATGATAGCCTTTGAGGACGGCCTGGTAAAGAACGTCACCGACATGGTGGACTGCTCCCCCTTCATGCGCACCAACGACCCTCACGGCTCGGGGCCCAAGACCATGAAGCAGGTGATAGAGCAGTCGTCCAACACCGGCATAGCCCGCGTCATATTCCGGGGATATGCCAAGAATCCCGAGAAATGGTACGACCGCTTGGCCGGCCTGGGATTCTTCGAACCGATACGCTCGGGCATCTACGGCGAGTGCACGCCGCGAATCCGCCGCCTGATAGACCATGACTCGCGCGGCAACAACATCACCATGACGGCGCGTCACCTCGACCTGGCCCGCCAGGCATACGGCTACAATACGGAGCTGCCTCCCCTGTTCACGCTGTCGGTATACAACGCCATAGCCAACGACGGCAAGTACGTGCGTCCGCACCTGGTGCGCAGCCTCATCGACGAGAACGGTCGCGATTCCATCCTGCCCATACAGTACATCCGTCCGCAGATATGCAGTCCGGAGACGGCGGCCAAGGTGCGCGAGTGCATCCGCGAAGTGGTGTGGGGCGAGCATGGCACGGCACGCGCCGTGCGCGACGACCGCGTAGAGATAGCCGGCAAGACCGGCACCGCTTTCCCGGTTGAAAACGGACAATATAACCGCGCCCAGCGACGTTACGCATTCGCAGGGTTCTTCCCCTACGAGAATCCGCAGTACAGTTGCATGGCCCTGGTGCTGGCCGGCGGCGGCAACTCCGCCAACCGCACCTCCGGCCAGGTCGTCAAGAACATGGCCATCAAGATGTATAGCCGCGGCATGCTGCACAATGCCTCCGACTACGCCATCGAGAAACGGCAGTCCAAGCCGGTGATCGCAGCTTCGTCGCACGACAACACGAGCCGTATCGCCAACATGACGGGGGCTCGCTCGGTGCGCCGTCTCAAGGCAAATGACGTATCCGACATGGGCAGAATGCCCAACCTTATAGGATATGACGCGGCTTCGGCCATACGAATTATGGAACAGCGCGGCATCAACGTGCGCATCAGCGGCACGGGGTATGTCCGCTCGCAGTCCATACCCGTCGACACCCCTCTCAGACGGGGACAGACACTGGTGCTCAGACTTAAGATTTAGGTATGAAGTATGAGTAACGAGTGACGAGGTAATAATAGATAAGATATTTAGACAATATAAGATATGACTATGAAACTGTCACGCCTGCTGCAGGATATAGACACACTGCAGATCATTGGCGATCCGGAACGAAATATCGAAAGTCTGCAAAGCGACTCGCGCCTTGTGGAAAAGAACGGCATGTTCGTGGCCGTGCACGGCACCACCACCGATGGACACAAATACATTCCGATGGTGGCTTCCACCCATGTGGGAGCCATAGTGTGCGAGGAACTCCCCTCGCAGATCGTGAACGGCATAACCTACATCCAGGTGGCCGATACGGCGGAGGCCTTAGGCAAACTTGCCTCGGCATGGTACGGACACCCCAGCTCGAAACTGAAGTTAGTGGGTGTGACCGGCACCAACGGCAAAACCACCACCGCTACCCTGCTCTATGAGATGGCGCGTCTGGAGGGTTACAAGGCCGGACTTCTCTCCACAGTGTGCAACTATGTGGACGGACGCGCCGTGCCCGCCACCCACACCACGCCCGACCCGCTGCCGCTGAACCAGCTCCTGGCCGAGATGGTGGAGGCCGGCTGCGACTACGCCTTCATGGAGGTTTCGAGCCACGCAGCACATCAGAAACGTATCGCCGGCCTGAAGTTCAAGGGGGGCATCTTCTCCAACCTGACACGCGATCACCTGGACTATCACGGCACGGTCGAGAACTACCGCGACGCCAAGAAGATGTTCTTCGACTCGCTGCCCGCCGACGCATTCGCGCTCGTGAACGCCGACGACAAGTCGGGCCTCTATATGACGCAGAACACCAAGGCGAAGGTCTACACCTATTCGCTGCGCACCGACGCCGATTTCCGCACCAAGGTTATCGAGACGCGTCTGGACGGCACCCTGCTGTCGTTCAACGGCCACGAGGTAGAGGTGAACTTCACGGGCCGCTTCAACGCCTACAACCTGACGGCCGTGTTCGGCGGCTCCATACTGACCGGTTTCCCCGAGGAGGAGGTATTGGTGAACATGAGCCGGCTCGTGCCTGTGGCCGGACGTTTCCAGACGTTCCGCAGCGCCGACGGACAGGTTACGGCCATCGTGGACTATGCCCACACGCCCGACGCGCTGGTGAACGTGCTTGACACCATCCGCGAGATAGTGGGTCCCGACGGCATCGTCACCACCGTGGTGGGCGCCGGCGGCAACCGCGACCACGGCAAGCGTCCCATGATGGCGCGTGAGGCCGCATGCCGCTCCGACCGCCTCATCCTGACCAGCGACAACCCCCGCGACGAAAATCCCGAGGACATCATCAACGACATGAAGAAGGGCCTGATGCCCCAGGAACTGCGCCATACACTCTGCATCACCGACCGCCGCGAGGCCATCCGCACCGCTCTGCAGACTGCCGAGCCCGGAAGCGTGGTGCTCATAGCCGGCAAGGGCCACGAGCCCTACCAGGAGGTGAAAGGCGTGCGCCATCACTTCGACGACCGCGAGGAGGTACAGAACGCTTTCAACGAAATGAAGTAAACAGGAATTGAAATAGAAGTAAACAGGAGTTGAAATAACAGCTGAGAATCATGATTTACTGGTTGTTGCAGCAATTCAGCGACTTCGACTTTCCGGGTCGCAACCTGATGGGGTACATCACCTTCCGCGCGGGCGTATCGTTCGCGCTGGCCCTGCTGGTGGCCCTGGTGTTCGGCCATGCCATAATCCGCCGCCTGCGCATGATGCAGATAGGGGAGGACGTGCGCAATCTTGGCCTGGAGGGACAGGTGCAGAAGAAAGGGACGCCCACCATGGGAGGCATCATCATAATCCTCTCGACACTTGTGCCTTGTCTGCTGATGGGCAATCTCGGGAACATATACCTGATACTGATGATTGTCGCCACGTTGTGGATGGGCAGCATCGGATTCCTGGACGACTACCGCAAGTTCAAGTTCCACAACAAGGACGGCCTGAAAGGGCAATATAAGGTGATAGGGCAGGTGGGCCTCGGTCTGCTGGTAGGCGTCACGATGTGGCTGTCGCCGCAGATAGTGATGAGCGAGAACTTCGAGACCCACGCATCCGTCAACACCGAGAATATCGAGAACGTAGACGCGGCCCAGACTCCTGAAGCCGAGACCGTTTCCACCAAGGTGATAGTCAGCAAGGAACAGATCAAGTCGCCGCAGACCACCATTCCGTTCGTGAAGAACAACAACTTCAACTACGAGTGGCTCACGTCGTGGGTCAAGGACAAAGAGGCGGCCAAGACATTAGGCTGGCTGGTGTTCGTTCTCGTGGTGATAGTAGTAGTGACGGCGGTATCCAACGGCGCGAATCTGACCGACGGCGTCGACGGTCTGTGTGCCGGCACCTCGGCAATAATCGGCGTGGCTTTGCTGATCATGGCCTACCTCGGAGGTAACGTGATATACTCCAGCTATCTGAACATCATGTACATACCCGGCTCGGAGGAGCTTGTGGTGTTTGCCGGCGCGTTCATCGGAGCCTTAGTGGGCTTCCTGTGGTACAACACATTCCCGGCACAGGTGTTCATGGGCGACACCGGCTCGCTCACATTGGGCGGTATCATAGCCGTGTTCGCCATCCTGATACGTAAGGAGCTGCTGATTCCGCTGCTGTGCCTCGTGTTCTTCCTCGAGGACCTGTCGGTACTGATGCAGGTATCCTACTTCAAATTCACCAAGAAGAAATATGGCGAGGGACGCCGCATCTTCAAGATGACGCCGCTGCACCATCATTTCCAGAAGGAGGCGCAGCCCGGGGCCTTGGTGCTCTGGAACAAGCCGGCCATGCCCATGCACGAATCCAAGATCGTGACCCGGTTCTGGATTGTGAGCATACTGCTTGCGGCCCTCACTTTCGTAACACTGAAAATCAGATAATCAAGACTTTAGGAACACACAGGTCAGATAATCAAGACTTTAGAAAGATATAGCAAGATATGGCAAAGGAATTCATGGTAGTGCTCGGAGGCGGGGAGAGCGGCGTAGGCGCCGCCGTCCTGGGCAAAGTTAAGGGTTATGACGTCCTGGTGTCGGATTCCGGCATCATAGGCGACGAACATCGCCGTATTCTTGACGACGAACATATCGAATACGAGGAGGGCGGCCACTCAGTCGACCGCATCCTTACCGCATCGTTGGTGATCAAGAGCCCGGGTATTCCCCCCACGGCTCCGCTGGTGCAGGCGTTGGCCGAAAAGGGGACACCCATACTGAGCGAGATAGAGTTCGCCGGCCGCTACACCGACGCCAAGATGGTGTGCATCACCGGCTCCAACGGCAAGACCACCACTACCCTGCTCACATATCACATTCTGCGTCAGGCGGGCATGAACGTCGGACTGGCCGGCAACGTGGGCAAGAGCCTGGCACTGCAGGTGGCCCGCGAGCACCACGACGTGTACGTAATCGAACTCAGCTCGTTCCAGCTGGAGAACATGTACGATTTCAAGGCCGACGTGGCCGTGATAATGAACATCACCCCCGACCACATGGACCGCTACGACCATAAGATGGAGAACTACGTGGCCGCCAAGTTCCGCATCCTGCAGAACCAGACCAAAGAGGATTTCTTCATCTACTGGCAGGACGATCCCGTAGTGACCGCGCAGATAGCGCAGGTGCAGTCCGAGGCGCGCCGCCTCCCCTTCGGCGAGATGCGCGAGCAGGACACCGCCGCGTGGGTGGACGACAACAACATAGTGCACTATCACACCCCGATGGATGTGTTCGAGATTCCGCGCGACCGTCTGTCGCTGCCGGGTCTGCACAACCTGTACAATTCCATGGCCGCCGGTCTGAGCGCCTCGCTGCTAAGCGTGAAGAACGAGAGCATCATCAAGTCGCTCAGCGATTTCGAGGCCGTGGAACATCGTCTTGAATACGTTGACACCATCGACGACGTGATATACATCAACGACTCGAAGGCCACCAATGTCAACTCCACCTGGTACGCACTGGAAAGCATGACGCGTCCCACGGTGCTGATCCTCGGCGGCAAGGACAAGGGCAACGACTACACTGAGATCGAGGAGCTTGTGAAGCAGAAAGTCAAGGCTATAGTGTGCATGGGCAAGGACAACCGGAAGCTGATGGACTTCTTCGGTGGCAAGGTGTCTGAGATAGCCGACACACACTCGCTGCAGGAGGCCGTGGAGGCATGCCGTGGTTTCGCCGAGGCGGGCGATACCGTGCTTCTCTCCCCTTGCTGCGCCAGCTTCGACCTGTTCACCAGCTACGAGAACCGGGGCGACCTGTTCAAGGAGGCCGTACGCAACCTTAAGAAATAAACACTTAATCCAGACATAAACCAGCATTGATACATGGCAAGTCCTCTCTATGACTCGATAGAAATCCGCGAGACTGTGGACGGCGAGGCGGTGACCGGCGCAGGCCAGCGTTCCGCCCAGAACGACTCCCATGCCGCAGCAGCATCCGTATCCGAAACCATGGCCGCACCCAAGACCAAGATAATGGCCAAGGTGCGCCGCGCCGACCCCTACATCTGGGGCATCTACCTGATGCTGTTGCTTATCAGCGTGGTGGAACTGTTCTCGGCCAGCAGCTCGGAGGTAACGGCCGGCAATGTATATTCTCCGCTGATACGTCACGGCGTGTTCCTGGCATTGGGTCTGGGCCTGGTTCTGTGGATACAGCGCATTCCATACGTGATAATAAGCAAACTGTCATGGGTATTCGCCGTGTTCTCGCTGGTATTGCTTATTCTGTCGGCGGTGGTGGGAGTTGAATACAACGGTGCGCAACGAGCCCTGCGACTGGCAGGAATGACCATACAGCCGGCCGAGATTTCCAAGCTGGCCGTAGTGTGCCTGTTGGCCACCATCCTGGGCAAGAACCAGCGTCCCGGCGGCGTATCCAACCGGGCTGTCATCACGTCGGCCATCGTGGTGGTGGCCTTCAGCGCCGCGATGGTCACCAACGGCATGACCAACATGCTGCTGGTGATGTGCGTCAGCATGGCGCTCATGCTGACCGGAGGTATCCAGGGACGCAAGATGGTGTATGTCATCGCGGCATACGCCGTGGGCGGCATGGTGCTCTATGCAGCCAAACAGATAAGCAAGCCGCAGGAATCGGAATTCGACCGTCTCAAGACCGAACAGACCATGCTGGCTCAGGCCGGCGGCAATGTCGGTGCCGTGGCGACCGTGGGTGCCGAAGAATCTCAGCGTGGAAAGATAGACCGTGGCGTGACCCGTCAGAACCGTCTGACCAACTTCATCAAGGGCGTGCATCCCGACGACCCGATGACCGATGAAAACCGTCAGGTAATGCTGGCACGCTTCGCCCAGGCCAACGGCGGTCTGGTAGGCCAGGGACCGGGCAACTCGCGCGAAAGCGCACGTCTGCCACTCGCTTTCTCCGACTATATCTATTCCATCATCGTAGAGGATACGGGCTTCGTGGGCGGCGCATTGGTGCTGCTGCTGTTCCTGCTGATGCTGGCACGAGCCGGACGCATCGCCTTCCGCTGCGTCAGGGCCCTCCCTGCCTTCATGATATTGGGCTGCGCCATGCTCATCGTGCTGCAGGCGCTGGTGCACATGGCCATCGTGACGGGAATCGTGCCCGTTTCGGGCCAGCCCCTCCCCTTCATCTCCAAAGGCGGAACCTCGGTACTGGTGATGTCAATGGCCATCGGAATCATGCTTTCCGTGAGCCGTTTCGCGGCGTTCAACACCGACGGCAAGGCCATCAAGGCCGAACTCAACGCACTCCCCCCGGAAATGCAGGCCGAAAACTTTTCAAAATCATAACGACTCTCCCCTATTTCAATTGCTTCTCTCCTACCGAAACAGACATTTAAACGTGATTACATCCATATCATAAAATGGCTACCCATAAACCCAGGATATTGATATCGGGAGGCGGCACGGGAGGACACATCTTCCCTGCCCTCTCCATCGCCAACGCGCTGCGCAGGCGTCTTGACGCCGACATCCTCTTTGTCGGCGCCGACAACCGAATGGAAATGGAACGTGTTCCGGCAGCCGGCTACCACATAAAGGGACTTCCCGTTGCGGGATTCGACCGCAAGCACCTGCTGCGCAACATAGGCGTCCTCCTCAAGCTGCGCAAGTCTCTGAACATGGCGCGCCGAATCGTAAAGGATTTCCAGCCCGAAATAGCCATAGGCGTGGGCGGTTACTGCTCCGGCCCGACGCTGAAGGCCGCACAGAAAGCGGGCATCCCTACCCTGCTGCAGGAACAGAACTCGTACGCCGGTGTAACCAACAAGCTGTTGGCCGCCAAAGCCGACGCCATCTGCGTGGCATACCCCGACATGGAACGCTTCTTCCCTGCCGACAAGATTGTGATGACGGGCAATCCCGTCCGCCGCGACCTGCTGGAGAAGGCTCCGGACCGTGCCAAAGCCCTGGAAAGCTTCGGACTTCATGCCGACGCTCCTACCCTGCTGGTTATCGGCGGCAGCCTCGGCGCTCGCACCCTTAACGAAAGCATGGAGGCCGGCATACGCAAGCTGGCCGAGAACGGCATACAAGTGATATGGCAGACGGGCAAGAACTTCGGCGACCGCGGTCCCGAGGCCGTAAAGGGCCTTAAGGGCATCGTCGTGACCAAATTCATCACCGACATGGCCTCGGCATACGCTGCAGCCGACTTAGTGGTGTCGCGCGCCGGCGCCGGCTCAATCTCCGAGATAGAGCTGTTGGCCAAGCCGTGCATACTTGTCCCCTCGCCCAACGTGGCCGAGGACCATCAGACCAAGAACGCACGCGCACTCGCCGACCACGACGCCGCGATACTGATTCCCGACGACCGGGCACGCGAATCGCTGGTGGACACGGCCATCGAGACCATACGCAATCCTAAGAAATTAGCCGAAATGTCGGCCAACGTGGCGAAACTCGCCCTGACCGAGTCCGACGACAAGATTGTGGACGAGGTCATAAAAATTCTGAACCACAAGTAAGCATCGTTAGTTAGTAAGAATCTTACTGAATCAATGGAGAAAAAACTATATTTCGTGGGGGCCGGGGGTATCGGCATGGCCAACCTGGTGCGTTATTACTTAGCACATGGCGCCGACGTGGCCGGATACGACCGCGCTCCTTCCGAACTGACGGCCGCTCTTGAACAGGAAGGGCTGCAGTTCACCGACCTTGACGACCGCAACGCCATCCCGGAGCAATTCCGCAACCCGGAGGACACGCTGGTGGTCTACACTCCCGCCATTCCCGACGACAACGACATACTGAGATATTTCCGCGAGAACGGCTTCCGCGTCATCAAGCGCGCAGCGCTGTTGGGCCGCATCACGGAGCATACGGACGGCATCTGCGTGGCCGGCTCGCACGGCAAGACCACCACGTCGTCGATGATAGCCAACATACTGCGCGGCACCGAGGCCGGTTGCACCGCGTTCCTCGGAGGCATACTGCGCAACACAGGCTCCAACCTGGTGCTGAACGAGAAATCGCGCTATTCCGTCATCGAGGCCGACGAATACGACCGCTCGTTCCATCAGCTGCATCCGTGGCTGGCCGTGGTGACGAGCACCGACCCCGACCATCTGGACATCTACGGCGACGAGGAGCACTATCTGGAGGCTTTCTCCATCTTTACGTCGCTGATACGTCCCGGAGGGCATCTGTTAGTACACACGGGGCTTAAATTCAAGCCTGCGCCGGGTCCTGACGTGACCGTGGCCACATACAGCGGCGGCAGCGAGGGAGACTGGCACGCCGAGGACATAACATACGGCGACGGCACCATCACGTTCACTCTGGTCGGTCCCGACGGGCTGCGTATCGAACGCCTCAGCCCCGGAGTGCCCGTTGACATCAACATCGACAACGCCGTGGCCGCCGCGGCAGCCGCAATCACGGCCGGAGCCACCGCTGAACAGGTGCGCGAGGGACTCGCTTCGTTCCGTGGCGCGAAACGCCGCTTCGAGATATGGCGCGACGGCAGGGACGGCGGCACGGTGCTGATTCTGTCTCTTATACACATCTCCGAGCCCACGAGACTGCAGCTAATCT
>ENA-OYYR01000889-OYYR01000889.1-human-gut-metagenome-genome-assembly--contig:-NODE-889-length-13179-cov-6.126867_pt1 | contig 13179 bp, 5 predicted proteins | sample MGYA00244066_ERZ653454 | MGnify/ENA primary metagenome ERZ653454 (study PRJEB26926, sample SAMN06165163) | human gut metagenome | biome: ENVO:00009003; feature: ENVO:2100002; material: ENVO:00002003...
GTAAGATCGTCGGCAGCGTCAGATGTGTATAAGAGACAGGTGATGGGGAGACCGCATCCTACCTTGGCCATCTCTATGGCTTCGACAAATCGGTTGTGGCACGGGCCGTAAATGACGGGCACGCCATATACCGCCGGTTCGTTTATGTTGTGGATCCCTACGCCGAACCCGCCGCCCACATACGCCACGTCGCAGTATGCGTATGCGCTCGACAGCAGACCGAAACAGTCTATTATCAAGGCCTGTTTGCCCTGCATGGCGTCAGGATTCCTGCGAGCTTCGCTCAGAAGTACAGCCCCGTTGTCGAACCTATCGACTAATTTCTTTAGCCGGGCCTCGTCGAATTCATGCGGCGCAACCACTATCTTCACATCCGGGTGACTGTTGAACCAGGGTATGTACACATCCTCGTCCTTGGGCCATGAACTGCCAGCCATCATCAGCAACGGACGCTCCGCGCCGGATGCACGGCCGGAAAATGTCTCCAGCTCAGGAATGGCCTTGGCTGTCTCGCGTATCCTGGCCACGCGGTCAAACCGTGTGTCGCCGGTCACCTCGACGTTGTTGACGTTGATGGAGGCCAGCAGTTTCCGGCTCTCCTCGTCCTGGACGAATATCTTGGTGAACCATTTGAGCCACAGGCCGTACCATGCGAACGAACGCTTGAAGAATTTCTGATCGGGCCTGAAGGCGGCGCTGATCAGATATGTGGGAATCTGGCGGCGATACAGCTCGTGGAGGTAGTTGCGCCAGATCTCGTATTTCACGAATATGGCTTTCTCGGGACGCACACGGTCCAGAAAGCGGTGCACCCGCAGCGGGGTGTCGAAGGGAAGATAGCACACGCAGTCCGCGAGGGGATAATCCTTGCGCACCTCGTAGCCGGAAGGGGAGAAGAACGTGACCAGTATCTTCACTTCCGGGTCTTCCTTACGCAGACGCTCAATCAACGGGCGCCCCTGCTCGAACTCGCCGAGCGAGGCGCAATGCACCCAGATTACCCGGTCGTTGGGTTTCAGCACTTTCAGGTGCTCGTTTATGTCGCGCTGACCGCGATCCAGCAAGCTGGCCTTGTGGTTGCCTAAGCCGGCTACCCTCACACCGAAACGGTACAGGGAAATGCCAGCCGAGTAGACCGGCATTTCAAGCGCCTGGCGACTTGCCTCGGCGCATAACCCTTTGAGTTCTCCAAATTTCGGTATCCTCATACTGATCAGTGCAGGGTGTCTATTGCTTTGCGTATGCGGCGTATCACTTCGTCCTTGGGCATCAGCTCGGTGATGTCGAACATGTGAGGTCCTCGGCATGCGCCTACAACAGCCAGTCGGAAGGCGTTCATCACGTTGCCAAGGTGATATTCCTTGGATGCGATCCAGTCCAACACTATCTTTTCGGCATTGGCCGATGTCATGTCGTCTATTCCCTCAAGCACTCCGATCAATTCCTCCATGATGGCGGGGGTCTCGGCGCTCCAGCGCTTCCTTACGTCCTTCTCGGCGTAGCCTTCCGGTGCGATGAAGAAGAAGCTGCCCTGCTCCCACAGGTCGGGAATCAGGTTGGCGCGTCCCTTGACCATGCCTATGGCCTTGGCTACATATTCGGGAGTGAAACCGCTTACGCCATGCTCCTCAAGTATCGGCATGAACAGTGCTGCCAGTTCCTCGTCGGGCTTGCGCATCAGGTATTCATGGTTGAACCATTCACCCTTCTTGAAGTCAAATTTTGCGCCGGCCTTGCTGCAATGCTCGAAGCTGAACTTGTCTATCAGTTCCTGCATCGTCATCAGCTCGGAGTCGTCGCCGGGATTCCAGCCCAACAGCGCAAGGAAGTTGACCAACGCTTCGGGCAGATAACCGCGCTCGCGGAATCCGGAGCTTATCTCACCGCTCTTGGGGTCGTTCCATTCCAGCGGGAATACGGGGAATCCGAGTTTGTCGCCGTCGCGTTTGGAGAGCTTGCCGTTGCCCACCGGCTTGAGCAGTAGGGGCAGGTGGACGAACTGCGGCATGGTGTCCTGCCAGCCGAATGCCTCGTACAGCAGTACATGAAGCGGAGCTGACGGCAGCCATTCCTCGCCGCGGATCACGTGCGACACCTCCATCAGATGGTCGTCCACGATGTTGGCAAGGTGATAGGTGGGGAGGTCGTCGGCGCTCTTGTACAGCACCTTGTCGTCTAAGATGGAACTGTTCACGGTCACTTCGCCGCGTATCAGGTCGTTTACCTTCACTTCCTTGTCAGGCTCGATCAGGAAACGGACCACATACTGCGTGCCGTTGTCTATGAGTTTCTGTACCTCGTCGGCCGGGAGGGTCAGCGAGTTGCGCATACGTGTTCTGGTCGAGGCATCGTACTGAAAGTTGGGAATTTCCGTGCGGGCAGCCTCCAGTTCCTCGGGGGTGTCGAAAGCGATGTAAGCGCGGCCTGCGTCCAGCAATTGCTTGACGTGCTCGCGATAGATGTCACGGCGTTCCGACTGCTTGTAGGGGCCGAAGGGGCCTCCTTCGCGCACTCCCTCGTCAATGCCGATGCCGAGCCACTGAAGCGACTCGTTGATGTAGTCCTCGGCACCCGGCACGAAGCGGCGCGAGTCGGTGTCCTCGATGCGAAGTATCATGTCGCCCCCGTGCTTGCGGGCGAATATATAGTTGTAAAGAGCCGTCCTTACGCCTCCGATGTGCAGAGGACCCGTGGGTGACGGCGCAAACCTTACTCTTACTTTTCGTTCCATGATGCAAAATTACAATAAAATTGGCGCAAAAAAAAATTGATTGTCATCACGACAACCAATCTTGCGTTAACCTTAAAAATCTAATACCATGAAAAACTCAATGCAAAATTACAAATTCTTTTCTAAAACAATGCTATAAAACATAAAATATTTCTTGCGTTTAACGTGAATTAACAGAATGTGCAGCGCAATACCATAGAATTAACAGAAATTTGCATTTGTGCCCCCGATTTAATCCCTGAAATTTATTTTTAGATTGTCACGGCGTTGAAAAATGTTGAAAAAACTTTAGGATAAATTTTGACGGGGTAGGAATTTTTTATAACTTTGTCGCGCAAGCCTATGGTTTGCAATAACATATTAGGACATTTCAGAAGCGTTATGCTTTCTTGTAGTTTGAGAACCTGAGAAATTCTAAAATCGAGCAAGGAAAAGCATAGTGGTTCTCGCGCGTATGCATATATGCGTGAGCTGCACTATTGTTACATCTGCTCACGGGTTTTCTCAGGACCTTCAAACTACGACGTGGCATAGTTGGCTCACGTTTCTTTTTTAGGTCTAAGTATAACAATTTCAACTTAAAAATTCTCTAAGGGCCGACAGAGTCGATACGAATTAACCAAAATCAGTTATATCATGAGCAAGAAGCTTCTGTATTTCTGTATGGTTGCCTCGTTGATTGCCGGCAGTGAATATGTCAATGCCGGTGTATCGGGTGCAGATACAGAACCGGTCTACACTTCCGATCCGATGGGTACAGGAAGAGTGTCAAGAGATTATCGTCCGGGCGAAGTCATCGTAAAGCTACGTTCCGAAAGTTCAGCATCTTTAAGAAAGATGAAAGGAAAGAACCGCGTTGTCGGTTCCGCAGCCTTGGACAAAGTATTCGCTAAATATGGCGTCAGTGAGTCGTCGGCGCTGATGCCGCTGAGCGGCGCGACGGTTTCGCGCAAGAAGCCCCGTGCCTACAACGGTCAGACTGTCGCCGACAACAATATGTCGAAGCTGTACTGCGTAAGCATCGTCTCCGACAATCCCATGCAGGTCCTCGAGATGGTAAACGACCTCAAGGCTCTGCCGGAAGTGGAGTATGCGGAGCCTAACTATATGGTACGCGCAACGGTACTGCCATCTGAAACTTATAAGGCCGAGCCGCTTTATAGCCAGTTCTGGGGGCCGGCGGCTATAGGCCTTGAACAACTGTGGGACCAGCCAATTACTGGAGTAAAGAATCCTGTAATCGCCATACTTGATACCGGTGTCGACATTGAGCATCCCGATCTTAAGGCCAATATCTGGACCAACACGGCAGAACTTAACGGTAGTGAAGGTGCCGATGACGACAACAACGGTTTTGCCGATGACATACACGGGTACGACTTCGTGAACCGGACAGGCCGAATGCGCGACAACAACGGACATGGCACGCACTGCGCCGGTATCGCCGCAGCCTGTGGCAATAACGGTATCGGACTGGCCGGCGCCAATCCCGACGCACTGATCATGCCGGTGACAATTCTGCAAAGTGACGGCAACGGCGATATCGCCACCGTCATCAAGGGTATAGACTATGCCATCGCAAACGGGGCCGAAATCATCTCCATGTCTTTCGGGGGGTATGCAGATTCGATGGCAGAGCGCGAGGCCCTTGCAAAGGCATATCAGAAAGCGGTGCTTGTGGCTGCGGCCGGTAACGACAACAAATGCATTTATAGGCATAAATGTCTTGTAAATGATCAGCTGGGCCTGCCGATGTTTCCGGCGGCATACAACTTTGTGCTTGGTGTACAGTCAACTTCGGATGCTGCAGGAACACTTTCGAGTTTCTCAAATTATGACGATGACGGCCCGGTCATGACTACGTACAGCGAGAAGGACCTCTTCAATTATGAACTTAAGGCTCCAGGCAGCGGAATTCTTAGTACTTTCCCCAACGGCCAGTACCGTAAGTTGAGCGGTACTTCCATGGCCTGTCCTCTTGTTGCCGGTGCTATTTCCAGGCTGATGCAATGCAAGGAATACTCGAGCAAGGAGGAACTGTTCGGCGATCTGATCCATAGTTCCAACGGTAACGTCAATTTCTCTGCCGCATACGGAATCAAGGACACCGACCGCAAGCCGACGTTGTCGATGGTGACATACCGTCTGGATGACGAGAAAATGGGTGACGGAGACGGTAGAGCGGATGCAGGCGAGACAATCCGCATCTATCCTACATTCCGCAACGACTGGGGAAATGCCAACAACATTACCTATACCGTCGAGCTTGCCGAAACGGAGGACCCAAATATCCTTGAGTTCACTGACACAGACCCCGTACATACCGTTTCGAATCTGTCAAGCTATGCCACGGCGGAATCTGAAGCTCCATTTGTAATCAAGATCAGTACTGATTGTGTGGATGGTCGAAGAATCAGCATGATATTGAAGGCGACCTGCGACAATATCTCCGCACCATTGGAGCAAGAAATTGTGCTGACTGTCGAGAACGGTGTCGAATTGGGCGGCATCCTCAGGGAGGACATGACCCTTACCCCGGACAAGAACTATATAGTTACATCATTGCTTGGCGTTCCGAAAGGAAGGACTTTGACCATCCTCCCCGGGACGACATTGAAGTTCAAGGATGACACGGGCTTGAATGTGGCGGGGACGCTGATAGCTGATGGAGAGCCCGGTAAGATGATTACATTTACCAAGACGGATTTGGGGTTGGGTGATATTAAAAAATTGGATTTTGGAGATGGAGAAGTTTCATATTGTGTGATCGAAGACCTTCATTTGCCGGTATCAGGGTATGCGATTGATCAGCTAAATAATTCCATTATTAGTAATTATACAGCGGGCTATTTATTATCATCCAAGTGGACTAAATCTAATATTTTATATTCAGGAGCAAAGATTGGAATGGATCCGGGATATGCAGATATCAAGGATTGCAATATAATTCAAAATGATGATAGCGGTATCTTGCCAGCTAATTATGATAAGAATTGTATTAGGATTCATAATCGCAAAAATTGTAACATATTTTCTAATTATTCTTCCGTATACGATAAATACTATTCATTGTCATATTATTCCGAACAGGCTGCATTGTACACACCTGTAGAGCCTTGCTATCTTGGTACATCACGGCAGGATATAGCCCGAGATAATGTGTTCGACATTCATACTCCGGGATATTCGTCATTCGGTGAATTGGATTTGTCCAACATGCTGACCAAACCCGTTGCCGAGGCTCATGGTATCGTATGGAAAGTGGTCGTAAACGGCTATGACGCGCAGGATGAGTATGAGCAGATGCCTCCGTTGGGCGTCGGCGAACATGATGTTAAGGTGTACTTCAACCGTCCGATGAACAAGGCTGTCGAGCCTATGATCGCCATGGGTGTACGTCCTCCCTATACACAGACATCAATTGGTGGTGGTTCCTGGAACGAAGCCGGCGATATCTACACCGCTAAACTTACAATTATGGGCCGCGACAACATAGATGGCGTCAACACCATCTATGTGTCGGGCGCCCAGGACAACGAGTTCTTTCCGATACCCGTTGAGAACCGACGCTTCCGCGTTAACGTGCAGTCCGCAGGCTCCATGAGCAACGGTTTCGAGGCTACTGCCGGTCTCGGCAAGGTTGACCTGACATGGGAGAGCCCCGAGGAACATGTCAACGACCTGTTGGGCTACAACCTGTACCGTTACACTGTCGACAATACCCGTGCCGTTAGCGATACAATCCGCATCAATCCGACTCTTCTCGACAAGGAGGAATTCACCGACTACGATGTAGTGCCGGGCACGACCTATTGCTATTATTATAAGGTGATGACAACGGCTCTGTCCGAGAATTCACCCTCGAAGGTCGTTGCCGTTACTCCGCTCACGGCTGCCAAGGGTGACGCCAACGGTTCGATGGATGTTGACGTATCTGACATCGTAACCGAGGTGGCGTATATGCTCGGTCAGAATCCGCAGCCGTTCATCTTTGACGCCGCCGATGTAAACGCCGATGCCGAAATCGATATCCTTGATGTCGTAGGCACTGTCAACATCATTAATCATGTCGGTGCTCCGGATGCTTCGGCAGCCGCGACGGCAAGCTATTGGATCAAGGATGGAATCCTTTATGTCGAGTCTGCTAACGGTATCGCCGGCGTGCAGGTACATCTCAACGGCATCGATTCCGACACGGCCGTAACTCCGTTGGATGGCCTTAACGGTTTCGAGACCATGGGCGACATGGACGAGCAGGGCAATTATCTGTTTTTAGGCTTCTCGCTCAGCGGCAAGAGTATTTCCGCAGGCAGTCATGCGCTTCTGCGTGTCGGCAACGCCTCGATCGACCAGCTGGTACTGTCCGACAGCTATGGCAAGAAAATCATGGTGGCCGACGCCACCAACTTCAGCGGCGTCGGAGCATTGGAATGCATGCAGATGGGCAAGGTATGGCCGGTACCGTTCGTTGACGTCGTGAATGTTCCGGTGATGATAGGCAAGGAAGGAATGCACAGGGTAGAGCTTGAACTTACCTCGCTTTCGGGTGCAGGTGTACTTTCCGCCGAGGCTTATCTTGGTTATGGCGAGAATATGATGCAACTGAATGCGGGATCGGTAGGCAATGGCTTCTATCTGCTGAGCATGAAGGTCGACGGCCGACTGATGCAGACCGTGAAAGTCATCAAGAAGTGATCGCGATGACCAGGCTATTGATAACATTATTGTCGGTATGGAGCTGCATCGGGCTGCTCCATGCCGGCAATACCCTCACACTCGGGGACGGCTCGGCCGTTCCCGGTGGCGAGATGACTATTCCCGTATCACTGACAAATGATGCAGGAATTGTAGCTGGCGAAATCGATATTGATCTTCCGGATGCCCTGTCATACGTGGCCGGTTCCTGTATGGCATCGGGCACGCGCCTCTCGTCGCATTCACTGAGTGCCGCGCAGAACGGACGCAAACTGGTGATACTGGTCTATAATTCCTCGTTGACCGAGATTCCTTCGGGAAACGGCGAGATCCTTTCTTTCAAGCTGAAAGCGGGCAAAGAACCGGGCGGTTATTCGCTGACACCTCGCGTCAAGCTGAGTGATGCCAACGGATCATCAGTTACGGTAACTGCGGACAATTTCACCGCCTCGGTAGTGGCCCCGAAGTTGGGAACGCCTGTTACAGAGATTGATTTCGGACGTGTTCCGATTCGCAGCAGCTATACCCGTCAGATTGAGTTGCGCAATAAAGGCAATGCGACACTGCATGTAAACAGATTTAATTCCACCTCCGATGTAATGACGATAACCCCGGCTTCGGTAGACATCCCGGCAGGTGAGTCGAAATACGTTACACTGACGTATGCTCCGGTAGATCGCGCGGCGGCAGTGTCGGAAAAGATAACAGTCGTGTCCGATGCCATAAACGGCAACGCCACTGTGTCGGTGAAGGCCGAGCCTTATTCCGTAAATGAGTTGCATCTACATGGAGTCTCGGCTGTTTCGGGCGACGAGGTCGAGGTAAAGATGACCATGAACAACATGGAACCTATCACGGCCGCAGATTTCTCGATAACGCTACCCGAAGGATTTACGTACGTGGCCGGAAGTGCCACGCCTGCGACCCGAGCCGCAGGACATACTGTAAATGCAAGTGTGGCTGATGGGAAGCTTCGTGTATTGATGTTCCATCCTGCTAATGCCGTGGTAGATGACAATGACGGAGATCTGCTGTCATTTAAACTGAAGGCGGATGCCCGTGGCGGCTATCACTATCTGAATCCGGAAAATGTCAAGCTTGCAAATGTGTCAGGCGAGAATATGACATCCGCGACATCGGGCGCTTATGTGGTGCTTGCCGCGCCGCATATAAGCTGTGTGTCGACATTGGATATGGGAGAGCAACCTGTAGGAGAGTATGCTGAAAGTACATTCCCGGTGAGCAACAACGGTGACGCGCCGTTGGTAATCGACAGGGTGGTATTCCTGAGCGATGGTTTCTCAATCGCCCAGGAACTGCCGCTGACTATCCCGGCATACACTTCATCGGAATTGACGGTAAGGCATGTGGCAGCCGAACAGGGATCCTATTCAGGAATCATGAACATTTACTCCAACGATGCCGATAATCCGATGACTGCCGTAAACGTGAACGGTCGGATATATGAACCGAATACTCTGACTGTGACCGGCTCTGCTGACAGCGATAAATCGGGCTTCACCGTGAGCGTCGGCATGGAGAATACCAGCGAAATCGTGGCTGTACAGATGGATATAGAATGGATACCCGGAATGACTGCCACGCAGCAGGATCTTGTACTGTCAACGCGGGCATCCGGTCACACTGCAAGCGTAGCCAAAATAAGCGAAGGAATTTATCGAGTGGTTATTTTCTCTCTGAGCAATACTCCTATTTCCGGTAATGACGGAGAATTATTCACTCTGAGATATTCCGGTACGGATTATGAGGAGACGACCATAAAGGTGACCAATATCCGATTGAGCAACAAGGCCGGAGTGAACTGTAAGTCGCCGGATGTGTCGTTCGTATCATACGATGTTCCACGCAATGAACCAACTTCCGTTGGTAACATCAACTCCGATGACTTTACAGTATCTGTATCCGACTGTCGGATATCTGTCTCAGGTATTTCCTCTGACACGCCGGTCTGTCTCTATTCCCTTGAGGGGCGTCGGATAGATTGTATGACATCGTGTAATGGCACTGCGGTTCTGTCAGCTCCATATTCAGGCATCTACATCCTGACGGTAGGCAACCGTGCAGTTAAGATGAATGTGCGTTGATGAGTCTCCCGAGTTGAAAAGATTTAAAAGTTGTAGAAGTCTGGCAATTTTTTAATAATAATGATGAAGCGGGCTGTCCATCCGGGCAATCCGCTTCTTTACCTTGATAGTTTCAGAATACTGATGCACAGCATTAAATTATTATTTGACTTCTGGATTGGAATTGAATTGAAAATCAAATTGATTGTCATATTATCAGATTTTTTGTTTAAATTTGTAGGTTAGATTAATTCAATAGAGTTAAGTGTAAATTAATCATACTACTTCGATATGACGACAAGGACTAAATACCCGATAGGAATTCAGAGTTTTTCGGAGATTATCTCCGGGAATTACCTTTATGTCGACAAGACTGAATACATATATAATCTTGTCAGCAAGGGTAAGTATTATTTCCTGAGCCGTCCGCGCAGGTTCGGCAAGAGTCTGCTGCTTTCCACGATGGAGGCTTTCTTCCTTGGCAAACGCGAGCTGTTCAAAGGGCTTGCCATCGACAGTCACGACGACATCACATGGGAAAAATACCCCGTCCTGCATCTTGACCTCAACGCCAAGGATTATACCAGGGATGACGATTCTCTTTATGTTCAGATAGACAGTTACCTGCGACAATGGGAGTCAAGATATGGGGTCGTTCCCAATGTTCCGGATCTTGATGTAAGGTTCGCCCGTATATTTGAGACCATCTATAATACCACAGGCAAACAGGTCGTGGTGCTTATAGACGAGTATGACAAGCCGTTGCTGCAGAACATCAGCAAGAGCCGTCAGAAACGTCAGAACAGGTTCCGCGAGACACTAAAAGGGTTTTATGGTGTGCTCAAGACTTGCGACCCCTACATCCGGTTTGCTTTCTTGACGGGCGTGACAAAATTCGGTAAGGTCAGTGTGTTCTCAGACCTCAACAATCTCCGCGACCTTACTCTGGAGCCTGACTACAACGCCATCTGCGGTATTACAGAGACGGAACTCCTGACCTATATGCGTGATGGCATCGAGCTTCTCGCCGAGACGCAGCGTATGAGTTTCGAGGATACATGTGCACGCTTGAAAAGCAGCTATGACGGTTATCGTTTCTCGGAGGACGAGGCCGAGGGCATATACAATCCTTTCAGTATTCTTAATGTGATGGAATCGCGCCGATTTGCCGACTACTGGTTCTTTACGGCCACTCCGACCATGCTCGTGGAACTACTTCGCGACCGACACATTGACTTATCGCATCTCGATGGTGCCACTCGCACCGAAAACGAACTGATGGGTCTTGATCCCGAATTCAGCGACCCGATACCATTGCTGTTCCAGAGTGGTTACCTTACCATCAAGGGCACGCGCAAGATGGGCGGACGCACTCTTTACTGCCTCGGATTCCCCAATTCCGAGGTGCAGAACGGTATGATGGAAGCTCTGTTTCCGTTCTATGTCAATCGTAGAACTGGTTCGGAGGGAGTTATGCTGATATCTAAATGTATCGCTTTTCTTGAGAATGGCGATGTCGATGGTTTCATGGATATACTGACATCCTTGCTTGCGGGAGTCCCGTACAGCGAGAGCAGGGATGACAATAAGGTGTACGAGGGTCGGTTCCGCGATGTGATGTATATTGTATGCAAGCTGATGGGCATGAGCGTGCAATGCGAACTGCACACCGGACTCGGCCGTATCGACATGACGGTGGAGACCGACAGCTACATCTATGTCATGGAGTTCAAGGTTGACAAGTCGCCTGAGACCGCGTTAGCCCAGATAGAAGAAAAGCATTACGCCGACCGGTATCTTGCCGATCCCCGCACCGTGGTCAAGGTAGGAGTTGAATTCTCATCCGCGGAGCGCAACATCACCGCCTGGATTATCGCAATGGAATAAATTAGTATAAGAGGTCAGATAATAATCGAATAATAGCCAAAAGTGGGTTGAAAATACCGCTTTTGGCTATTATTCGATTGGGGTTGTGATTTTTTTACTGGTTCGGGAGCTTGGTGACGACGGTGTCGCGGTTGCGCCATCGGCTGATGCCGGTGCGCTTGGACGACAGCACGGTGCTCTGGCTGCGCAGACGGTCCTCCTTGTAGCCGCAGCAACTGCACCTGAAGTGCTCGCGGTACTGGTCGGTGCGTACCTGCTGTCGATAGGTGGTCGTTTCCATGTCCTGATTAATGTTTGTGATCAGGGTGCGGTTGGTTTTCATGCTGAAACCGTCCTTGTATTTCACGTGGGTGTATTCCTCGGTGGCCGTGCTGTTGTCCCTTACCACACGGTCCTCCGAGGCATCGCGCATACTGGTGGTGGAGCCAAGACTGTCGGTGCTGGTATAACAGATGGTGTCAAGACGGCGGCATTTGGGACAACGGCGGTGCGGCACGTCGTTGTCGAGCGACCAGGCCACAATCTTGTAAATGAAATAAACCACAGGAATCATCAGCAGCGCGAACAGCGCGTAAGCACCCCACAGTATCAGACACACGTACCAGTAATATGCCGATACGACTCCGACCATTGCCGCAAGGAGCAGCAGCATTCGGTCGCCTAACGGATAGAACGCATAGCGCCAGTGCATCAGCGCCCATATAAAGGCCACGGGCAACGCGCCGAGGCAGAATATCCAAATCAGCTCCCCGATGAATCCGAATATGTAGACTATATATTTCAGCACGGTCTGCATGGCGCCGTCGCCGAATCTGGTGGCACGATAGAGGTTGGACCGTATCAGCCACGACGTGAGCGGCATATCGGCTATCCTGTCGGTCCAGGGCAGATATTTAAGAGCATATCCGTTGCGGTAGCGGTCGTGCTTATAGGTTGTGCTGACGGCTTTACCTTCAGCATCGAACGTAACGGACGGCAGATACAGATGACCGTCGGATTTGTCGAGAGTGTTGGCGAAAAACGAGACGCGGCGTCCTCCCTTGCCGTCGGGCACATTAAGCTGAATGGGACCGATCAGTTTCTCGCAGTTGTCAAGCGTCAGTTCAGGCAGTTTCGATTCGAATTTCTCCTTGGTCATGATGGCCTGACGCGGTTCGGCCTCGAATGCCAGCTTGTCGACACCATCAAATACGGGGAGGAAATTGGTGGATCCGAGATGTTCCACCTTGGTACCGTCCTCTGTCACACCCTCGAAATCCTTAACTTCGCCGGAGTCGTGGAACAAGGCTTTGGTCACTTTCACTTTCTGACCTTTGGCGGGCCCGTATTTGGGGATGACGGGTATGTCGATCTGGTCGGGGCGCAGAAATGCGCGAGTGCCGTCGGGCGTGACGGCAAGATATTTCAGGAACAGACCGTCGCCGGAATAGCCGGCTATCTGCACCTCTGTCCCGGCAGCAACAGGGACCTTGACGGCATCCTCCTTATCGAACTCCGCGGTCATTTTGGTGGCTGTCGGCACGGTGAATGTCTGTTCGCTGAGCCGGGGCTTGCGTGTCGGCATCATAACGTCCACGAGCAATACAATCAGTATTACCGAGAAAAGAATAACCTCGAAGTTCAGCAGTCGGGATAATTTTATTTTCATAACGATGTCGGTCAAAAAAAAAGGTGATGCGTTTTAGTCTGTTTAAGAAAGTATTAGTATTCAACGCACAAAGATAATAAAATATTATTACTGTCCGCTAAACATTTTTGAGGCATCGTAAAAAATGGGCTGAT
>ENA-OYYR01000897-OYYR01000897.1-human-gut-metagenome-genome-assembly--contig:-NODE-897-length-13080-cov-6.582342_pt1 | contig 13080 bp, 10 predicted proteins | sample MGYA00244066_ERZ653454 | MGnify/ENA primary metagenome ERZ653454 (study PRJEB26926, sample SAMN06165163) | human gut metagenome | biome: ENVO:00009003; feature: ENVO:2100002; material: ENVO:00002003...
GCGGCAAGGCGGACACCCTTTTCCACAGCCGGGAAGAAGTTCTTGGGCACGCTGCCGCCGAACACCTTTTCCTCAAACACGACCTGCTCGCTGTCACAGGGCTCGAAGTTGATGACGACATCGCCGAACTGGCCGTGGCCACCGGTCTGCTTCTTATGGCGGCCCTGCTTCTGGCAGGCCTTGCGGATGGACTCACGGTAGGCAATGCGGGGAGCTTCCAGACCGATCTCCACGCCGAACTTATTCTTCAGCTTGGCCTTGACCACATCCAGATGCTGCTCACCCAGACCACCAATGATCTGCTGGTGGGTCTCGGCATTATTGACGTAGCTCAGGGTCGGATCCTCTTCCATCAGGCGGGCCAGTGCGCTGGAGATCTTGCCCTCATCGCCCTTCTTGGCAACGGTAACAGCCATGAACAGGCTGGGCTTGGGGAACACGGGTGCAGGCAGCTTGACCACGCGGTCTGCATCGCACAGGGTATCGCCGGTCTTTGCGCTCACCAGCTTTGCCACAGCGCCGATATCACCGGCACCGATGCCGTCGTTTTCCATCTGCTTCTTGCCAAGGACGGTCAGGGGCTTGGTGATCTTTTCCACCTCGCCGGTGCGGGCGTTGGTCAGCGGCTCGCCTGCGGTCACCTTGCCGCTGATGACCCGCAGATAGCTCAGCTTGCCCACGAACGGGTCAGCCACGGTCTTAAAGACGTAGGCGGCAGTGGGCTCGTCCTCGGTGCAGTGCAGCTCCACCGGCTCGCCGTTGGCGTCCTCGGCCAGCGTGCTGGCTTCGTGCTCCGGGCTGGGCAGCAGCTTGTGCATATTGAACAGCAGCATATCCAGTGCCTGCAGATTTACGGCGCTGCCGCAGAACACGGGGGTGATCAGGCCGTCCTTAACGCCCTTGCGCATTCCTTCAACGATCTCCTCAGTCGTAAAGGGTTCACCGCCGAAGAACTTTTCCATCAGCTCATCGTCGGTCTCTGCAATGGCCTCGCTCATGGCCTCGATCAGGCCCTGGAAGCGGTGGCCGATATCGGGCAGCTCCACCTGGATCTGCTTGCCGCTCTCATACTTGAAGGCTTTCTGGCTGAACAGGTTGATGTAGACAGGGGTGCCGTCGTCCAGCTTGGCGGGCACAACACAGGGGCAGACGGTGGAGCCGAACTTGATCTTCATCTCCTCCAGGATCTTGAAGTAGTTGGCATTTTCCAGGTCGCACTTGGAGATGAACACCATGGTGGCCTTGCCGTTCTTGCGGGCCAGCTGGAAGGCTTTCTCTGCGCCCACGGTCACGCCGCTGCGGCCGGAAACACACACCAGCACGCTCTCGGCAGCGCGGATGCCCTCATACTCACCTGCCTCAAAGTCGAACAGGCCCGGCGCATCGATCAGGTTGTACTTGATGCCTTCGTACTCCACCGGCACCACGGATGCCGACAGACTTGCCTTCCGCTTTGCTTCCTCAGGGTCAAAGTCCGAAATCGTGGTGCCGTCCTCAACACGGCCCATACGCTCTGCTGCGCCCGAAAAATAGACCAGTGCCTCAGTCAGCGTCGTTTTGCCACTGCCGGCATGGCCTGCAATCAAGATATTACGGATGTTGTTGCTTGCGTATTTCATATCGGTTTTTCCCTCATTTCCGCCGCACGGAGCAGTCTCTCCGTTTTTGTGGCATATTTTACAAAGATAATACCACACTCAAAATGATTTTCAAATAGATTGTCCGAAATTTTCTTTCATCTGCCCGCCAAACTTCCCGGGATTCTTTTGTGCATTTTGACCGGATGCGCGCAAAATCGATTGCAGGACGTGGGTTGGCATGGTACAATAGACCCAATGAAAGATAGAGGGAGGCACTTTGCCATGAAACGCACCGATTACATCAACTGGGATGAATACTTTATGGGCATCGCCCTGCTCACCGCCATGCGCTCCAAGGACCCCAGCAGCCAGGTGGGAGCCTGCATCGTCAGCCCGGAGAACAAGATCCTCTCCCTGGGCTACAACGGAATGCCCATTGGATGCGATGACGATGCCATGCCGTGGGAGCGCGAGGGCGACCCGCTGGACACGAAGTACATGTATGTCTGCCATGCGGAGCTCAACGCCATCCTGAACAGCGCCCACAACAACCTGAAGGGTGCCCGGGTCTATGTGACCCTCTTCCCCTGCAACGAGTGCGCCAAGGCCATCATCCAGTCCGGCATCTCCGAGGTGGTGTACTACGGCGACAAGTACCACGATTCCGATTCCAGCGTGGCGGCGCGGTTCATGTTCAAAAAGGCAGGCGTGCGCCTGACCGCCTACACCCCCAGCGGACGGAAGGAACTGCTGGAGCTGTAAGGGGAGCGAAACCTCTCCCAAAACTTTCCCTTGAAAATACAGTTTATTCGTTATATAATAGAACCATCTTATCGAATAAATATACATTTTGCATTGCATAGAGAGGAAAGTATACAATGAGTCTGAAAAATCGCAGTTTTCTGAAGCTTCTGGACTACACCCCTGCCGAGATCGAGGAGCTGCTCGATCTGGCCGCTGACCTGAAGGCCAAGAAAAAGGCCGGCATCCGCCACAATGAGCAGTTGGCTGGCAAGAACATCGCCCTGATCTTTGAAAAGACCTCCACCCGCACCCGCTGCAGCTTTGAGGTCGCCGCTCACGATCTGGGCATGGAGGTCACCTACCTTGACCCGTCGGGCAGCCAGATCGGTAAAAAAGAATCCATTGCCGACACCGCCCGGGTGCTGGGCCGGATGTTTGACGGCATCGAGTACCGCGGCTATGGGCAGGAGATCGTGGAAGACCTGGCCCATTACGCCGGTGTTCCGGTCTGGAACGGCCTGACCAACGAGTTCCATCCCACCCAGATCCTTGCCGACTTTCTGACCATCCGGGAGCACTTCGGCAGCCTGAAGGGCATCCATTTCGTCTACTTCGGCGATGCCCGCTACAACATGGGCAACAGCCTGATGGTGGGCTGTGCCAAGATGGGCCTGCACTTCACCGCCTGCGCCCCCAAAAAGTATCAGCCGGATGCCGCCCTGATCGCACAGTGCCAGGCCATTGCCGCCGAGACCGGTGCCACCCTGACCTTTGAGGAGGACCCCGCCAAGGCTGCCCAGGGTGCCGATGTCCTTTACACCGATGTGTGGGTCTCCATGGGTGAGCCCATCGAGGTCTGGGCCGAGCGCATCCACGACCTGGCCCCCTATCAGATCAATCAGGAGCTGATGAATATTGCAGGCTCCAAGGCCGTGTTTATGCACTGCCTGCCCGCCTACCACGACCACAAGACTGCTGTGGGCAAAGAGATGGGCGAGCGCTTTGGCCGCGATGCCATGGAGGTGACCGATGAGGTATTCGATGGCCCCCAGAGCATCGTCTTTGACGAGGCCGAAAACCGGATGCACACCATCAAAGCCGTGATGGCTGCTACGCTGGGTTATCAGAAGTAACTGCGTCTCTCTCAGCACAATATGCACAGGCCCGGTCGTTCCCGAACGATCGGGCTTTTTGTTTCTGTCTCCCGTTTTGGTCTGCCGGAGGCTCCACCGCAAAGGGTCCTGGCCGCGCGGGAAAATTTTCCATTCTCCGAAAGCGTTGCAATTACAGTTGAAAATCCGTTGCAAAACCCATATACTAAAAGGGTAATGCACTGGAAAAGGAGGGAGACTATGGGCGGAGGACATCTTTCCCGGCCGGACTTCGGGATGCCGCAGCCGGACCCGGACCACCCGCTGACCGAATTCTATCTGCTGCTGCAGCACGGGCTGGACAAGGCGGGTGTTTTCCACCTGCCTGCGCTTTATGCCAGCTTCCGGGCACCGGCCCGGCGCATCTATGCCGACGAGGCCGCCGGGTGCCTCACCCTCAGCGAAACGGCGGACGAGGGTGCTGTTCTGCTCTCTGCTCCCCGGAACCTCCAGCTGCTTTACAGCAGCCTGCATGTGGAGCCGGATGGCTCCCCCGCCGCCCTGCTGCTCACTGAGGAGTGTTCCCGCGCTGTCTGCGCGGTGCAGCTGCTGCCTCCCTTTGTCTGGGAGGACCCGCTGCCGCCCCTGCCGGATGTCCCGGCCGCTCTGACCCTGCAATTGACCCTGCAGGATGTGGAGGCCATCGACACCGACCCTGCTGCCCTTGCCCGCCGCCTGTGCCAGACCACCCGGCAGAAGCACTGGCTGGCCCACCCCAAAGCAGATCTGTATCTTGCGGAGAAAATTGCCCTTTTCCAAAGGCTTTATCGTTAATGCAATAATCCGTGCGCTTCACCCGTATATGGGGTGAAACGTCCCTTTGAAACAGTTGTTTCCACCAGCCCCGCCCGGGGCCGCAAAGGAGAGAAAGAGACTTATGGGACAGTTGACCAAAGACGAAGTTTTTGCGCTGGCTGTACAGCGATACAGCGACACCGTGTTCCGCGCCGCGATGCACAATTGCAGCTGCGCCGCCGACGCGGAGGACGTGGTGCAGGATGTGTTTGAAAAGCTCCTGCGCTACGAAGGCCGCTTTGAGAGTGAGGAGCACCTCAAAGCCTGGCTGCTGCGGGTCGCCATCAATCGCTGCCGGGATATCACCCGGGCCGCGCGCCAGAAGGACACCGAACTGGACGAAAACATTCCTGCCCCGGAATCCGGAAATGACGGCAGTGTGCTCGATGCGGTGCGCACTCTGCCGGAAAACTACCGCAACGCCGTGTACCTCCATTATTACGAGGGCTACACCGCCGCTGAGGTAGGCCGGATGCTGGGTGCGCCCACCAACACGGTGCTCAGCTGGCTGCGGCGGGCACGCGCCCAGTTACATACGCTGCTGAAGGAGGAGATCGAAGATGAGGTGGTATGAATACAAAATGGAAGTGGACGATCTGCACGCTTCCGATGACCTGAAGGCAAAGCTGCTTGCCTTGCAGGCCAATGCCGCCGAGACCCCCGGTGCCAAGAGCATCGCCATGCCCGCGCCTTCCCCGACCCCCAAAAAACAGAAAAAGCCCCTCCGCTTCCCCGCCCGGCGCTGGGCCCAGCTGGCCGCCTGCGCGGCAGTCTGCGGGGTCTGCCTGTACGGTGCCGTGTATGCCTACGAATGGAAAGGGGTCACCCTGCTGGGCGGCGGCTCTTCCTCCAACTACTCTGCCGCCGCCACCAGGGCAGCCGCCCCGCAGGCAGCTGTTTACTCCATGGAGGACACCGAAAACGCCACCTACGGTTCTGCGGACAACGGTATCTCCTCCTTCAGCGCAGAGGACGGCCACCGGTCAGCAGACACTGCCACCGGCGGTTCCCTGCTGACCTCCGGCGAAGCGGAGAGCGATGCTTCCACCCGCACCGCCGACAGCGCCAAGATCATCTATACTGCCAATCTCACGCTGGAGACCCGGGATTACGATACCGCCCGTGCGGCACTGGATGCGGCCCTTTCTGACGCGGACGGCTATATGGAATCCAGCAGCGAGTACACCAACACCGACAGCACCCGGAGCGTCAGCCTGACTTTGCGGGTGCCCCAGGACAGCTACAAGAGCTTTCTGGCCGCCGCTGCCCAGTCCGGCAGCGTGACCTACCAGAACCAGCAGGCGGAGGATATCACCGCCCGGTATATGGACACCGAGGCCCGGCTGGCCAGCCTGACCGCCCAGCGCACCCGCCTGCAGGAGCTGCAGGCCCAGGCCGACACCCTGGCCGACCTGCTGGAGATCGAGTCCAGCCTGAGCGATGTGCAGTACCAGATTGAGAGCTGGCAGAGCCAGCTGGACTGGTACAGCAATCAGGTCTCCTGCTGCACCGTCTATATCACCCTGAACGAGGTGGAGACCCTGACCCCCACCAGCACCAGCTTCGGCGCAAAGCTGCTGGCCGCCCTGCGCAATGGCTGGACCGGCTTCGTGTCCGGTGCACAGGCCGTGGCGGTGTTCCTTGTGGGCGCATGGCCCGCCATCCTCATCGGCGCGGTCTGCGGCGTGATCTACTACCGTGTCCGCCATCCCAGAAAGAAAAAGTAAAAAACTTTTCCAAAACCCTTGACATCCACCCGCCTCTGTGGTATTATACTTGAGCAGTCAGCGAACAGCTGATGCAAACAAGTAAATATCGCGGGGTGGAGCAGTCTGGTAGCTCGTCGGGCTCATAACCCGAAGGTCGTTGGTTCAAATCCGGCCCCCGCAACCACCAAGCATCTTGATTTTATCAAGATGCTTTTTCTTTTTTGCATACAAAACGAGAGGCCGCTCAGCTGTGCGGCCTCTCGTTTGCGTTTATATCTTTTACAGCATCCCGTGCCGACGCTGTTCGGCTTCCAGCTCCTGATTCAGGGCCGCCTTGCGGTGGTCGAGCAGGAGGTCTTTGTTGTACTGGAAATACCGCTCACAGCCGTTTTCGGCAATGAACGCATGGGCGGCAGGCGAGAGGGTCAGTTCGGTGACGAAGACCACCATCTCCTGACTCTCGGCGAATGCCTGCTCCATAAAGTCGAAGGCCGCTTCCAACGCGGCGCTGGCCGTCTGCTGGGCGGTGTCCCGGGCATCCGACAGGGTGCCGAACTGGGTGCGCAGCACCTTGAAAGCGGCGTCCGCGTCCGGCGCAGCGGCGTGCAGAAGCTCTTTCTCCCAGCTGCGCAGGGTCTTGGCAGTCTGCAAGCGGGCTTCCAGCGTGGGCTTATCCAGCAGACCGGCGGTGCGCTTTTTCTGGGTCTCGGCCTCGTAGTCGGCGATCATCTGGTCAAAGAGCTGCGCCCAGCAGTTCGGCTCCTGTGCCAGCTCTGCGGGCATCTCGGCAAAGGCTTTCTTCGTCTCCCGCAGGAAGGCATAGCAGCTGTCGGCCACAGCGTCTGCCCGCCGGGAGGCAGAGAAGCGCGTCTCGAGGCCGGACAGGATAAGGTTCACGAGGCTCAGCTTCTCGTCAAAAGGAGCCTGCAACAAGCGCGCAAAAGCGGCAGGCTTGGCCTGACCGGCCAGAATGTCCTCCACGCCGTAGTCGTCACGGTACTTGTAGTAGAGGTCGAGGTAGGCCGAGAAGTCCTCGGCGATCTTCTGGTGCTGGATATACTGGCGGATGAGCTCTTCATCGGCCTGCAGGCCCAGCGACTCATAGGTATTGAGCAGGTTGGAGAGGTCTTCCCAACCGCGGGCGGTGACGAACTGGGTGCCGTCCACGTCGGCGTTTATCTGGTAGAAGTTCTGGGGGTGCAGTTCGAGATAGCTCAGGATAGCACTGTGGATGTGGGCTGCACGGGCGTAGTCCTTCCAGACCGGCAGATCCGGCTCAATGTCCATCCGGCGGACGCGGTCGAGGGTGACAATATCGAAATCGCGGACGGATTTATTGTACTCCGGCGGGTTGCCTGCCGCCACGATGACCCAGCCCGCAGGCACGGCCTGATTGCCGAAGGTCTTGCACTGCAAAAACTGCAGCATGGTGGGGGCCAGCGTCTCGGAGACACAGTTGATCTCGTCGATGAAGAGGATGCCCTCTTTCAGGCCGGTGGCCTCCATCTTGGCGTAGACACTGGCGATGATCTCGCTCATGGTGTACTCCGTCACAGAGACGTCCTGGCCGCCGTAGTTGCGCTGACGGATGAAGGGCAGGCCCACGGCGCTCTGGCGGGTGTGGTGGGTGATGGTGTAGGCCACCAGTGCCACGCCGCACTCCCGGGCGGCCTGCTCCATGATCTGGGTCTTGCCGATGCCCGGAGGGCCCATCAGCAGGATGGGGCGCTGCCGGATGGAGGGGATGGCATACTCACCCAATGTGTCCTTGGCCAGGTAGGCTTTGACAGTGTGTTCGATCTCTTCTTTGGCGCGTTTGATATTCATAAGTTCACATCCTCACGAGTTGTTCAATTCACGGTAAGGGTCGTCCTCTTCGGCCAGCGCGTCGGCCAGTGCCGATGCGGCCCGGGCCGTTGGCCCTGAAAATTCATCCTCATCCAGAACCACCTTCATGGCCCAGGGGGGAACGTTGGCATCGTCGAATTTTTCGCCCAGAAACAGGAATGCGGTGTCGTAGGCCGGGCGGCGGGCCGGGTAGGTGCCCATGCCATCGGTAAAATAGAGCAGGCCCCGCAGATTGGAGAACTTCTTCTCGGCGCAGAGCTGGTTCACATATTCAAAGGCAGGCCGGAAATCGGTGCCGCCGCCGCCCCGCAGCTCAAAGTGGTTCATGGCATGGATGAGCTCGTCTTCGTTACGGATGAGCAGATCCTGCCGGATGGCGTTGTCTGCCTGAATGAGATGCAGGTTCATCCGGTGGAAGAAGTTCTCCCGCCCTTTCAGCAGGGTGTAGGTCTCGGCCAGAAAGGCCCGTACTAGCTCGCCGGAGGTGGAGTAGCTGGTGTCAATGACCAGCGCCAGTTCCTCGATCTTCTTGCTCTCCCGGGTCTCCAGGGGCTCGATCAGGGGCATGTTGCCGTAGACCGACAGGCCGTAGGTGTAGAAGTTCAGGTCGAACTCATCCGGATCGAGGTGGACCTCCTCCCGGGTCACGCAGAACCGCCGCAGGAAATCCTGATAGCTCCGGCGGCTGCGGTTGGCAGCCTTGACCTGCTGCTTCAGGGCATCGGCACCGTCACCGGCTTCCTTGTCCCGCAGATCCAGCTCGGTCTGCATCCGCTCACCGATCTTCTGCCACGTCTTCTGGGGCAGGGGCGTGGGCATCTGCTGGGGCTGCTCGGGGGCATCCTTGGGCCACAGGCGGTGGTCATCGGTGTAGAATTCCCGCTCCAGCTGGCGCAGAATGCCGGGGGTCTGGCCCGCCAGCCACCGGTAAGCCGGGGCAGCGGCCACCACCCTGCCCTCCGCGGCAATGGCGGCGTAGGCGTTCTGGCGCACCCAGGTCAGCGGGCGCTTGACACTGGAACGATTCAGGTTGTCCAGCACATTCTCTACGGCGATATCGCAGGCCAGATTCCACAGCCGGGCATCCCGCTTGCCCTTGAGCCAGAGATGGCGGAATACGCAGTGGAATACCGTGTGCAGATACAACCGATTGAGATATTTTGGGTTCTCCTGGTAGAGCCGCAGCAGGGCGCTGGGCTGATAATAGAGGTTCACGCCATCTGTGGCCAGCACGCCGCACCGCTCGTCCGGTACCGGGGTCAGGGCACTGAGCGCCATATCCAGAAAGCGGAAGTCGAGGTACAGCCCGCTGCGCACCACAGCCAGAACCTCGCCGCCCATCCGGGCCTGCCACTCCTCGTGGGTCTCTGGCCGTTTGGATGCAAAGGGCTTGCGGGGGTCGAAGAATTTCTCTTTTTCAGAAATCAAAATCATACCTCCGCTTCTTCGGGGCGGAACCCCTCTTTTTGTGCTCTGCGTCGGCCAGCAATGCCGCGGCAGCTGCGTTGTCTGCCTTGGCGGCAAGTGCCGCGCCCTCAGCAAAGGCAGCAGCATCCAGCACATCCAGCGCCAGCAGATCCTTTATGCTGTCGGTATCCTGTGCCTTCAGCAGGCGCTGGAGCACAAGGCCGGTGTGAGCGGCCAGAAATTCCCGGTAGGAGGCCTTTGCCTTTTCGGCCAGGTTCCATGGCCAGCGCAGGCGGTCGAAGCAGAGCATGGCCGCCACGCCCTGATCCTCGGCGGCGTGGCCGTCCGGGAAGATGGCATCATATTCTGCGGAAAGGATTTTTCCATCCAGAAAACACTGTCTGTAATGATATCCTTGCCCAGAAAAGGTGTGAAGCAGGATGTGGGCGGGGCTTTCCTCTACATCCTCCCAGTAGGCGGGGTACCACAGCCCCGCCCGGGGATGCGCTTCGCCCGGGAGCCAGAACAGTGCCCGCACAGCCTCGGTGATGTTGTTCACAAGGGCGAACAGGCCGGTCTTTTCCTCGGGAGCGGCCCGGACAAGGAGGTCTGCCAGCGCAAAACAGTTCAGGAACACGTCGCTGCCCACGGTCAGATCTCCGGCTCCCACACTGAGCCGCCGCAGCTTACGGCAGTTGTAAAAGGCGCAGCTGCCGATGACCTGCAGGCTGTCCGGCAGGATGATCTCCTCCACGAAATTGCCGCACACCGGGTGCAGCTCCTCCGGGGCAGCAGGCCCTTCCCCGAAGTCGAGGTCATAGCGGCCATGCCGTCCGGTCAGGTCGCGGCCAAAGGCCTGCACAAGGGTGCAGATGCCGTCCGGGCAGACTTCATAGCGGCAGAGCGCATCGGCTCCGGGCAGGCTTCTGGGCTTCTCGGAGAAGCAGTAGTCCCCCAGCTCGGTGATGGCCAGCACCCCGCCCTCCGGGCCCGGTACGCTTGCGGGAAGGGCCGCACAGGGCGCGTCGCCGTAAACACGGGTCAGGCGGGCGGTGTTCTTCTGTAACGGGATGATATCGATAAACATAGGGTCTCCTAACAAAAAAACTGCTGCACGGGCAGAGCCGTGCAGCAGTTGGGAGGGATGCGGTTACTGTGCGGCCTGTGAAGAAGCGGTAGAGGCGGCCGCATTGTCGGCAGCTGGAACCGTGCCGGTATTGGCAATATACAGGCTGAGGAACACACCCATGATGAGGGTGGCAACAGCCATCAGGATCGCATTCCGGATCAGATGCTTTTTCATCTGTTTGTACTCCTTTGAAAGGATTTACTTTGCAGGCTTGAAGCTGTCGCGCAGGGTGACCACGCGGTTGTACACGCCGGGGTTCTTGCTGTCCGGGGTGAAGAAGCCGGTGCGGACAAACTGGAACTTCTCGCCGGGCTTGGCATCCTTCAGGCTCTCTTCCAGCTTGCAGCCCTTGCGCACCACAACGCTCTCGGGGTTCAGGTAATCCTTGTAGTCGCTGCCCTCGGGGATGGCGTTCATGTTGGCCTCGGTAAACAGCTTGTCGTACAGTCGGACTTCAGCATCCACAGCGTGGTCAGCGCTGACCCAGTGGATGGTGCCCTTGACCTTGCGGCCATCGGCGGGGTTGCCGTTGCCGGTCTCAAGGTCGGCGGTGCAGTGGATGGCGGCGATGCTGCCGTCGGGGTTCTTCTCCACGCTCTCACACTTGACGATGTAAGCGCCCATCAGACGGACTTCGCCGCCAATGGTCAGGCGCTTGAACTTCGGGGGTGGCACCTCAGCAAAGTCCTCGCTCTCGATCCACAGCTCGCGGGTAAAGGCGACCTTGCGGGTGGAGGCATCGTTGGCTTCGCGGTTGGGGTTGTTGGCCACCTCAAAGAATTCGGTCTTGTCGGCGGGGTAGTTGTCCACGACCAGCTTCACAGGGGCCAGTACGGCGATCCGGCGCTGGGCGGTCAGGTCCAGCTCACTGCGGATGCAGGCTTCCAGCTGACGCATGTCGATCAGGTTGTCGGACTTGGAGATGCCGGCCTCCCGGACAAAGGTGAAGATGGAGGTGGGGGTGTAGCCGCGGCGGCGCAGGCCGCACAGGGTCGGCATCCGGGGATCATCCCAGCCGTCCACGATGCCCATTTCCACCAGCTCGCGCAGGTAGCGCTTGCTCATCACGGTGTTGGTCATGTTCAGGCGGGCGAACTCGCGCTGCTTGGGGAACTCGGTGCCAAAGATATTCTCGATGACCCAGTTGTACAGGGGACGATGATTCTCGAACTCCAGGCTGCACATGCTGTGGGTGATGCCCTCAATGGCATCCTGGATGGGATGCGCAAAATCGTACATGGGGTAGATGCACCACTTATTGCCCTGGCGGTGGTGTTCAGCATACTTGATGCGGTAGATGGCCGGGTCACGCATGTTCATGTTGGGGCTGGCCAGGTCGATCTTGGCACGCAGAGTCTTTTCACCCTCCTGGAACTCACCGGCACGCATCCGGCGGAACAGGTCCAGATTCTCCTCCGGGGTGCGGTCACGCCACGGAGAGGGACGGCTGGGCTTGCCGGCATCGGCACCACGGTACTCGCGCATCTCGTCACGGGTCAGGTCGTCCACGTAGGCCTTGCCCTCCAAGATGAGCTTCTCGGCGTACTCGTAGCACTTGTCAAAGTAATCGCTGCCATAGAAGATGCCGCCGTTGGGGTCAGCGCCCAGCCAGTGCAGATCCTCAATGATGCTGTTGACATACTCCTCACCTTCGCGGGCGGGGTTGGTGTCGTCCAGGCGCAGGTTGAACTTGCCGCCATACTGGTTTGCGATGGACCAGTTGATGTAGATGGCCTTGGCGCTGCCGATGTGCAGGTAGCCGTTGGGCTCCGGCGGGAAGCGGGTATGGATCTCGCTGATCTTACCCTCGGCCAGGTCAGCGTCGATGATCTCCGTCAAAAAGTTTTTATCTGCCATAGTGGTTTCCCCCTTGGTTTCAGGGCATCGCAGCCCGGAATTACACTTTCTTTCAATACACTTTATAATACACCATTTTTGGCTCTGCTTCAAGGCAAAAATACAAAGTAAGGGTGGTTTTCGGTGCCCCGGGCAGATTTCTGCATTCTGCGCACTTGACGAATGCACAAAAAAAGGGTATAGTATGGTAGTATTCATTTTTACGGGGTGTTGCGCAGTTGGTAGCGCGCCTGCTTTGGGAGCAGGAGGCCGCGAGTTCGAGTCTCGCCACTCCGACCACAAGAAAAGCCACGATGAACCGTTTATAAATGCGGTTTTGTCGTGGCTTTATTTGTTGCTTTCTTTGGTGCATTCTTCCAGAATGAACCATATTTTTGCCTTGTTTTGGGCATAGACAGCTGTTAAAGGGGGCTTACCACTCTTGACAAGACTTGATTGATACGCAAAGCAGTTTTTACTGGAACAGATCGAACGAAAATGCAAACAGTGCCCGCTCACCGTGGAGATTTGGCTCCATCGGTAGGCAGGCACTGTTTGCGTCAAATCATCAGATAGCTCAATCTTCCAGCCAGCCATGGTCACAGCCGAGGGAAAGATCATGCTCCGTCTCCCCTCTCAGCACCATCTGTGCATACTCCAAGGGCTTGTTGTATAGCAGCCAGTCCAGTTCTGCCCGCTGTGCCGGGGTGTTGCCGTACTCGTCCTCAATGGCAATGCACGCGAACTTTTGAGAACACGTCACTTTCAGCAGCTTACAAGAAAAAACAATGAAAACTTTGGCAAAAAGAGAGAGGGCTGGACGATGCCAGCCCTCTTGACAAGGAAAAACACAAGGCTCTTTATTATAATAAAGCTATAAG
>ENA-OYYR01000917-OYYR01000917.1-human-gut-metagenome-genome-assembly--contig:-NODE-917-length-12891-cov-4.113041_pt1 | contig 12891 bp, 10 predicted proteins | sample MGYA00244066_ERZ653454 | MGnify/ENA primary metagenome ERZ653454 (study PRJEB26926, sample SAMN06165163) | human gut metagenome | biome: ENVO:00009003; feature: ENVO:2100002; material: ENVO:00002003...
CGAGATTAGCTGCAGTCTCGTGGGCTCGGAGATGTGTATAAGAGACAGGCTTGGGGCAGCCGATGAGGGTAACATGGCCGCGCATGAACTCCTGATGGATGTTCGCGTAGGCGTAGGCGGTGCAGTCGGCGGCGATAAGCAGCTTGGCACCGTCAAAATAGGGTGCATTCACCGGCACGAGCTTGATCTGGCAGGGCCACTGAGCCAGCTGCGAGGGCTGGGCGGCGGCAGGAGCTGCAGCCGGTGCGGCCTGCTGGCGGTCAAACTGGCGCATGGCGCTGCCCGGGCAGCCGTGGAAGGCCGGTTTTGCGGCCTGTGCCGCCTTTTTCTGCTTGTTTTCCAGCACAGCCTGCTCATCGTAGGCAGCGGCCTCCCGCTCCTCGAAGGTGATGGCACCGGTGGGGCAGCCGGGCAGGCAGTCGCCGAAGCCGTCGCAGTAGTCGTCGCGCATAAGCTTGGCCTTTCCGTTCACGAGGCCGATGGCACCCTCATGGCAGGCAGTGACACAGGCACCACAGCCATTGCATTTTTCTTCGTCTATATGAATGATTTTACGGATCATATCCACACTCTCCTTTTCTTGATGGGCCTATTATAACAGATGCTTCGTCCTATTTCTGTTGTCATGACCACAAAGAGAGAGGAAGTTTTTCTCAGTAATGCACGACATTGCCCGCATTGCGGATGCGTGCCAGCACCGGCTCTGCCTCCGGGCTGCGGAAATAGTCGAGGCTGGTCTTGGGCAGCAGCGTCTCGAGGGTATCCCAGTCGCCGCTCTGCAGGCACTGGCGGACGGTGGAAGCACTGATGGCCTTGCCGTTTGCTTCTTTGCGGGGTACAACGACACACTCGATACCCGCTTTGGGCAGCTGCTCGCACATGATCTGGTTGTAAAGCCCCGTCACCTGACTGGTAGGCTCCTCGCCCACATAGCGGGCAGTGATGTTCAGCGCCGCCGCGATTTTCGTAAAGACGGCGAGGTCCAGCCGGGCGTGGCCGTCGATGACAGCTGCCTCATCCTTCAGGAAGTAACTGGGGAAGGTGGCATTCGAGATGATGTAGGGGCCGCTGTCGTGGAGCACCACATTCGGCAGATGGGCCACGCCCGCCTCCACCAGCTTCCTGCGCACGGCAAAAGGCACGAGGCTGGCGTCCTCACTGACCACGAACAGGTGGAGCGTGTCGCAGGCGGCAGCAGCTTTTTCCACAAGATACTGATGACCGAGGGTAAAAGGGTTCGCGTTCATGACGAGAGCCGCACTTTTGCCCTCGGTCCTGGTCTTTTCCAAATCGCGCAGATAAGCTCCGAAGCCGTCGCGGCGGTTCTCCATGAAGACAAGGGTATCCTCCACCCGGGCGATCTCGTAGAAGCCGAGGTCGCCGAAAAACTTGGAGCTTTTTACCTTGGTGTAGAGAAACAGATGCATATTCCCCCGCGCGCACTGCACCTCGATGAGATGGGTGATGATCTGGTTCAGCAGACCCTCGCCCTGATGGGCGCTGCTGACGGCGAAGCACCGCAGGGTGTTGCCGAAGCAGCCGCCGGTGCCGATGACATTGTATTCCTCGTCGAACATGGCGCAGATGTAGTCCAGATTGCCGTCGCGGCGGATGCCCTCCTGACCCAGCAGTGTGTCGATTTGGGCCAGAACGGTTTTATCGGTCGGATAGACCTGCGAAATGGTATATTCACTCATTGATATTCCCCTCAGTAGTTGCAAAATGGAGCAGCCAGGTCAGCGCCAGCAGGTCGGCACTGCCGCCGGGCGAGAGATTTTCCGCAATGAACCGGTCATCCAGCGCCGCGAGCGCATCTTTATCCGGGTAAGGTGTCTGGGCGAGAAGGGCTTTCAGCTCTTCGGTGAGGGCCAGCTGACGCTCCCGGCTCGAGCGGGCAATGATGTTGGTATCGGTGCTGTTGGCCAGGATGGCCAACAGTGCGCCGCCGCCGACGCGGTCGAAGTCGTAACCCTTGGCAAGGCCCTCTTCCAGCACCGGCAGACCGACATTCAGCACTGCGGGAAGTCCGGCTTCCACCTGCCCGCGCACACCAGTGATACCGTACTGAATATAAAGCTTCTGGCCCACGGTGGCGGCGTTCTCGGCAGTGACGCCTGCAAAATCCTTCTCGGTCAGGCCTGCCGTCATTGCGGATACTTCTGACAGAACGCGGGCTGCTTCGGCCCAGAGGGAGCGGTCGAGGCGTCCCAGCGCCGCGCAGACAATGCCCACCGAAAAGACCGCGCCCTTATGGGTGTTGACGCCGCCGGTGGCGTCCAGCATCTCGCCCTCGGCCTCACAGCCCAGAGGCCGCAGGGCCGCGAACGTCTCGGACGCGGGCTGTTCCGCCGTCTCGCGGCCCGTCCGGGCGCAGGCTTCAAAATAGGGGTAGAGCGCCGCGGCGCTGTCCATGAAGGTGAAGACGTCCATGTCTTTATGGCTTCCGCTGTTACGCCGGTCCACAAGGCCGGGCTTCGGGGTGGTGGTCACTTCGTAGAGCAGGGCGCGGACGGCCAGACGGGCCGCGTCGGCAATGTCCTGCGCGTCCCGGGCCTCGGTCAAGATCTCCGTCGTCTTTTCCTGCAGTTCGGCCACGGTATGGATGCGGCGGCTGCTGCACACCTTAGCAGGCCCGCCGCAGATGAGACAGCGGCGGCCTTCGAGGTTTAGCTCTTCTCTGTCCACTTTGAGGCCGTCCGGACGGATGACGTCCATGTCGAACAGCCGCCCCAGCGGAGTGGCGTCCTCGATGTCGGTGGTGAATTTCTTGATAGTCAGCGGGTCGGCGTCCAGCACATAGAACGCCTCGCAACCGGTCACTTCCCGGACGGCGTCCTGATACAGCGGCGTCAGCTTTGCCCGCAGAAACTGCTGGCGCAGCAGCTGACGCCCCCGCGCAAAGCCCCGCCGGATGAGGGGCGAATCCTTTATCGGGCCGCAGATATTCATGGTAAAGCAGATGAGCGGCTTGTGATACTGGGCCAACAGCTCCTGCTGATGCTGCACCCGGCGCTCCCGTGCATCCAGCATCTGGACCAGCGAAACAGTCGTTTCCATGTTTTTCTCCTCTCAGCGGTGCTTTTTGAGCATGTCCATAAAGAGCTGCACCTGCGGCAGGGCGGCTGCGTCTCTCTGGCAGAAAATATAAGTGCGCCGGACGAAGGGCTCACCGTTCTCGAAGGTGCAGGGCTTGACATATCCTTTGAAGTTATCCAGCGCCACTTCCGGCATCAGCGCCCAGCCAAGGCCCCGCTCCACCATCTCGCGGCAGACCGTGATGTTATCCACCACAAAATTGCCCGCATCGTTGGTCACGCCGTTCTCGTAGCGCCAGCGGGCCATCTGGGCGCTGATGGTGGCGTCGCTGCTGTGGTCGATATAAAGGTAATCGGAGATGGGTCTGTCCTTGTTCTCCTCGCTGCAGATGAGGCAGATATTCTCCTGCGAGAGCAGGAACTGGGTACCGTCCCACGGATACTCGCCCCGCAGCACTGCCACGTCCCGCGAAGAGTCCAGCATCTGCTGGTAGATGTTCCGGCTGTGGCCGGTAGCGATGTCGAGGCGTACCTTCGGGTATGCTTTGTGGTACTCCGTCAGCACCTCGGGCAGGCGGTAGTAAGAGAAGTTCACCGAGATGCCTGCCCGCAGGGTGCCGCAGGCTTCGCCCTGAATGGAAGCCAGCTGGCGGCGCATCTTTTCCATCTCGCGGGCGGCGGCGGCGCTGTGGAGCAGCACCTGTTCACCGGCCGGCGTGAAGCGGATGCCCTGCCGCGAGCGCAGGACGATCTCCACCCCCAGCTCCTGTTCCAGCGCCTTGATGCGCTTGGACAATGCCGACTGGGTCATGTACAGTTTGTCCGCTGCGTGGGTGATGTTGCGCGTCTCGTCCAGCGCGTGCAGCAGCTCGTAATCTTTTTCGTCCATCGTAGCTCTCCCCCTATTGCCCTTTATTTTTCTTATCATTCCTGTTTGCGCTTCATCGCGGCGCTTTTTCTCTGATTTCATATCTGTTATTCATAATACAACAGATTTCAGTAAATGAAAAGGGGGATATTCGCCTTGATTTTCCCGAAAGTCCATTCCCAGATGGAATAACTCAGCACTTTTCTTGCGGCTTTCTTAACCCTGCCTTAATTCCATCTTAATGCGGTGTTGTTGTACACAACATCTTCATTTTTTCTCTGCTGATGGGCGGTCTTCCTCCCGCAGTACAGCAAACGCAGTTCTCTTTTCATTTTTGCCTGAAAAATCAGTAAAAGTCCAGTTTATTGGACATTATTTGTATTATTATAAAAACATGAAAATACTCATTTCTTTCTTCTTTGGCACATTGCAGATTTTTCCGTCTGCTTTTTGTGCAAAGTCCCAGAATTTTTCGTCGAAAAGCGCGTTTTGTTGACAGCCGCTTTTTGAAAAGCGTATCCTTATTGCAAACCAGAGTCAGGAGGTCATTTTATGGAGCACTCCACACGTCTTGCCCACATCAGCGAGGACGGCACCCGCACCCAGACCATCTACGACCATCTCGCCGGCACCGCCAGACTGGCCGGTTCCTTCGCAGCCCCCTTCGGGGCGCAGAGTGAGGCCGAATTTGCCGCGTGGCTCCACGACGTCGGCAAATACAGCGACGCCTTCCAGCTGCGGCTCAAAGGCGGCCCCAAGGTGGACCACTCCACCGCCGGGGCGCAGGAGGCCTGGGTTCGCCAACATCTCCACACTGCCTTTGCCGTGGCCGGACACCACAGCGGCCTGCCCGACGGCGGGAGCCCCGCCGATGACCCGGGCGACGCCACCCTGTTTGGCCGGAGCAAGAAGCCGGTAGCCCCCTACGACGGCTGGCAGGAAGTAACGCTCCCCGCCTCGACGCCGCCCGCGTGGGCCTGCGCCGACCCGCTGAGCCTCGCGTTCTTTACCCGGATGCTCTACTCCTGCCTCGTGGACGCCGACTTCATCGACACCGAGACCTTCATGGACGGCAAGGCCGCACCCCGGGGCAGCGGCACGGACATCGCCGCACTGCGGGACATCGTCTCGGCACAGGCGCAGCGCTATCTCAGTGCCGAATCGCCCTCGCCCGTCAGCGTCCAGCGCAACACCGTCCTCCGTACCTGCCTCGAGAAAGGCGCGCACGGCCCACAGGGGCTCTACACCCTCACCGTACCCACCGGCGGCGGCAAGACCTTTGCCTCCCTCGCCTTTGCGCTGGAGCACGCCGCCGCCCAGAAGATGAAGCGGGTCATCTACGTCATTCCTTATATGTCCATCATCGATCAGACCGCCGCCGTCTTCTCGGGCCTGCTGGGCGCAGAAAATGTTCTGGCCGACTTCTCCAACGCCGAGTACAAGACTGTTGAGCAGGACGACCTGACCCCCGCCCAGTACCGCCAGATGCTGGCCAGCGAAAACTGGGACGCCCCCGTTGTGGTGACGACGGCGGTGCAGTTCTTCGAGTCGCTCTACGCCAACCGCAGCAGCCGCTGCCGCAAGCTCCACAACATCGCCGACAGCGTCATCATCTTCGACGAGGCGCAGACCCTCCCGGGCGACTACCTTGCCCCCTGCGTCAGTGCCATCGCCCAGCTCATCCAGCATTACCACTCCACGGCCGTCCTCTGCACGGCCACCCAGCCTGCCCTTGAGCCGCTGTTCCGGCGCTTTGCGCCTGAGCTCCACCCGCAGGAGATCACGCCCGACGCGGCCCGCCTCTACGAAGTGCTCCGGCGCACCACACTGCAAGACCTCGGCACCCTGCCGCAGGAGGAGTTCGCCGCCCGGCTGGCCCGGCACCCACAGGTGCTCTGCGTGGTCAACCGCCGCAAGACGGCCCAGCAGCTCTACGCTGCTCTGCCCGCCGAGGGCAGCTACTGCCTGACCACTCTGCTCTGCGCCGCCGACCGCCGCCGTCAGCTGGACGACATCCGCCAGCGACTGAAAGAAGGTCTGCCCTGCCGGGTGGTGTCCACCTCTCTCATCGAGGCGGGCGTGGACGTGGATTTTCCCGTCGCTTACCGCGAGCAGTGCGGTCTTGACTCGCTCTTACAGACTGCCGGGCGCTGCAACCGCGAGGGGCGGCGGGGCGCAGAGGAAAGCATCGTCTACCGGTTCCGGCTGGACGAGTGTTCCACGCCCCAGATGCTCAGGCAGAACGTCAGCGCGCTGGACTACACCGCCCGGCATCAGGACACACTGGACACGCCCTGGGCCATTCAGCTCTACTTCAACGAGCTTTCCGACCTGCGCGGCCCCAACGCCGTGGACAAGCACGGCATTCTGGATGCCTTTCTCCGGGGCATCCGGGGCTGCCAGTTCCCCTTTGCACAGGTGGCGGAGGAATTCCGCCTCATCGAGAACGCTGCCCGCACGGTCTATCTGCCCGTCGGCGAGGGCGCAGCCCTCTGTGAACAGCTGCGCAGCGGTCATGTTACCCGGACGCTGCTGCGGAAGCTGGGCGTTTACAGCGTCTCCTGCTATAAGGACCAGTTCGACAAGCTTGACGCCGCCGGGGCGCTGGAACTGCGGCCCGATGGTTCCGCCATCCTCACCGACACCAGCTGCTACAGTGAAAAGACCGGCCTTGCCATGGATGTGGAGACCGGCATCGGCCTTTACTTCTAAAAGAAAGAGGTGGTTTCAATGACCGATATTCATCTTAGTCTGAAAGTTCAACTTCACCCGGAAAGGAGGCGATGCTGATGTCCATGCTCATTGAAGTATGGGGCGACTATGCCTGTTTCACTCGTCCGGAAATGAAGACCGAGCGTGTGAGCTACGACATGATCACTCCATCCGCTGCGCGGGGCCTTGTGGAGGCCATCTACTGGCACCCCGGGCTGCGTTATACGGTTGACCGCATCTATCTGCTCAAGCCCTTCGACCTTGACCCCGAGGATGAAGCGTCTACCGAGGAATACACCCAGCGGCCTATCCGGTTCACCAACATCCGGCGCAACGAGGTCAAGTCCACCCTGCTGTCCTCCGCCGCCCTCAGTGCGGCCAAAGGCGGCACACCGCCGGTGCTCTACACCTCGGAGGACATCCAGCAGCGGGCCGCGATGGTCCTGCAGGACGTCCACTACGTCATCGAGTGCCACTTCGATTTGACGGACAAGGCCGCCCCCAGCGACAATCCCGGCAAGTTCCAGGACATCCTGCGCCGACGCCTGCGCAAAGGTCAGTGCTATCACCAGCCCTGTTTCGGGTGCCGGGAGTTCCCGGCTAACTTCCGGGAGTGGCCGGGCGGCAGCATTCCGGCGCTGAAGGTCACGCAGGACCTCGGCTTCATGCTCCACAGCCTCGATTACTCTGATTCGGCCAACATCCGCAGCCAGTTCTTCCGCGCAAAACTGGTGGACGGCGTGATGGAATGCCGGGACGTGGAGGTGTTTACATGATACTCCAAGCACTCACCGCCTACTACGAGCAGCTTCGGGAACAGAAAAAAGTAGAGGCCCCCGGCTGGGACAGTAAGTTCAAAGTCAGCTATGAACTGCGCCTCGGCCCCGACGGCCAGCTCCTCGCCCTCAACGACCTGCGGAAGGAAGGTCCCAAGGGCAAAAAGACCGTCATCGCCCCCCGTGAGCTCCCTGTCCCCCACCGGGTCAAACGCGCCTCCGGCGTCGCCGCGAACTTTTTGTGCGACAATACGTCCTATCTGCTGGGCGCAGACGAGAAGGGCAAGCCCGAGCGCTCCCGCCAGTGCTTCGAAGCCTGTGCCGCCCTCCACCACAAGGTGCTCGACGGCGTGGACTCCCCTGCCGCCAAAGCCATCCTCGCCTTTTTTGACAGCTGGGAGCCGGATACAGCCCCCACCCACCCGCTGCTGGCAGAGCAGTGGGCCGACCTGAACAACAACGCGAACCTTGTGTTCGGCTACGAATCCCCCGACGGCGCCCACTGGCTGGCCACCACAGATGACGCCATCCGGGCCGCATGGCAGTCCGCCTTTGACACCTCCGATGCCGACGCCGAGACGGCCCGCTGCCTCATCACCGGCAAAGAGGCCGGCATCGCCCGCATCCACCCCGCCATCAAGGGTGTGATGGGCGCACAGGCCGCCGGTGCGGCGCTGGTCTCCTTCAACGCGCCTGCTTTCTGCTCCTATGGCCATGAGCAGGGTGCCAACGCCCCTGTCAGCGAGTACGCGGCTTTCGCCTACACCACGGCCCTCAATCTGCTGCTGGCCGACCGGAACTGCTGTCAGCGCATCGGCGACACCACCATCGTCTGCTGGGCCGAAAACGCCGCTTCCGCCTACTCAAACGCCATGCTGATGTTTTTCTGCGGCGGTGCCGAGGCGCGCGGCGTCTCGGAAAGCGACCTTGCAGCCGCACTGAAAGCCCTTTCTCAGGGACGCCCCGTCTCCTTCCTCGACGACAAGCTGGACCCGAACCAGAACTTCTATGTGCTGGGCATCTCGCCCAACGCGGCCCGGCTCTCCGTCCGGTTCTTCCTGCGCAACAGCTTCGGACAGTTTGCCAAAAATCTGCAGGACCACGCCGACCGGCTCAGCATCACCCGCCCCGCCTTCGACAAGCGGGAAAACCTGTCGGTCTGGGCGCTGGCGCAGGAGACGGTCAACCAGAAATCCCGGGACAAAAATCCATCGCCCCAGCTGGTGGGCGATCTGCTCCGGGCCATCCTCACCGGCGGACCCTATCCCGCCACTCTGCTCAACGGCGTGACCCTCCGCATCCGGGCCGAACGGGAAGTCACCCGGGGCCGCGCCGCTATCCTGAAAGCCTACTATCTCCGCAACTACCCCACCGAGCTCAACAAGGAGGTATTTACCGTGAGCCTGAACGAAAGCAGCAATGTCCCCTATGTTCTGGGGCGTCTCTTCTCTGTGCTGGAGACGATCCAGAGCGTCGCCAATCCCGGCATCAACGCCACCATCAAAGACCGGTACTTCAACTCGGCCTGTGCCACCCCGGCAATGGCCTTCCCTACGCTGGTCAAGCTGGCTCAGAAGCATCTGCAGAAGATGAGCACCCCCAACGAGGTGCATTTCAGCAAACAGCTCACCGAGTTGATGGCCCAGCTGCCCGAGACAGGCTTCCCGGCGCGGCTCAGCCTGCCGGAGCAGGGTGCCTTTGAGATCGGCTATTACCACCAGACCCAGAAACGCTACGCCAAAAAGAATGAGGAGGAATAAACCATGTCTGAGCCCATCAAGAACCGCTATGATTTTGTCATCCTGTTCGACGTCGAGAACGGCAACCCCAACGGCGACCCCGATGCAGGCAATATGCCCCGCATCGACCCCGAGACGGGCTACGGTCTGGTGACTGATGTCTGCCTCAAGCGGAAGATCCGCAACTATGTCGAGACCCTGAAAGAGGACGAAAAAGGCTATCGTATCTACATCAAGGACGGCGTTCCCCTCAACCGCAGCGACGCCGAGGCCATCAGCACGCTGGGCATCGACCCCGACCTGAAAGCCGCCAAAAAGGCCGACCCCGACATCGATGCCAAGCTGCGGGACTATATGTGTGAGAACTACTTCGACATCCGCACCTTCGGTGCTGTCATGACCACCTTCGTCAAGGGTGCGCTGAACTGCGGTCAGGTGCGCGGCCCCGTCCAGCTGAGCTTTGCCCGCTCGGTGGACCCCATCGTCCCGCAGGAAGTCACCATCACCCGCGTGGCCATCACTACCGAGGCCGATGCCGAGAAGAAGGGTACTGAGATGGGCCGCAAGCACATCGTGCCTTACGCCCTCTACCGCGCCGAGGGCTATGTCTCGGCCAACCTCGCCCGAAAGACCACCGGCTTCTCCGAGGATGATTTGAAACTTCTGTGGACTGCCATTCTGAACATGTTTGAGAACGACCACAGCGCTGCCCGGGGCAAGATGGCCGTGCGGGAGCTCATCGTGTTCAAGCACGATTCTGAGCTGGGCAATGCCCCGGCCTATAAGCTCTTCGACTCCGTCGCCGTCCAGCGCAAGCCCGATGTGGACGCCGCCCGCAGCTACCGCGACTACACCGTCACGGTGGCAGACACTCTGCCGGAAGGAGTCACCTGCGAGAGGCTGTCCTGATGGGCGGCGCAGACGACTGGCTGCCCCTGTCGGGCATCCAGCACTTCTGCTTCTGCCGCCGCCAGTGGGCGCTCATCCATCTGGAACAGCAGTGGGCGGAGAACCGCCGCACCGTCGAAGGCCAGCTCGACCACGCCCGCTGCCATGACACAAACCAGACCGAACGGCGCGGCGGTCTGCTCATCACCCGAGGGATGCAGGTGGTCAGCCGTCGGCTGGGCCTGAGCGGAAACTGCGATGTCGTCGAGTTCCGGGCCGACCCGGAGGGCATCCCCCTGCAAAGCACGGAAGGGCTCTGGAAGCCCGTGCCTGTCGAGTACAAGCATGGCCGCGCCAAGGCCAGCGACGCTGACCGGCTGCAGCTCTGCGCACAGGCCATGGCGCTGGAAGAGATGCTGGTGTGCAGCATCCCGGAGGGTGCGCTCTTCTACGAGGAAACGCGGCGGCGGGAGGTCGTGCCGCTGACCGAAGAACTCCGCCAGACCACCCAGAAGATGACCGATGAGATGCACGCCTATTTTGCCCGGGGCTATACTCCCAAGTCGAAGCCCGGCACCCACTGCAACGCCTGCTCCCTCAAAGAGCTCTGCCTCCCCGTGCTGTATCAGCGTGCCGACCCGAAAGCCTATCTCCGCGCCCATCTGGACGAGATGCAGGAGGCCGCGCCATGAGAAAGTTTTTGAACACGCTCTACGTCCTCAACAAGGACGCCTATCTTTCCCTCGAGGGGGAGAACATCGTCCTGCTCTGCAACAAGGCTGAAATTGGCCGGGTCCCGCTCCACACGCTGGAAGGCATCGTCTGCTTCAGCTATCCCGGCGCAAGCCCTGCCCTGATGGGTAAATGCGCCAGCCTCGGGGTCGATTTGAGCTTTTTCAGCCCACAGGGCCGCTTTCTGGCCCGGGCCGTAGGCGAAGAGCGGGGCAACGTCCTGCTGCGGCAGACCCAGTACCGCATCGCAGACAGCGAGGCAGAGAGCTGTCTCTATGCGCGCAATTTCATCCTGGGCAAAGTCTATAACGCCCGCTGGGTGCTGGAACGGGCCACCCGCGACCATCCCCAGCGGGTGCCGGTGGAACAGCTCAAGCACACCAGCGCCCAGCTGGCGGCGGCGCTGCCCCTCATCGAGCAGTGTGACGACCTCGACCAGCTTCGCGGTCTGGAGGGCGAGGCGGCACAGCGGTATTTCGACTGCTTTGATTCGCTCATCCTGCAGCAGCACGATGATTTTTCTTTCGCAGGCCGGAGCCGCCGCCCGCCGCTGGACAACACCAATGCCCTGCTCTCCTTCGCTTATTCGCTTCTGGCTTCCGACTGCACGGCGGCTCTTCAGAGTGTGGGCCTCGACCCCTACGTCGGTTTTCTCCATCGCGCCCGGCCCGGGCGCAGGAGTCTCGCCCTCGACCTCATGGAAGAACTGCGCACTGTTTACGCCGACCGTTTTGTGCTCTCCTGCATCAACCAGAAAATCATGACGCCGAAGCATTTCCAGAAGCAGGAGAACGGAGCTGTCCTTCTTACCGATGAGGGGCGCCGCGCCTTTCTGGGCGGGTGGCAGACCCGCAAGCAGGAGACTATCACCCACCCGTTCCTGAACGAAAAGCTTCCGTGGGGCCTCGTGCCTTATGTGCAGGCTCTGCTTCTGGCCCGCACCCTGCGGGGCGATATGGAGCTTTACCCGCCATTTTTCTGGAAGTGAGGGATGTGTATGCTGGTCCTTATCACCTATGACGTCAATACCGAAACTCCTGCCGGGCGCAAACGTCTGCGCAAAGTCGCCAAGCGCTGTGTGGACCACGGCCAGCGGGTGCAGAACTCCGTGTTCGAGTGTCTGCTGGATGCCGCGCAGTATGCCGTTCTCAAGGCGGAGCTGACGGCCCTCATCGACCCCGCGCTGGACAGCCTGCGCTTCTACCAGCTGGGCAACAACTATAAGAGCAAGGTGGAGCATATCGGCGTTCATCCGCCCTTCGAGCAGGACGGCCTGCTGTTGTTCTGAGTTTCCCGCCCCGGTGCGAAGGGTGAGTTCTCAGCATTTTTCCGGCACCTTCGCACCGGATTTTTGTGTCATTTTGCACGATTTGGATAGTTCTTTGACCAGTTGTAAATCAAGGCTCTTCTAAATTCGTGCAGAATGTTGTATAATTTGTTTGAAAATAGAGCTTTTGTCTCTGTTTTTGCTGTCGCCCTCCTCGCGGAGGGCGTGGATAGAAATGTTCTGAAACCCTAAAGGGCATCACGACCGTTTAGTCGCCCTCCTCGCGGAGGGCGTGGATAGAAATTGCCCGCTCATAAGCATAAGGCGTTCGAGGCTGTGTCGCCCTCCTCGCGGAGGGCGTGGATAGAAATTTTTATGAAATGGTCCATGCCTGAAAGATACATGTCGCCCTCCTCGCGGAGGGCGTGGATAGAAATTGCTGGCCCCTGACAAAATCACCACCGTTGACGGTCGCCCTCCTCGCGGAGGGCGTGGATAGAAATTGGATAGCGGGTATGGAAACTACGGCGCATCACGTCGCCCTCCTCGCGGAGGGCGTGGATAGAAATAATGCTTTACGCCGCGGCGTGGAGAGCGGCGCGGGTCGCCCTCCTCGCGGAGGGCGTGGATAGAAATCGGGTAGTGCCGCGGGACCTGTGAGAAAGGACGGTGTCGCCCTCCTCGCGGAGGGCGTGGATAGAAATCGGCTTTGACGGAGTCCAGAGGATAGAGGGCGCAGGGTCGCCCTCCTCGCGGAGGGCGTGGATAGAAATAGGTGGTTGCAGTAGGTGCGGTGATAGAAGACGGTCGCCCTCCTCGCGGAGGGCGCTGTCTCTTATACACATCTCCGAGCCCACGAGACTGCAGCTAATCT
>ENA-OYYR01000947-OYYR01000947.1-human-gut-metagenome-genome-assembly--contig:-NODE-947-length-12637-cov-5.351931_pt1 | contig 12637 bp, 7 predicted proteins | sample MGYA00244066_ERZ653454 | MGnify/ENA primary metagenome ERZ653454 (study PRJEB26926, sample SAMN06165163) | human gut metagenome | biome: ENVO:00009003; feature: ENVO:2100002; material: ENVO:00002003...
ATATAATATTTTTTTCATCTTGAGTCAATTTTGTTCCCGGTTCCGACCTCCCCCGAAAGGGAGGCGGAAGGAGGGAAACTTATAAAAAACCTTTAAAACCTATTTGTCGAATTCCTTGATATCCATGAAATGCTGGTCGGCAGTATCCCACCACACCCGTGTGTGCCAGTTGTCATTGCCTCCCATACGTTCTACGGCTTCCTTATAGTTCACGCTGTTGTACTTGGCCTCAAGCAGAGGATAGCGCAAACGCACGGGAGTCTGCATGTTCGGGTCCTCGTGGGGGAAATCGCCGCGCACGGGAAGCAGAGTGCGGTCCGCAAGCGCAGGATAGTCTGAACGACGGAGATTGGCCCAGCCTTCGCTTGGATTGGTAAGATGGAGAATCCATGCCTGGGTGTTGATAGCCTCGCGAGGATTGTCGCCCAACGGATTCGCCGCTATATAAGCGTTGATTTCCTCGTCGGAGATCTTCGTGACGATGTCGTAGTAGCTGTTCAGCATCTGCATGGAGGCACGGATACCAGCCTCATAGTGGCTGTTGGCGTCGCCCGGAACATTCCAGCCCTTGGACGCGGCCTCGGCAAGCAGGAACTCGACCTCGGCGGAAGTGATGAGGATGCCGGGACAGTCGGCATTGCAGAATGCCACCGCGACTGTGGGACGAAGCATACGGGCCGGATAGTTGTTCTTGTCATAGCCCTTGTCGGGATAGAGTTTCACGAGGGAGGCAAGAGTGGGAATCTCCTCGGTAGCCGGGCCGTTCACCCACTCGTTCCACCAGGCATCGCCGACATTGCAGGGCACGATGCCCGTGCCGCCGCGGTTACCCCAGTCCATCACCTCGTCGGTGACATCGAAGTTACCGGACGTATCGGTCTGGCTTCGTGTGGTGTGGATGTAGCATCGGGCCACACGGTAAAGGCGCGGATCGTCCATCTTCTTCATATAATTGAACAAGGTAGAGCAAACGAACGAAGGAGACTCGGGATCCTGGCCATAAATCATCTCGCCAAGAGCGTTGGCCCTGAAATCAAGGTCATTGGCACCATCGTACAGCGTGAACGGGGCGTCGATGTGTTTCACATACGCATCGTCGCCGGCCGACGAGATGATTCCTCCGTCAGCATGAAGGGCTGACTCGAATTCCTGACGGGCTTTCTCCGGAGCGACATCCGATATCCGCATCGCATAACGCAGCCGGAGTGTGTTGGCATACTTTTTCCATGCGGTCGCGTCGCCGCCCAGGGACGTGACGTCGCCCGAGATGACATCCGTACCCGTGCCCAGCTGTTCGGCGCACGCCTTCAGTTCGGAGAAAATGAAGTCGTACACTTCTTCCTGTGTGTCGTATTTCGGGTTGGCGTTACCTTCGATATATGACATTCCCGCCTCGGTGCAGGGAATATCGCCGTATATGTCGGAGAGTACCGCCATCATGTAAGCCCTATGGATACGCAGTGCGGCATTGGTGTTCGGCATGTCTTCGGAGCGATGGATGGCATCCACGAGATTCTTGACGCCTATCGTGTAATAGCGGTTCCACACATGAGACATCTCGGAATCCTTGGGATAAACGGCTCCTGCATAATTCGACACGTTCCATCCACCGGCATAATACTGTGTGAAACCGGTGATATAGCTGCGGTAGGTGTCCATGAGGGAGAAATCGCCGTATGTCTGCAACAGCGCCGTGGTCAGCTGAGTGTTCGGATCGATGGCGTTTGCCTTCGAGTCGTCGGTATTGACATCCTCCATATAGGCGTCCGAACATGCGCCGAATCCCAGAAGCGTGACAGCCGTCACAGCCGATACCATGTAATTATATATTGTCTTCATAACTGTTCAGATACCATTAGAATTTTACATATACGTTAACTCCGAAACTGCGGCGCGACGGGAGCGACCCGTACTCAAGGCCCATGCCTGACGTGTTATAGTTGGAATCAGGATCGATATTCGGAATATTCTTCCATACAATGAATGGATTGCGTGCCACGAATGAGATCGACAATGACTTTACCGCCTTGCCGAGAAGGCTTGTCGGGAACGTATAGCCGAAGGTGATTTCACGACATTTGATGTAGGAATTGTCGTAAATAAAGGTAGCCGGGGCCTTCTCCGCCACACTTTTCCAATAGTTCTGCGGATTTACGGGATATGTGTTCTTGCTGTAGGTGCCGTCGCCGTTGTCGACAACGCCTTCCGCGATATAGCCCTCGCACTTGCCGGCCTCGCGCCACTGCGCCTCGGTCATGCCGGCGGCTTTGCGCGCCTCCTCCGAACGGTACCATTCCTCGCGGCCGGCAAGCGTGGCGTTTGCCTTGCCGGTCAGATATGCCGACCGCATTGAAAATGAATAGAGGTCGCCGCCCATCTTTATATCGAAGCCGGCATACAGATGGAAGTTCTTGAATGTGAACGTAGAGTAGAAACCGCCGGTCCAGTCCCACGTCGAGTTGCCGAGGGTCTTGAGATTCTCGTCATACAGAGGCAGTCCGGTGTTCCTGTCAATCAGGACATCGCCATTCTCGTTGCGCTTGAAATCCGTGCCGAGGATGGAACCGAAATCCTTTCCGACCTCAGCCCCGACGGATACTCCGGCCCAGCTTGCATCGGCCAGCTGGAAATAGTCCATACCCTCTACCAGCTTAAGAACCTTGTTTGAGTTCTTTGAATAGTTTATACCTGCGTCCCATGAGAAGTCCTTGATCTGGAGTATACGGCCGTATACCGCAAGCTCGACGCCACGGTTCCGGATCTTGCCGGCATTGATGAGGCGCGAAGGATATCCTGCCGCCGCGGAAGATGCAAGCCCTATGATCTGGTCTTTGGACACCTGGTCGTAGTATGTGAAGTCTATATTCAGACGGTTGGTGAAGAACTTGGCCTCAAGACCGAGTTCATAGGAACTTGTCATTGTCGGCTTGAGGTTCTTGTTGGGCTGTATGTCATTGTTGATCATACCGATTGTAAAACCGGGATATGAGTATTTTCCCGTGGCATAGTTCAGCGCAAGCTGATACGGGTCCGTGTCGGAACCGACTTTGGCCCATGAAGCGCGGACCTTACCGAAACTCAACACATTCTGAGGCTTGAGGAATTTGGAGAATACGATGCTTCCCGAAACGGAGGGATAGACATAAGTGTTGTTTGCCACCGGCAGTGTCGACGAACGGTCGCCGCGCACGGTGCCTTCAAGGAAATACGTGGAGCGGTATCCGAGGCTCGCACTCGCAAAGAGCGAGTTGATCTGCTTTTTATAGGTGTATGGCATTACATTCTGCTCGGCATAGTTCATGATTGAAGTCACGCCGTCCATCTGCTGGTCGGTGCCGGTTATGATGGTCGTCCTGTTGTTCACCCTGTATATGTTTCCGCCAAGGGTGGCGCTCAGGTCGAAATCGCCCCAGTTGTTGTTGTAGAGGGCAAGTATCTCAGCATTGAGGGTACGGTTGTTGAAAATCGAGTTCGTCAGTTTACCAGGAAGGACGCCCGGAGTGGTGCGGGCGATGAAATCCTCGAAATTCATGTTATTGATGTCGGTTCCGATTGTACCCTGCACTTTCAGATGCCTGGTTATATTGTAAATTACCCTTCCGGTGAACCGGAACACATCCTTGGTCGATGTATTGTCGCACTTATAGAGGTCCCAGTATGGATTCTTGTTGTACTGGTCGTTGCCGTTCCAGCGGGCGTAACTGCCGTCCGGATTCTGATAGTTCTTCAGCCATTCCTGATTGTAGGTGCTGGCCAGGGTCATGAGGTTCTTGCCGACATTGCTCTGGGAATCGCCGAGGGCAGGACGGTTCTTCACATCCTCGCGGGTGTAGTTGGCTGTAAAATCCACATCCACCGGACCTATGGACGTATTGACCCGCAGGTTGAAATTGTCACGGCTCATGTGAGTGTTAGGAAGAATATCCTTGTTACGCATGTCGGTGAAGGAGAAGCGGATACCGGTCTTGCCGCTGTTTACGTTCAGGATCACGGAATTCTGCGCCGTCAGACCCGTGCGGAAGAATGACGAGGTGTTGTTGCGATACATCAGGAACGGACGCACCGATCCGTCATAATATGTCTTGTCGATCATATCCGCCTTCACGCCCCAGCTCTGGTTTGTGCCTGAAGATGCATCAAGTTCATACTGTCCGTTGTTGCCCATACCGTATACATGCTGCACGTCATCCCATTTTGCAAGCTGGGTGTCGACGGTAAACGAGCCGTTGTACTCTACCGAGAATTTCTCTTTGTCCGCCTTCTTGGTGGTTATGAGTATCACGCCGTGCGAGGCACGTGAACCATAAAGCGCCGAAGCAGCCGGACCTTTCAGTACGGTCATGGTTTCGATATCGTCGGGATTGATGGCCGAAATGCCGTCGCCGAGGTCATAACCGCCCTGTTCGCCGGCGCTGCCGAAATTGGTATTGTCCAGAGGCACGCCGTCAATGACATAAAGAGGCTGGTTGTTGCCCGTCATCTCGGTGGTGCCACGCAGCATCACCCTTGTGGAACCGGCGGCTCCGCCGGCGGTGTTGCTGACCACAAGACCGGCGACTTTACCGGCGAGCGAATTCATGACATTGGTTTCCTTCGCCTTGTTCAGTTCATCGCCCTTCACTTCGGAAAGCCCGTAACCCAGAGCCTTGCGGTCGCGCTTTATGCCGAGTGCGGTCACCACCACTTCACTCAGCTCCGTACTGCTTTCCTCAAGTTTAATCGTCATATTCTCCTGCGCTTTCACACGCGCGGGTCTGTATCCCACGTACGACACCTCAAGTTCGTCACCGGGACGGCATCTCAAGGTAAAGTTTCCGTCTATGTCCGTCACGGCTCCGTTGGAGGTTCCGGCCACTTTCACAAATGCACCGATCAAAGGTTCCGTCCCGTCGGTGACACTGCCTTTCACTGTCTGTTCCGCTGTTTCCGTCGTCTCCACTCCCGTTGAACCAGCTGCCATCGCCGGGAGGGGCGCCAGGCCGAGGCCGAGCACATAAAGCGTTAATATCAGTCGCTTCGTTATCATGATATATGGTTAATTGGTTTACCGAATCGTTTAGAGTATATTTTCCTTTACATCCGTTTTTCGCTTGCTTCTACTCCCTCTTTTATTCCCTGTATCATCCAGGGCGCCTTAACCGCCATATTCCTGTCGCGGTCGAAAATTCCGAACTTGTCGGCTCCGTTTCCGAACCGGTTGTTGTCCCATACGAACGTGGAGAATCCGCGTCTGCGCGCCTCGGACACCAGCGTCTTGCAGTAATACGACATATTTTCGCGCATACGGTCGGCTTCATTGGCCTTGAAATGGGTAGTCAGCCCCCATTCTCCAATCACCACGCCCAATCCTTTCGCGTCCCATTCGCGCGACAGCTTATCGAAGAAATCAGTCATGGTTTTCTCGTCACTCTGTGACGCGCCGTACTGTTTATACGGCTCGCCCCAGTAATAGCATTCGCCGCTTCCGGCATATTCCCAGGGATTGTAATAATGCAGCTCCACGCTCATGTAGTCATTGCCGTTGCCCTCGATGTCGGCAGGAATGATGAAATCTCCGTTATAAAGCCCGTAATCCGCATTGCATACATAAGTCTGCACTATCAGATGGCGTTTTGTATTGTTCATGCCCGTGGCTCTCACGATATCGACGAAAGTCTGGTTATAGGCATTCTGCACATCAAGATTTTCAGCCGTCGGTTTTCCCCACTTGTCAGGTTCATGAACCTCGTTGGTGCCGGCAAACGCTACGCGATAATCGTATTTGTTAAGCTCATTGGCTATGTTCATCCACAACAATGCCAGCTTGCGGCAGTTTTCTTCCTTGTGTGCATACAGAGGCCGGCTCTCGAGCCACTTGTCATGATGGACATTGACAATTACCTTCATATCGTATTCCAGACACCAGTCTATCACTTCCTTTACCCGGTCCATCCATGTCTTGCTGACAGTCATTGCGGAAGGATTGGTGATATGGCATTGCCATCGCACAGGGATGCGTATGGCGTTGAACCCGGCATCATGCACGGCCTTGATGGTTTTCTTTGTCACCGACGGATTGCCCCATGCCGTTTCCGCTTTGTCGGCGCCATCCGGATCGCCGATGGCGACAGACTCTCCGTCCTGGCCCGGAGCGGAGCATTCAAACTGGTTTCCGAGGTTCCATCCGGCGGTGACTTCGCTGTTCCATTGCCGGGCTGTCTGCTGGGCCTTACACGTAATCATAGCCGGCACCAGCCACGACAGCACTAAAAAAATCCTGAAAAAGTTTACGTTCATGAATAATAGATTTTCGTTTTCGGCAAAATTAGCAATACATGACATATCAAATGGTTAGCTGTCTGACGAAAATAGGTTTGATATGTGTCTTTAGTCAGAAAACGAACCTTTTTCCGCGAGATAACAAACCTTTTCCCCGCAACAACGTGAACGACCGGCAAGTCAATCCTGAATATGACGTGTATAAAAAAGACACCCTCCACATTGGGAAGGTGCCCTTATATTCAATGAACAGGACTTTGCCTTATTTGTATTTTGACGGCGAGACGCCGAAGTATTTCTTGAACGCCGTGCTGAAATACTTGGCGTTATCATAGCCTACTTCACCGGCCACGTCGCCGACATGGTGACCGGCACGCAACAGGACGGCCGCACGCTCAAGGCGCACCGCACGGATAAATTCCTGAGGCGATTTTCCTGTATATGACTTCAGCTTTACGTAAAACACCGTACGGCTCATCGCCATTTCCCGGCACAGGCTGTCGACGGTAAATTCCGATTCCGATATATGATTAAGAAGATGTCGGGTGACAGTATCTATGAAATCGGACTTCTGCTTCATTTCGGCCGCGGCATTGGCTTCATCCGTCGAACGTCCGTCGGTTACGTCACCGGAAACATGGGCAGCATCCGTGTCAGTGGAAATATCCGAACCGACGTCATCTTTCTTAAGCCCCGATCGCGAGGTCTCGGCCGAATCACCGTTGTCGTGTTCCAAAGCATTCACCACATGACGCATATACCGGGTGTGGAGCCCGTATGTCCACCATGCTCCATAAAACAGGGACACTATGAACAAGATGTAGATGCACCACATCCACCACGAATCCCACCACGGACGGCTGACGGTGATTGTCAGCGTCCGTTCGCCAAGCACGACGCGGTTGGATTTGCTTACCGCACGGACCGTGAGTCTGTGTGTGCCCGGTTCAAGGTTGACGAACCGGATATATTGCTGCGTCGTAAGGGGACTCCAGGTGCCGTTTCCGACCTTGTACTGATAGGCTAGTCAAACTGGTATCGTAAATAGATGCTTTCAAAATACAATTCAAAGGTACGCTGTGCGTACGACAGGCTCAGTTTCCCTTCACCCAGCATTTTTGCCGCTTGTTCCTTGAACTGTTCCGAGTCGCTTTCATTACAGCTGATGCCCGTGAAGCGCAATTTGACTTTATAATTGTACGGCTGGACATAGTGCGGATTGACCATGACGGCACCCGCCTCGCTTCCGAACAGTAGATTCCCGTTCTGCAGACGGAGGGCGGCCCCATGCGAATATTCACGCTGCAGCCCGTAATGATAGTTTACATTTATGATCTTGTCAAGACTGTCGGGATGCGCGAACGACAATCCCCTGTCCGTGGCAAACCACAGACGCCCCAGATCGTCCTGTGTCACACCGGTAACCGTATTGGAGGGCAAACCGTCATTCATAGTGAACTGCCGGCAGTTGCCGGTGCGGAGATCATATACATACAGTCCGCCGCCATAGGTGGCTATGTCTATATAATGTCCGTCATGGACAAAGAGATCGAGCACATAACAGCTCGTATGGTTGGGGTCTGACGAAAAATAAGGCAGTTCCTTTACCTCATTCTGTCCCGGAGTGACCATATAGAGGCCCGTTATGGTTCCTGCCGCTATACGTCCGTCCGGCAAAAGTGCCAGAGATTTCACGTTGTCGACAGGATAATATCTGAAGCCTTCCTGTGTCACCTCGACGAGCCTTGCATCCTGACAGCCTATCCAGAGATGGCCATTCTTGTCGAACAACAGGTCATGGACATGGTTTTCGCCCAATACGTCGGCATCATAAAGTTTCCTCACTTCTCCGGCGGCACTGATTTCACACACGCCGTTGCCATAGGTGGCAGCCAGGAACCCTGTCCCGTCCGGCTTGGGACATAAGGAAAGCACAACAATTCCACGGGCTGTATGGCGCCACTCTCCGGTGAGCGGGTTCAGTATGCTGATGCCGTCATCGGTTCCTATTGCCAGGGTCGACGATGACAGCTGCGCCACACAGTTGACATGGTCATTCAGCAATGTCCGGGGATTATTACGCTGATGGGTGTATGTTTTGACGGTATTCCCGACAGGCCGGGCCATGTCGATGCCTCCGGAATAGGAGCCTACGAATATGTCGCGCCAGGCATCTACCAGCAGTGCATATATGCCGTTGCCATGAAGCACTCCGTTTTCCCCGTCGTTGGCATTGAACAGCACCGAGGCCGTATCTTTAACCGAGGGCAAGCGTGATGCCTGATACACGCCACAGCCGTCTACTCCGACCAGCATCGTCGAGTTGTCGTATGCCACAATACTTCTGACCGGATACTGAGGGATTCCTTTCACATTGACAGCCATACCTTTGCCGTCAACAGTTATAAGCCCCCGGTCGTATGTGCCCAGCCAAAGCAGTCTGGTGTCGCCATCATAGTAGCCGCTCACCACGTCGTGCGGAAGATAATCCTGCAATCGGACTCCGGACGCTTTCCCATCGTGTCGACCGAGCGATTTCACGCCCTGGCGCGTGCCGAACAGAAGCAACCCGTCGGCACCACGTACAATGCAACTGGCATAAACATTCTGCAGTACCGGCAGGACCTTGCCTCTCCGCATCATGTAGATGCCATGGCTTAAGGCCATCCAATAGGTATCGCCTTCTCTGTAAACGTCATTGAGTTGAAAATCATAATTAAAATGCCTGGAAAGGTCAAATACCGTGTCGAAACGGTTTTGCACGGCATTATATTCATAGACACATCCGCCCGCATCAAATACCTGCAGGCCATCGTCTTCGCGGGACTGGACAAAACGTGGATTGCGCCCGACCTTATTGCGGGTAATGCCGTTTTCCGTAAGATTGAAATTCTCTATTCCCGAACCATTATACCGGGCCACGAAACTCTCTGTGGTCAGCCACACGGCCCCGTCATCCGTCTGTTTAAGCGAATAGATGCGCTGGCTGTTCAATCCATCCGCCAGGCCTAAGTGTGAGAACGTGAAATCGTTTACGCCCAAAGCCGACGTAACAGAAGGAAACAGCAAGATGATTGCCAACAGAAGGAGTGTTCTTACGACATGCAATCCACCGTGACAAAGCGAATATGGCCTGTCATTTATCTCAGTTGTGGATTCTCTGTCCAGAGGAGTGATACTTTTGTTCATTATGATAAGAAAGCCGGCAAGCAGCCTATCAAATGCAAAGTTAGCAAAAAATCCCGAATCCGGACTATCATACTGCATTATATTGCACTATTTGCCAACTTCTCAGATTCCCCGCCTTCCGTCGTCCTTTATCCGATAGGCATCAACCGCCCCCAAAACAAGACCGCAGACTCTCTTTCGACAGCCGGCCATAAGCCAATCATTTGACATTCCGGACCCGATTTCGGACATCATCCAATCATAATTGCAGGAGGCTGCGTTCTATGGCGAACACAGCCTCCTGCTTTAATGGTTTGGGTACATTTATCGGACAAAATTGGGTGCACCGAAGGCACACCCAATTTTGTCCATAATGTCTGATCTCAGAGTAACGAGCGGTAGATATTTGCCACTTCGTCGTGTGTTACAGGTCGGGGATTCCCGGGAGTGCAAACATCTTCGAGAGCCTGCTGCGTCAGAGCCGGGATGTTTTCTTCGGTAATACCCAGTTCAGTCAGTGTCGCGGGAATACCGACATTTTGTGATAACTGTTTTACGGCGTCGCAGGCGGCTTGGGCGGCCTCGTCATCGTTCATTGATGATGTGTCAATGCCCATAGCTTCGGCAATGTGACGGTATTTGGCAGTACAATACGGCATATTGAACTCCATGACAGTGGGTAACAGCACAGCATTTGCGACACCATGAGGAATGTCGAATAATGCACCTAACGGATGTGCCATACCGTGAACCAGTCCCAGACCGACGTTGGAGAAAGCCATGCCTGCCACATATTGAGCGACGGCCATTCCGTTACGCCCTTCAGGATTCTTCGGGTCTGAAACAGCCATAGGAAGATAGCGGCTAATCATTCTGATAGCTTCAATCTCGAACATATCAGACAGTTCCCATGCGCCTTTTGTAATATAGCCTTCGATAGCATGGGTAAGGGCATCCATTCCTGTTGCCGCTGTCAGACCTTTTGGCAGTGAATACATCAGTTCTGCGTCGATTAGGGCAACGGCGGGGATGTCGTTAGGATCGACACATACCATCTTCTTCTGCTTTCCTTCGTCAATTATTACATAGTTGATGGTTGTTTCGGCTGCGGTTCCTGCTGTTGTCGGCAATGCAATTATGGGTACACTCTTGTTTTTGGTAGGCGCACACCCTTCAAGGGAGATTATATCGCTGAATTCGGGATTTGCCATAACTATGCCGATAGCTTTTGCAGTGTCAATCGACGATCCTCCACCGATGGCGACAAGTATATCCGCCTGAGCCCTTTTGAAAGCGTCGATACCGGCCTTTACATTGCTGACAGTGGGATTAGGCTTGACTTCACTGAAAATTTTATAAGGGATTCCGGCTTCATCAAGCACATCCGTCACCATCTTTGCCACGCCGAATTGTAGCAGTCCCTTGTCAGTGACGACCAACACTTTTGACTTGCCGAGACCTCTGATGGCTCCGGGCAATTCTTTTCGGGCTCCCGGTCCGAAAAATGATGTTTCGTTGAGAATGAAACGATGAACCATAAGCAAATTATTTAGGGAGGTGGAATACTTCGGTGATTTCCTGCATCTGGGCCGGAGTCATACCGTCGGGAATGAAGCCCATTGAGCGGGCGCACATATAGATATTGGCGGATTTGTTGAGTACGTCAACCTGATCGAAAGCCGACATTATATCGTTTTCTACGGCAAAGACACCGTGTTTTTCCCACATCACCACATCGTAGTCGTCATCTATGGCCTTGATTGTGGCGTCCGCAAGTTCGTTGGAAGATGGAAGCATGTAGGGAACGATGCCGAGACCGCGCGGAGCGAAGGCTTTGGTTTCGGGAATCATTGACCAAAGAATCCGGGTCAGCACATCCTTTTTGAGAAACTCCGGATTGTGGCTCATAGCCACCAGTTCGATGGGATGCGTATGGAGCGAAGCCTTATAGGTTGAGCCTTTACCGATAAGGTAATTGTGAACGGCGAGATGCGACGGCAGTTCTGATGTAGGCTTTACAGGGTTGTCGGCTACAATCTCATAGTGGGCACAATCGTCTGTAATACGGATAATGGACCCGTTGTCCATCGGAAAGCGGGCAAGATCACGCATACGTTTCTGGGTGCCTTTGCAAAAGAACCAGCATCCCTTCAGGTGGGGCAATGTCAGTCCGATTGCAATCGGCTCACTTATTGCCGGAAGTGATCTCATTGTGTCGTCAACGTGTTCCGTGATATTGACGGTTATGTTGCCGCCGTTACGCTCCGCCCACCCTTTTTGCCATAGATAGCCGGCGGTTTCGGCAACTTTCTCCACCTCGGCTTTCAATGCCGGGCGATTTTCCAATATTGATGTCATATTATTTGCGGTAAGAATGATGAGACGATTAAAACGATAAGACCGCTAACAAGAACCGTTTTGGTCTTGACGTCCGTTCCATGCCACTCTTTCAGTATTATGCCCCATACATTGGAGAATGTTACGTTGAGTGACATAAGTATGCACCACGAGAATGTCAACAATGTTGCGGAATCGACAAGGAAACCTTTTCCAAGAGCGAGACCGAAGAACTGGCTGTACCATAACAGTCCGGCGAGGGCGCAGAACAGAATATTGTTCAGGTACAGTGAAGTTTTGCCGTAATCTCCGAATGTCTTGTTCCTGCCGTTTTGCCAGAGGCAATAGACGGCATTAGTAAAGAATCCTCCGAGCGTCACAAGGAAAGTCGCCGGCAAGGTGCGATAGATTTCGGGTGTATCCTCGAAGCATAGCGATGAGCCGAAACCGAGACCGATACTGAAACAAGCACTCATAAGTCCGGCAATCAGCGCAACGGTTATGCCCTTGCCGAAATTGAAGTCCTTTACTGTTTCTCCGGACGTTTTTGCCCTCATGCTCCCTGCCACGCCTATAATGGCAATGCCAATCAATGTAACGACAACACCGACGATTACAGGCACGGTGAGTTCTCCCGGCTTACCCATGAACAAGGGCGTAAGTATGGTGCCGAGGCCCGCACAGGTACCCAATGAGATTGACTGCCCGAGGGCGACACCGAGATAGCGCATTGACAGACCGAAAGTGAGACCACCGACACCCCATAGCACACCGAAAAGAACCGCAAGGAGTGCGTCAGTCGGATTTTCGCTGTAAGCCTCCATTAAGGTATGGCCGGAAGGAACCTGTCTCTTATACACATCTGACGCTGCCG
>ENA-OYYR01000977-OYYR01000977.1-human-gut-metagenome-genome-assembly--contig:-NODE-977-length-12336-cov-7.501344_pt1 | contig 12336 bp, 10 predicted proteins | sample MGYA00244066_ERZ653454 | MGnify/ENA primary metagenome ERZ653454 (study PRJEB26926, sample SAMN06165163) | human gut metagenome | biome: ENVO:00009003; feature: ENVO:2100002; material: ENVO:00002003...
AGATTAGCTGCAGTCTCGTGGGCTCGGAGATGTGTATAAGAGACAGGAATATAATTGATGTGATTTATACTACATTATAAGGAGGAAATACATATGATCAGAGTAGCAATATGTGATGATAATAAAGTATTTGTTAATAATATGTCACAAGCTGTCAAATCCGAATTTAAAAGACAGAATAATGAAGATATTGAGTTAGAAACTTACATTTCAAGTGAATTGATGTATCAGCACCACTTAATAAAACCATTTGATTTGGTTTTTCTTGATATTGATATGCCGGAGCCGGACGGTTTTCAATTAGCAGCTAAGATTTCAAGTTCAAACGACTGTTACATAATTTTTGTTACCAATCATCCTGAACTGGTTTATGATAGTCTTTATTTCCGACCACTGAATTTTATAACCAAAAGCAATGATTCTTTTTTCACAGAAAAACTACATAGTGTGGTTAATCAGCTCTTCAATGAAATGAAGCAAAACACAATTATTATTTTGGAAAATAAAGAAGTCGGAAGAGTTCCGCTGCAAATAAAGAGCATTTATTATATTGAGAGCAGTAAACATTATGTTATCTATCATTCAGAACATAACGAACCGATAAAGATCAGAGGTAATATTGGTGAATTGGAGATTCATTTTTCTCAATATGATTTTGCTCGGATACACAAGAGTTTTCTAGTTAATCTTCGTCACATTTTTAATATAGATAGAAATAAAGACGAGATAATTTTTAAGCAAGGCTTTAGATTAAATATGAGTAAAAACTACAAACAAACTGTTGATGAGAAATTAACACAGTATTTGAGGAAGACAAAATGAAGAACTTGCTATGGAAATGCTTTGAGCTTGTGATTAATTATTATCAGGGCTTTATTATGACATGGTTTGTGTATAGATTTCTAAATCCTAAATCTCTCAAACAGGCAAAAACATTTCTTTCGATTTTTAGTATCATATTTGGAACAACCATAACCCTGTTAAATCACATCACTTTATATGAGGGATTTACAAGTACTTTATATTTAGTTATATTGTTGGTATATGCCATTATTGCCTTTAACGACAGTATTATTAAAAAACTACTATCAACGATCATTCCCAATATTATTCTGCTGCTTATCACTTCTGTTGAACTTAATTTATTATCATCTCTAAATAGAATAAGCGTCAAGGACTTGATTACAAATGATAATAGCGTAAGATTCATGACTTTGATTGTAATCCAGATTTCTCTTTGGATCTCCTTGAAAATTATAATCAAGCTGTTCAAATTCTCTGACAGTTATACAATATCAGATTGGTCTCCGATTATCACAGTATTAATATCTTCCTTTATTCTAGTATCACTTCTCCATGTGCTTTCACTCAATGCGGATGATACGCAAAGAATATACATCAATTTATCATACCTGGTTATCATTATACTGAATTTCCTAATGTTTTACGTTATTTATTCACTCTTCTTCAAGAATGCTCAGATAAAGAATATGAAGGTACTATCCGTAAAAGAACAGTATATGGAACAGTATGTTAATAATGCGGAGACTCAATACGAGCTGATCAGAAAAATAAGGCACGATATAAATGATCAACTTACCACCGTTTATGAATTGCTCACAAGTGGCAAAACTGAAGATGCTTTGGGATTTATTGAACAATCCAACGGCATTGTTAAAGCTACAATGACATTTGTTCAAACCAATAATCCAGTTGCAAATGCAATAATCAACTCTAAATTGTCTACTGCATCAACTTTAGGAATAAAGGTGTCATGTATTACGGTAAATGACTTTGTAGGTATCAATGAGCTTGATCTATGTGACTTATTGAGCAATACTTTGGAAAATGCGATCACAGCCTGTGAAGCTATGCCGCCAGATTTAAACAAGTTTATCTATTTGGAAATCAGTAAAGAAAACAACATTTATACATTTATAGTGAAAAATTCTCTAGATAAGTCTGTTATTAGCGAAAATCCAAAATTAAAAACCACAAAGAAAGATATCATAAACCATGGACTTGGCACTTCTATTATTAGGGACATAGTAAATAAATACAGTGGAAGATATGATTACTATGAAATTGACAATGCTTTCTGCTGCTCTATAATCTTAGAAACTTAACTCATATGATAGCTCGGCTTATGCCGAGTTATTTTTTTGTGCCTGAAAACTGCACAATATGCCAAAACGCTTGACGAAAGATATTTTATATTGTAAAATTCAAAAAAAGCAAGGTGAAAATTATGAATTACTTGGTATCTCAGATTGTTAATTTTATTACGGAACAAGATGTAATCAGTGATGAATCAGATGTACAAGACTTTTATAGATATGGAATAGAAATAAGTATTTCATCGTTACTTAACATAGTTCTTGTTGTAATAGCAGGTATCCTTATTCATCATATAATCGAAAGTATTGTTTTTCTTTCACTATTTATACTTATCAGATCATTCACCGGAGGCTATCATGCCGACACATACTTTAGGTGCAATCTATTGATGTGTACTACATTCATATTAACCGCTTTAGCCAATAGTATATTTTCTAATAAATTCTCCCTATTGATTATTATTGTTTTAATCTGTGTTACTGAACTGATAGTTTCTATCTTGGGTCCTATAGAGAATAAGAATAAACCAATTGATGATTCGAAAAGAATAAAGCTTAAAATAATAGGGATAGTTATAACTTTAATAATTAATTGTACCGGATTGTTTCTTTCGAGAAGTTATCTAGGTACAATGATTATATTAACAACTTTTTTAATTGCCTTGCTCATGATTGCAGCAAAGATTAAAGAGAGAGGAAGTGATTAATGTGAAAAGTTTAAAAAAACTACTAGCTGAAATGATTCAGAAGATTGCAAAACATACAGCAATTTTGGCTTGTGGAGCAGCTTCGGCATACGGTGGATATCAGACTAAAGAGCCAAAGAACATCTACAAGAGATAAGCATCAAAAAACACAATTCAAAAGATTTGCATATGAGACTATTACGATCTACAGTAGTATAGCTTTGTACTGGCTTAAACGTTTTATGCAGGAAGGCTTGGTGATCCCAATGCAGAACTGAAATCATTTACAAAAACGCACATTCTGATTTGTGCAAGCGTACGAAAACTGTTCAGATACAGAAATGTGCATTGATATATTTGGGTATTGAAGCTATAATTTAAAGGAGGATTTTTTATGAAACTTAAGAAAAGAATTGCAGCTATGGGTGCTGCTGTTATGATAATGGCTTCTATGAGTGCTATAGGTGCTAGTGCGTATCAAGCATCATATGAGGATAGTTATCGAATTATACTTGCATATACGTCTTATACTCCAAGCGAGACAGATTCAGTGGGAACGGTAACGAATCTTTCAACTACAAAAACAAATTACTCTGTACAGTCAACCCTTTATTACAAGACTTCTGCAGCAAAAATCGGTTCTTATACTCCTTCTGGATGGAAAAAAGGTACGCTGTCCAAAGGTCAGCTTTTGAAAGCAACAACAACCCATAACCGTAATACTAGTTATAAGTATTCTGCCAGAACTCTAGTCATGAAAGATAATAGAGTTTTTAAGGATATTCAGTCTGATTACTAATATATAACCCTGAGGAGCTAAAGCTCCTGCGGCAAGCTTGCTTCGTCGCAGCCGATGAAAAGCTACGCTTACATCGGGCTTTGCTCCGAATTAAATATGCATTAAAGAAATTTTAATAAAAATCAATTGAACATTTTACAAAGGCAATGCATTATCTGAATAACATCAGATAATGCATTGCCTTAATGGGTTTGAAGGAGGAAAGAATGTACACGCTGAAAAATCTTAGAAATATGATGAAAAATCATACCAGTATGCTGGTTCTACTTGTGATTTCTATGTTTGTTTCATTCGGGGTTTTGTTTTTCGGTGTCGGATTGTACTATCAGTACAGCAAAAATATTGAGGACGGCGAAATTGACAGCTATGCTGTCGGTTTTTCCATAAATGACATTATTACAAAAAAAAATTTTTGTGAGTTTGTGAAGAATATGCCGAATAAGCTTATGGGTGATGTTTCATATATTACCTGTTTTTCGTCCACGCATGTAAGCGGAATTGATGAGGAAATACCTGTCGCATTCTATCTTCAGTATTCTGAAGGAAAATTTGAATATTCCGATAAAGTATTTCAGCCAATGATTGATGACCTTGTAATTAAGGACGGCAGTTTTTTCACGCAGGAGCAATATTCAAACGGAGAAAAAAAGGCTGTTGTAATGGGCAGCGGAAATGTAAATCAGCCGACTTCAGCACCCGAATATACAAATTCGGTTACAGCATTCGGTCAGAGCTATGATGTTATCGGCACAATAAACCCTGCTAACAGCAGCTATTTTTTTTACAGTATCTATGTTCCGTTCAGCTCAGTCCCCGACGATACAATTATGAACGACGGGGTTTATCTTGCACTCAACAATAAAATCACTAAATCTGAATATGATGATTTTACCGCATATATCAGCGAATTTTTCAAAGATAAAATCACTCTTTATGAACCGGCATTCGACTTGGCATCAAACACTTCCTACTACATAACAGTTGTACTGATTTCGGTAATCATTGCCATTCTTTCGGCATTGAACATTTCCATTCTGTATAATTACATCATTATCAGCAGAACAAGACAACTGACCATTATGCGTATCTGCGGAGGGTTAACCTCAAATCTGAGCATATCAACCGCAAATGAGATTATTCTTATTATGCTTCCTGTAAGCATTATTTCAGCTTTGTGCTATGATAAATTTATTCTTACTGTACTTTCAGCTAAATTTCCGCTTATGAAAGCTGCATATAATCCATATGTTTACGCAGAAATAATTTTGATTTACTCTGCAATATCGTATCTTCTTAATCTGTTTTTGCTTCATCATAATCTCGGCAAAAAAATTAAGGAGGGATTGAAATGAGAATTAAGTTATACGGCAGGGTTATCGGTATCTTCCTGAAAAAGCACTCGTTTATCAATGTTTTAATAAGCCTCCAGCTGATTGCTGTTTTTGTTATCGGAATAATTATGACATCGATAATAGACGAAAAGGCTTCCTCATATGAGGCTGTCAAACCGCTGCTTAATGGCGAGGGATTGTATTGTGGTGGATATTTTTTGAAAGATAATGAAAATGGCGGACTTTTGGAAAACACAGATGAAATCAAAACTCAGCTGAAAGATGTTGATTTTATCTCGTCTGTAAACTTTGCGTCCCTGCAAACAGGCGTTGATACACAAACTAACGAGGTTAAGACCGCATATGCACTTGTATATGATGATTATTCTGCAAATCTTTTTCGCCCGACAATAGAAAAAGGTTCGTGGATAACTGATTCCAAGCAATCCGATGATATACCGCAGGCTGTAATTACCCGAAATTATCAAGGCTATAATGTTAATGATATTGCTGAATTTGAAACTGAAAATGGAACGTTGAAGGTCAGAATAATCGGTGTAATTGGTGATAATGAAAAATACCTTGGAGCAAACTCGGAATATGAATCAAATGAACCATCCTATCAGTTAATGCTTTCTACACATTTCAACTGTCTGAATGACCAGCTTAAAAACAAAGGCTTTACAAACGAGGAGATTGCTTTGAAACTCGAATCTCTTGGGTATTCAGCGGACAGCATTGTATATAATGAACCTGTATTGTTTTTTACAGATAAGGAGTGGAATAAAACCGATTTGGATTCAGTAATGTCAGACTCCCTTTTTATAAAGTACAACCGGAATATTTCCGATGATGAAAAGCTTTACAACAGAAAATATATCAACGAGAATCTTTCTGTATTATCATTTGCGATACAGTTTTCTCAGTTGAACAACAACAGTCAGACCATTGTTTATAGAGAGTTGTACACATTGATGCCAATAATGTGTGCAATATACCTGCTTGTACTGATTGCGTCAGTGAGCATTAATGCGATTAACTGCAAAAATAATATGAGAAACGAAGCCATACTGTATTTGGGTGGTGCAAAAAGAAAACAGTTGCTTACAATCAATGTAATTTACAATGGGCTGATTTGCATTGTGTCTTTGATAATTTCAATAGCAGGATCGTTGATTTTCTACAAGGCAGGATTGTTCAGCAAAACAGTAATTACATTGGGCTGGAAACAGATCACCATTTGCCTGATTGTGTGTGCTGTATATATCTTGGTATCCTGTATCATTTTCTGCATTATCCTTACATCAAAGGCTATAAAAAAAGCAATAATATTATCGGAGGAATAGTAATGGTAAAACTTAATAACATAGTAAAAATATATAATTCAAAGAAAGCCAACGAATTCAAGGCTCTCCACGGTGTTTCGGCAGAAATTCGGGACGGTGAGCTTATTGCGATTATCGGAAAATCGGGTGCAGGAAAATCAACGCTTCTGCATATTTTAGCCTGCATTGACAACTATCAGGAGGGCGAATACTACATTGATGATGTGCTTGTGAAAGACCTTTCCGAAAGTCAGTATGCAAAAATCAGAAACGAGAAAATCGGGATGGTTATGCAGGATTTTGCACTGGTTGAGGATTTCACGGCACTGGAAAACGTGATGATACCGCTGAATTTTTCCAAAAAGAAAGTCAGTGACAAGAAAGAAAAAGCCCTTGCGGCACTGAAATCGGTAGGCATTGAGGAGCTTGCCAAAAAGCTATGCAGCAAACTTTCGGGCGGACAGAAGCAGCGTGTGGCAATTGCCAGAGCGATAGTCAATGAACCGTCAATGATTTTGGCGGACGAACCGACGGGAGCACTGGACACAAAGACTTCCGCTGAGATTATGGAGCTTTTCAAGTCCCTGAACAAACAGGGCAGGACGGTTGTTATAGTTACCCACGACCCGAAGATTGCGGAGCAATGCGGCAGGGTTATTGAGATTAGTGACGGGAATATTGTTACAGCAAAATAAATTGTGGAGTGAAAACAATGAAAATTACCGATTATGTAGATCTGTTCTATCCGTCGGCGGAGGCTGAGGAGTATGCAAAAAAGCGGCAGAAAAAATATGAAAATTATCCGCAGGATTTTATGGTCAATCTTGAAACGGATAACATAGCAAAACTTATTGCACCTATGAATTTTGCTGTCGCAACATCTAAAATGAAAGAGTTTACAGATGACATTGAAACCCTTGATTACAGGCTGGATTGTCTTGAGGACTTTATGAATGTCCCCGAACTTAACGGCAGATTTCGACAGCTGATAAATGAACTCGCAGGAAACAGAATTGACTTTTCAGATGTTGATTGTGTCAACTCGTTTATGCAGATTAAGACCCATATGGACAGCCTTGAAGAATTTCTCGGCTGCATTGAAAACATCAACAGGTTCTTTGCAAAGTATAATCACGCAATTAAGTCGGTAGCGGTAAAAAGGCTTGCACAGTTTTTTGAAAAACTGCCAAAAAGCGAGAACATTTTCGAAATAGCATACAGCATTTCACAGCTGAAAGATACCTTTTCAAAAACCATACGGAGCGTAAAAATCGGTGTTAATTTTGATTCGGCTATGAATCCCGACAGTGCAGGACTGCTTGAAATCGGATATGACAAAATTTATCCCAAGGGAAATATTCTTGAAAAGCTTGTGTTCAAAAGTTTTGCAGGCAGAGAGCAGTTTATTGGCGAGGAGCATTTCAACTCGGCAACAAGGCACACTCCCATTGATATAGACACTGCCCTTTTCCGTGAACTGAGCAAATACACAAAGGAGTTCGCCCTGCGGATTGCCGCAGCACTTAAAAGCTATCGTTCCTCGGTTTTTTCAGACCTTTCGGAGCTGGAATCACAGCTTGACTTCTATGGCGGAGCGGCACAGTTTATATCAAGTGTTAGGGCAAGGGGAATGAAAATGTGCCGACCGAAATTTCTCCCCTCTGAGAAGCGTGTTACAAGGCTGAAAAACGTCTTTGACCTCAACTTCTACAGGCAGCTTGTTACGCAAAATCCGCAGGAAATTCTGACCGAAAAAATTGTTGCAAACGATATTGATATGTCAGATTACGCACGGTTTTATATGGTGACGGGAGCAAACAACGGCGGAAAAACCACTTTCGCAAGAGCGGTGGGAGTATGTCATTTAATGGCACAAATGGGATTGTACGTTCCTGCGGAAAGTGCAGAGATTTCCCCTGCCGATTACATATTCACCCATTTTCCAAAGGAAGAAGCTGTCGGAATAAATTCAAGCCGATTTACCACGGAAATCAAGGAGCTGAAAAAAATCTGCGAATATATGACCGACAGAAGTCTTGTTATTCTCAACGAATCCATTCAGTCAACCACGCCAGTTGAGTGCTTAAACATTGCAAAAATTCATCTTGAAATTATAGCGGCAGTGGGGGTAAGGGGATTTTATGTCACTCATCTAACAGAACTTTATAATGAAATTCAGCGGATAAACAACAAAAACTATCCCACAAAGGTGGGAAGTCTGGTATCCTGCACAGACAGTGAGGGCAAGCGTATGTACAAGATGAAAGCCGCAAAGCCGCCTATTGAAAGTCTTGCATACACGGTTTACGAAAAATTCGGAGCAAAGCTTGAAGACGTACTTGCAAAGTCGGGTGATAAGAATGGACAAGCGTGAAAACCTTTTGCAGTTTCTTGATTACGGTGGAAACGAGCTGTTTTCAAGCCTTATGGAAAGTGACAGCGACAGACCGCAGGCGTTGGACAGAATGTGCATTTTACTTCGCAAGGCTGTGATTTTCGGGAAACTGAAAGGCAGAGCTGCGGCATACCAATATATGATTTCAAAGGCAAACCAAATGGGATTTATAAAGTCAAAAAAAATACATGCCTACAGGCTGACAGCTGCCGAACGGGAGCGGATTACAGAAAAAGTCTGCAAGTCAACAGGTGCGAAATATTTTTTCAAAAAGTATGGAAAGAACGTGATAATTTATTCTGCACTGCTTGGGGCGGCTGTGATTTTGGTTGTGCTGATATATAATTATATGCACTCGGAAAAATATCTGAAAAGAATGTACCAGGCGGCTGAGGAAACTGTAATTATAGAGTCGGCATACAAAACCGATTACGGCATAAAGCTTACCATACACAACAATTCACTTGCGGACTATTACATCTGCGATTTGCCGACCTTGAAATATACTGACGAATATGATGACCGGGCAATCGGAACATATTATCATTGTAAAAATGCAAAACTTTAAGATTGTGTTATATACAAGTTTGACAAAAAATGACCTGATTCTAAATTCTGTATAGCTGCGGAATGGCATATCAAAATTAAAGAGCAAATCTATTTGATGAGATCGTCGAAACCACCGTCGGTCTTATCTGCATATTTTCATAAAAGTATTCTGTGCAAGATACAGCATTTTGAACAGTCTCTCATCGGTTGGAAATAACGACTTTGTTTTGGTGACCTTTCGCAGCTTACTGTTAATTCCCTCAATCGCATTGGTAGTGTAAGTCAGCTTTCTCAGTTCCTGCAGAAACTTGAAGTAAGTGCTTAGATTCGCCCGATTTTCATACCATGACTTTGAAATCTTTGGATACTTCTTGTCCCATATTGATGCAAATTCGTCAATGGCATCATGCGCAGAAGGCACATCAACAGCGGGATAAACACATTTTAAATCAGCCATAAGTTCTTTCTGACACGCTCAGACCTAAATATTGCGGATATGCTCTTCAATGTCAGCAGTTGACACACCTTTTGCGTAACATTGAGATGATTTTATTCTCCATGTCCGAAGAAATTTTGGGCTGATTTTTCCAAATAAGCTGCAGCTCTGGACCTGCGAAAAAATCTCTGTAAATTCAACAACAGTGATAAAAAACGATATTGTGGAGCGGCTTGAAAAACAGCCGCTCATTTTTTTACAGTATACAATAAATACCGTAATTTGTCAAGGTTCTTCAACAGTCAGTCTGCTGGAATGGAGCGTAGCGGAATGGAAGCAGACTGACTGTGCCGGCTCAGCCGAGCCTGTCGGGATACATGATTTCAAGCTCTCCCAGAACTCTACCCCAGTTTCTCAGCGGTATAGTCCATTTTTTCGCTATTTCATGCGTTGCAAGATACAGTACCTTCAGGAGCGCCGTATCGCTCGGAAATACGCTTCTCTGCTTGTTCAGACGACGATAGCCGCTGTTAAGGCTTTCGATCGCAATGGTGGTGTAAATGACCTTTCTCACATCAGCGGAAAACTTGAAGATCGGTGAGATCACATCCCAGTTTTTGTACCAGCTCTTCATGGCGTTTGGATAATCTTTCTCCCACTTCTCCGTCACACGCTCAAGCTGTTCAAGCGCAGCGTTCTCAGACGGTGCGTGATAAATGGTTTTCAAATCGTTGGAAAATTCTTTCTTGTTTTTTGCACCAACATATTTCAGCGTGTTTCTTACTTGATGAACGTTACAACGCTGTAATTCTGTCTGTGGAAATGCCGTATTTACGGCTTCTTTCATACCCGAAAGTCCATCGGCACATATCACGAGGACATCCTTTACGCCGCGATTTTTCAGCTCATTCAGGACTCCAAGCCAATATTTTGCACTTTCGTTTTCTCCGATATGTATGGATAAAACTTCCTTGTGACCTGTCAAACTTACTGCAAGGATTACATATGCAGCCAGCTTCCTGATCTGCCCGTTATCACGCACTGAAAAGTGTACTGCATTGATGAAAACAATCGGATACACTTCATCAAGCGGACGATTCTGCCAATCTTCTATCTGCGGAAGAAGTCTGTCTGTGATGTCGGATACCATACCATCGCTGACCTCAAATCCGTAAATATCTTCGATGGTATCGCTTATCTGGCGTGTTGTCATGCCCTTTGCGTACAGCGAAATGATCTTCTGTTCAATGCCGGAGATGTCCTTTTGACGCTTTTTTACCACCTTTGGCTCAAATGTTCCGTCTCGATCCTGTGGTACTTCGATCTCTGTTTCGCCCAAATTTCCACGTATCTTCTTGGTTTTCCTACCATTACGGTAATTGGAGTTGTCCGAGCGTTCATATGAACTGTACCCTAAGTGTTCATCCAGCTCTGCCTCAAGCATTTCCTGTATAGTGCCGCCCATCAAATCCCTGAGAGCATCCTCTATATCCTTTGCTGTCCTGATATCATACTCCTCGATCAGTTCTGCGATGATATTCTTCTTCCCCTCGCTCATTGGTTCTCTTTTTCTTCTTGCCATAAAAAATCAGCCTCCTGTGTTATTTTTATTATATCACAGTTGACTGACTTTTTACAGACTTTTTTTCAGAGGGTCAATCAATAAAACAATTAGAATGATTGCAGTTTTTTAACTTACCAAAGAATTGATTCATTCATTCGACCTCCTTTGTTCCAAGTAATGACCCTTGTATAAGTTCCAACAGATTTATATTCTCTTGCCATTCCTGCTTCATGTAATTCATACATCTCTCCATCAGTAACAAGACCGCCTCGAAGAGGAGAGCCTTACTCCCAATCATAGAAATCAATTAAATTATATGTTATAGTTGCAATATAACCATTTCTATTTTTTGCACAATGCATGCTCATTGCAGAATCAGCATCACCAATCGAATACCACCAATCAGTTGCAATCTCCGTTTCTCCGACACATCCTGTAGTAGAAAAATTAGTTCCTGGAAAAGCTGTGGCCGGATTTGTAATAAACCATTTTATCAAAACCATTTATTTTGGCATTTTGCTGTTGAAATCAGTGTATACCGGATCAGAAGTTTTAATCTTTACAAGAAGATCAACATAATACGCCTCATCAGATAGTCCTTGCATATGAATTGTTATCGCCCTTGCTTTATCTTCTGCCGCATATACAATGTTTCGTGAAGATAAAAACATAGAAACAATCAATGTAAATATAACAGCTACTATGCTATTTTTTTCACTACAATTCCTCCTAGTTATGATATGTATAAAATATTGCTGAACCCAGACACCTACATTAATTAAAATTATTCGCAAAAAATGAGCAGAAAAAATATAATAACTCTGTAAATATTGAGGATGCTCTATACCACCTAACTTAGATTGAACTATTTAGACTTATTGCTGTCGATTAGTCAGTATATTATATATACCAATTAGAATTGAACAAAGTAATGCTATCCCATTAAGACTATAACTTAGAATCATACCGAAGCCGCTTCCTGCATTAGGTGTTCCATAATCACCATTGAAAGCCATAAATATATGAATAAAAAAATCAGTATCGTAAAATATATAACCGATTATAACAGAAAAACAAATGGTCAATATCTGTCTCTTATACACATCTCCGAGCCCACGAGACTGCAGCTAATCT
>ENA-OYYR01001018-OYYR01001018.1-human-gut-metagenome-genome-assembly--contig:-NODE-1018-length-11893-cov-12.188714_pt1 | contig 11893 bp, 6 predicted proteins | sample MGYA00244066_ERZ653454 | MGnify/ENA primary metagenome ERZ653454 (study PRJEB26926, sample SAMN06165163) | human gut metagenome | biome: ENVO:00009003; feature: ENVO:2100002; material: ENVO:00002003...
CCTCGCGTGCCGGGACCGGGTCGGAATTATATTGCACCAGCTGCCAGTAGCCACGGTAGTTTGACAGCAACTTTTCTGTAACTTTTTGATTGACACGCTTGCACATGTCAAATTTTATTTGTAATTTTGTAGTGACAAGTAGCGATATACAAGATGCAGATAAAAGTATCCCGATCAAAGAACTCCTGCACGCTCTATGTGCAGAAGTCATACAGAAACAAGCAGGGTGTCTCCACTTCCAAAATAGTGGAGAGGCTTGGCTCGCTGGAAGAGGTGAAAGTCCGTGCCGGTGGTCAGGATCCCATGGAATGGGCCAAGGCTTATGTGCTCCGTCTGACAGCAGAGGAGAAAGAGAAGACGCGCACCGTGATGCTTCGCCTGAGTCCCGGTAAGCTGATTCCCAAAGGCGAGCCGCAATGTTTCTACTGCGGGCATCTGTTTCTGAAGCAGATATATTATCAGCTCGGACTGTACAGGATATGCGACCGGCTTGCCAGCGGCACAAAGATAGAATATGATCTCAACGATGTTCTGCAGCAGCTGGTCTTCGGGAGGATTCTCGATCCACGCTCAAAACTCGGCACATGCGGCAACCAGACAAAATATCCGGAGAAGATGGAGGTGTCCCTGCAGCATGTGTACCGCGCCCTCGACGTGCTGGCCGACAACCAAAGCTACATCCAGAAGCGCCTTTACAAAAACTCGCTCGATGTGGTCAGGCGTGACACCACGGTGCTCTACTACGACTGCACGAACTACTTTTTCGAGGCGGAGAAGGCGGATCCGGAGGTGACGCATGAGGACGGCTCAAAGACAAAAGGCCTCAGACAGTACGGAGTATCCAAGGAGCACAGGCCAAATCCCGTAGTGCAGATGGGCATGTTCATAGACAACACGGGCTTCCCTCTGGCCATGTGCATAAACGCAGGCAATACAAACGAGCAGGTCACGCTCATTCCAACTGAAAAAGAAATCGTCGAGGGGATGGGAGTGGAGAGGATAGTTGTGTGCACCGACGGCGGACTCTCATCCGAAGACAACCGCTCTTTCAACTCCACTGCGGACAGGTCGTTCATAACGGTGCAGTCGCTTAAAAAACTGCCCGAGGCAATGGAGAAATGGTCTTTGGAGACCATCGGATGGAAACTTGTGCCTGTGGCCGGAGCCAACAAGACCAGCCAGCAGCTTGAGGAGGAGGGAAAACTGGAGTTCGACCTCATGGACGACAGCACGGTGGAGCTTTACGGAAACAGGACCTTCTACCGGGAACGATGGATCGTCAATGAGAAGACAACATTCTCGCAGAGGCTGATCGTGACCTTCTCATATAAATACCGTGACTATCTCCGGCAACTGCGCAACAGAGAGATAGCGGTGGCGCAGGTGCAGGCCAAAAAGGGGACCTCAGGAAAGAAATCGAAGAAGGGGCCGGGGCGCTTTATAAGCGAGGTATATGCGACATCGGATGGCGAACCGGCGGTATACAAGACGACCGCCCTCAATCTTGACGCCATAGCTGACGAGGAGAAATACGACGGGTTTTACGCTATCTGCACCGACCTCCACAACCCAGCTGAGGAAATCCTGCGCCTTAACCACAACAGATGGGAATCAGAGGATGCCTTCAGAGTCATCAAAACCGATTTCAAGGGGCGTCCTGCCTTTGTATGGACCGACGAACATATCAAGGCCCATTTCATAGTGTGCTTCATTGCACTTTTAATTTTCAGAATACTGGAAAACAGACTTAATTATGCATACACCTCCTCACAGATACTCTCCACCCTCCGGGCTATGACCATGAATCTCTGCAGAGGCGAAGGTTATAAGCCCAACTATACCAGGGATGACCTTACGGACGCACTGCACGGGATGGCAGGCTTCAGAACTGACACAGAGATAGTAACTAATCAGAAAATCAAGCAGATACTCAAAATAGTTAAAGAAAGTTAATAGCCGACAGAGAGTAACTGTCACTACATAATCAGCCCATTTTGAAAGCATCTAATCTCATGTGTCACAAAAGATTAGGTGCTTTTATGCTGTAAAAGATGAGGAATTTAATCAAATCATCTTGAATTTCCAAAAATATCGCAATAAAACTTGCCGATTTTTGAAATTTAAGATTTATTTACAAATGAGTGCATGCTTCAGGCAGTGATTCTCTCTAATTTTGCCCCCGTAACCAAAACCTGAACCATAAACTATAAACCAAAACTCTCTACCACTATGAAACCTATAAACAAAGAGACTATTGCCGACTGGGCTGACCGTAACCGTGGATTGATCGCCATCTATTGCATAGGTCTTTCAGTAGTACTGTTACAGCTGCGCAGCATGCTTTGACAAGGATCGGGCTTCGGGCCTAACGGGCTGTTTTGTTGAAACGGGCCGACTTCGGCGAGTAAGCCAGGGAGATTATGAAGTCTTCGCTACGATAGGAATAGATGATGAACTCGCGCTCATTTCCGGTTGTATCGGTGATCTTGACGCGACCGTAACTGTTTTCGTCGAAGTCGGGGAATTCCGCTTTGTCATACACCGGCGTGGCAGGTCCGAGAACAGGCATTCTAACTATCGTGATATTATCGCGCAGATCCACGCCAGCCGTAAGGGCGGCCTTATATGCCGCTTCCTTGACGGTCCAGGCCAAAATGTTGTCCAAAATGGAATCTGCCGGAATCTCTTTAAGCTCGTCAGACGATAGGAACCGCTCGCGCACCTTCAGCACCTGAGCGCGGTCGTTGCGTTCGGCGTCGATACCGAGGGCCGCGCGGTCGGAATATTCCGCCAGAGTCACTTCGGGCGTGTCGGGCAATGTGGCGACGGCCAACAGACCGGGGCAATGTGTCAGCGATATGCGCGCCGTGCTCCCGGCCACGTATGGTGCTCCGTTGTCGAAGTGTCGTATCTCGCGGTAGTTGTCCTTGCCGTTCTCGCCATATATCTGGCGAGCCATGTCCATCCATGCCGGCCCCTTGTAATCCTCACCCTCGGTGATTTCCTCTACCTTGATGCACGGCAATGTCGGGTGTCTCCAATACACGAAGTCTTCCATTTCTTATCCAGCCAATATCTACGATCTATTCACTAATATCTACTCACTGCTTTCTTGCTCCTCGTCCCACTTCTCGCGGTGTTCCTTCACCACCTTTACCTCCACGATGCGGTGACGTTCCATCTTAAGGACGTTGAAACGCAGGTTGTCGCGCCGGATTATTTCGTTGGTGGTAGGGAAGTCGCCCTTTATTTCCAGCAGCAGTCCTGCCAGGGTCTCGGCATCGCCTATGTCGCCTAATGATTCCTTCTCGATGTCCAGAGCCTCACAGAAATCCTCCAATGGAATCTTTGCGTCGAATATATAGGCGTCGGGTCCTATCTGGCGGTACATCTTCTCCTGCCTGTCGTCGTATTCGTCGTCGATGTCGCCCACAATCTGTTCTATCACATCCTCAAGGGTCACGATACCCTGCGTGCAGCCGTATTCGTCGATGACGATGGCTATGTGTATCTTGCGCTTGCGGAAATCTTCAAGCAGGTCGTCTATCATGCGTGATTCGGGCACAAAGTATGCGTCGCGCACCAGCGACTGCCAGCGCGGACGGTCCGTGGCGTCCAGATAGGGGAGCAGGTCCTTGCTGTACAGGATGCCCATTATGGTGTCCTGCGTGGTGTCATATACCGGGATGCGCGAATAGCCGGAATCGAGTATCACCCTGATCACCTCGTCCCAGTCGTCGTGTACCTCGATGGCCGTGACGTCCACGCGGCTTATCATTATTTCGCGCGCGTCCTTCTCGCCGAACGACAGGATGCCTTCCAGCATCTCCTTCTCGTCGCCTTCCTTGACGTCCGATATCTCCAGCGCCTTTTCCAGCTCGTCGGTGGTGACGTTCTGTTGCTTTTTGGTCACAACCTTGTTTACAATCACGGTGGAGCGTACCATCAGCTTGGAGAGCGGCGCGAACAGCTTATATAGGATCATGACGCCGCCCGACGACATCCTGACCCACCACATAGTGCGTCCGCGTGCCACGAGTTTCGGGAATATCTCGCCGAACAGCAGCAGCAGGAAAGTCATGAACACCGTCTGTATCAGAAACTCGGCCACCACGCTGTTGAACGTGACAACCTGCGAGATGGCGAACGACAGGATTACGACCATGGTGATGTTCACCAGGTTGTTGGATATCAGTATGGTGGCCAGCAGCCGTTCGGAATTGTTGATGAGTTTTGATGCACGGACCAGCGCGGGGTCATCCGACTCCTCCACCTCGTCCACCTCCTGCGGATTAAGGCCGAAAAAGGCAATCTCGCTTCCGGACACGAATGCCGAAAGCAAGAGGCATGTCACCACTATCAATATGAGGAAACTCCAGGCTACCCAAGTACTGTGTTCGGGAGCATGAAATGTAATAGCTGAATCGCACAGCATTCCCGGCAGTCTGCCGACAATGCCGCATAACACTCCGGCCATATCGGCCGGCAAAGGATCTGGGTCCAAATCTTCGTTTTATTGGTTAAGACTACAAAATTATAACTTTAGTTCGATATATACAAATCAAACAGCATGATGGCGTGTCAATCGGCTACGCGGACCACCTGAGAGGCGGGGTCGTCCTCGAACACGTAGTAGAGCCAGCCGCGGACGGCGGTATAGCGGGTGGTGTCCTTCAGATAGTCCACGTAACGTTTCACCTGGGCGTCGTGGCGGCGGTCCATACGCTTGCCGAATTTATAGTCGACGATGTCGGCCGAGCCGTCGGGCCATATCATGATGCGGTCGGGACGACGCATGTCGTTGTGCCGGTTCAGCAACGGGCGTTCGGTCACTACGCGGCATCCTCCGCCGAACCATTTTCGTACCTCGGCCGGAGCGTCGTGCAGACGTTCGGAGAGCTTGTCGACATACGAGGCACCTTGAGGCACCAGCCCCAGGATGACCGCGCGCCTGATTTCTCGCGGTAGGTCGTCAAGTGTCACCACTCGTTCCATGATGCCGTGACATACGTTGCCCATGGAACGGGGATCGCGACTGTCATCGTCGTCATAATCCTCGCTGTCGACATACTGGGTCAGATTGTCCACGCGGCATTTGATGCTCTCGGGAGTGGGCGTCGAAAGGTAACCACGCACGCTGACGGATTCCGCTTCGGGCCGTTTCTGAGCCTCGGCCTCTTTCTTTTCCCTGTCCTTGAGTTTTCGTACAGATACCGATTCGGCCGAGGGCTTCTCGCCGTATGTCACGGTCACGCCCTCTTCGGCATCGAATGTGTCGGGATATGACAGACATCCCGGGTCCGTCCATTCATCCCGGCGCCATTTGCCGCCGTCGCAAGTCTCGCTGTCCAGAAAATCCAGGATGAAGCCACCCAGACTGCGCATGGGCTTGTCGGCATAATCCTTCTCAGGCATTCTGTCGTAGACATAGAGCTCGTTCTTGGCGCGTGTCAGGGCCACGTACAGCAGGTTGAGCGTGTCCATGGTTTCCAGGTCGTAATTGTCGTATAGCCGGTTGCGCAACGAAGTGTCCTTAAGTTTTTCTGTAACCTGCACGGGCACGTATGGGGGGAATCTGTCGTTTAAGGTCCGGTCGGCGAGTCGCAGGTCTCCCTTGGCTACCCAACGCCATTCCTTGCCGCTGACGTAATCGCCAAGACGAGTCTTGTCCGACAGCGGGTGGGTTATTATCACCACCGGGAATTCCAGACCCTTCGATTTGTGGGTTGTCATTATGGTGATTGCTTCCATATCCTCGGGCGAGGATATGGCCAGGGAACGTTTCTTGCGCTCCCACCATTCCAGGAAGGACGGGAGGTCGGCGGGATGACCGTCGCAGTATTCGAGCACAGCGTCCTGGAATGCCGCTAAGAATGCGGCCTGGTCCACGCACAGCTGCCGGAATTCGCCCGCCATGAAATTGGCTATGATGGCTTCCACCAGAGCCGGGAGGGCCGTGGTCTGCATGTCGCTGAGCATGTCGGTGATGGGCGAGATGTCAAGCGCCTCGTCCTGTATGCATTTCAGGCACTCGTCTATTGACTTGTCCGGATGCATCTGGCGGTAAAGCAGTATGTGGCATTCCAGATCACGGATGTCGCCGGGACCTTTGTATTCGCTATCCTCATCCTTCCGTTTCGGCATGGTGCTACGGTTGATGGCCTGCAGGATGGTCACCACGTCGCGCACAGCCACGGAACTCTCCACGAGCAGCGACTGCTCGCTGATGAATTCAAGTTCCGGCTGGTCGGGATTCTCCCGATCGCGCTCCCTGTTGTACTGCTGCAGCCGTTCCACCATGGCCGTGCCGTCGGTGTTGGTGCGTGTCAATATGCAGATATCCTTCTGGCTGTAGCCGCGTTTCAGCGTATCGAGAATCTGAGCCAGGGCCTCATCTTCGGGATTCATTCCGCGGCCCAGAAGACGGATCTCGACATATCCCGCTCCTTTCTTTTGTGGAATCTGGCAGACATTGCCGTACAGATCCTTAAACTTGCGGGCCACACTTTTCCTACGCTCAGGGTCGTCGGGCGCCACTATCTCGCCGAGACTGTGGATCATGAAGCTGAACAGCGAGTTGTTCCACTCCACGATTCGGGAATCCGAGCGCCAGTTGGCGTTTTCCGACGGTTTGTGGCCGGCTATTTCCACGGTGTCGGTGCCGAATGCTCCGTTCAGTTCCGTCTCCACGCGCGTGTTGATCAGTTCGGGTTCGGCGTTGCGGAAACGGTATATGCTCTGTTTGGCATCGCCGATTATCAGGTTGTCGTTGCCTCGCGACAGGCTTTCCATCACAAGGGGGCGAAGGTTGACCCACTGCATTTCGGATGTGTCCTGGAACTCGTCGATGAGCAGATGGTTCAGCAACGTGCCGAGACGCTCGTACACGAACGGCGTGTCATCGTCCTTGATGAAATCGTGCAGGATCATCGAGGTCTCGCCCAGTTCCACGGCACCGTTCTCGCGCAAGTATTCCAAACGCCTTTTCGACACGGCCTTAAGAAGTCCCAGGAAGGGGAAGCTGACGCGCAGGGATTCCCACAGGGTGCCGAACGAAGCCTTCCACAGCTCGTAAGCGTCCTGCATCTTCAGGTAATGCTCTTTTCGTACAGCCCATCCGCTCTCTTTGGCGACCTTGTCCTCTATCGACTTCTTGCCCCAGAACTTGTCAGGGTCGAGAAATGTCACGCTTTTGAACGAGAGGGGCTTGAGTTGGAGCACCTTCCGGGCTGCGCCGAATGGCTTGCCGGCGTCGGTGCGCGTTGCAGTGAGCTGTCCCGGATCGGTGGCAGTGTCGATCACGGCCTGGGCTTCTGCAGTCATGGCGCGGTAAAGCCGTTTCTTCTCCTTGACATGCCTGTCGTCCAGTTCACGGTACAGGTTCAGAAGGTCGGTGTTGTTCTCCAGATATTTCTCCAGTTCTCCACGGATGTTTCTGTAATCCTCGTTGTCTATGCGTTGGAAATCGGCGAGTAGCGACTGGTATGGCGTCGAACTGTTGGTGTAGCTCGTTTCACGTTTCTGGAATATGTTCCATGACGTTCCTTCTTCGTTGTCCATGATGCGTTGGAGCCATATCCTGATTTCGCGGGAATCGGGATCGCGGGGGGTGTCTACGGCGTCAATGGCGGCGTTAAGTCCCATGCGCGACACGTAGTTGCTTTCCAGTTCCACCTGATAAGCGTCCATCACGCCGCACTCGTAAGCCAGTGTACGTAGCACTAACTGAAAGAAAGAGTCGATGGTCGATACATTGAAATCTGAATAGTTGTTCAGCAGCATCTTCAGTGCTGTGCCTGCGATTTCGCTGATCTTCGCAGACGGTACGCCGAACTCTTTCGTGAAATAGTCCATATAGTCCGGCTTGTCTGGCCCTCCGTTATAGTTGGCCAGGTCGTCCAGCTTATCGATGATGCGCATCTGCATCTCGTTGGTGGCCTTGTTGGTGAAGGTAATGGCCAGTATGCGGCGTATGCCGTCGAGCATCTCGTCGTCGGTGCGCAGCCGGTATGATTTCGCACCTTCCGGCTTTATGCCGATCAGAAAGTGTATGAAATGCCGGGTCAAGGCGTACGTCTTGCCCGACCCGGCCGATGCTTTCTGTAGAGTCAACATTACCCCTTGACTTTATAGCCCATGTCAATCAGGGCCTCCTTGACTTTGGCCAGCATATTGCCCTGAATCAGAATCTCGCCGCCACGGGCGGAGCCGCCCACGCCGAGCCGGCGTTTCAGTTGGCGCGCCACTTCCTGCAGCGTCTCGTCCGGGCAGTCGAATCCCTCCACGATAGTGGCGGTCTTCCCGGCGCGACCCTTTTTCTCTATCAGGACATGCACGGGAGATTTCTGCACCGTCTTTGAGTCGGTAGGCGCGGCTTCGGTTTCGGGAGCGTCAGGTTCTCCATCGGGCAGGTTGCCCTCCTGAAGCAGAGACCCTAAGGCGTCTTTCCAGTCCATGATCAATAGGATGCTAATTTCTTGTTCAGCTCGTCAAGGGTCTGTGCACGGTCGCGCAGGTCGCCGCCGGCGTCATAGATAAAAAATGCGGGGAGCTGGCCTACGTTGTAGTCGCGCAGGGAGTTTGAGTGGGCGCCGGTGGGATCCACCACAGTGATCCAGGGCAGGTTGCGCGCGGCCTCGCGCCATGCGTACTGATCGGCGTCGAAGCTGATGTGATAGAACTGTACCGCGCCCCCCTTGCGCTGATATATCTGTGCCAGCTCGCGGTTGAACGCCGGCGATTCCTCCATGTTCATCATGGCGAACACCACTACCACGGGCTTCCCTTTGCCTACCAGGTCCGACAGCTTCACGTTCTGCTCCTTCTCGTTGGGCAACTCGATGTCCAGCACCTTGAGTTCCGGCGCGCTTATCACCTTGCGCTTGCCCTGGGCGGTGTTGCGCTGCTTCAGGGCATTCAGTGCGGCGTCGCGCACCATCTTGCCGTGGGGGTCGCTTGGGCGGTACTGCTCGAACTGTGTGGCCACGGCCGCATAATATTTGGCGTCGTCATGGTCGGCGGGGTCGAACAGCGGTTTGTCGTCCACTATCTTGGTCAGCACGTAATAGCTCAGGATGGAACCCTGGCTGTCCATGATGTATTTGGAATAAATCTGACGCTTGAAGCCCTCGGCGTCCTTCCGGTCGGAGGCCGCGTACTTCAGCACCTCCTTCTCGAAGGCGTCAAGGCGTTCGGCCTGCGGAGTGCCCGATAGCTTGAAGTCGCTGCCGTATTTGTCGGCGCTGGTCTCGATGCGCACGGTCTCCACCGAGTCGACGGGAAAGTAAATGGAGTTCTCGCCCAGGGTCAGACGGTAAATCTCCGGGCTGGCCGGAGCCTCGTATTTCAGCGAGAAGTCGCCGTTCTTGCCCACCCGGACCGAGTCGAGCACGGTCCAGCGGCCCGCGAAGTCAGGCTTGGCCAGAATCAGGGTCTTGCCCTCGCCTCCGTAAACCTCGCCTTCTACCTTGAACTTAGGATTGTTGTCGCACGCCGTCATCAGCAACGCAATGCCGGTGGCCGCAATGATGTATCTTGTTTTCATTGTTATTCGGGAATAAATGCCAATTTTGGTTAGTCACCACAAAGTTAGCATAAATCCGATAAAAAACCAAAGTTTGCGAAAATAAGGAATTTTTGTTAACTTTGCGGAGTTTTGCACAAAAAGTGGCTGATTGGCACGAAATGTGTAAGATTGAAGAACTCATTCGGCTTGCTATTCTGTCAAAATGAGAGAGATAGGACAATGACGATGAGTGCGATGCATGGCGCGGGCATCCCGCGTCAAATTCCGACGAGATTAACGAATAGCGAAACAATAAAGATTTATGAATCCAATCAAGAAGAGCATCAAGCTGCCCGACGGACGTGAGATCACGCTGGAGACCGGGAAGCTGGCCAAGCAGGCCGACGGTGCTGTAGAGTTGCGCATGGGCAACACGATGTTGCTTGCAACCGTATGTTCGGCCCGCGAGGCCGGCGAGGGCGTGGACTTCATGCCCCTGACTGTAGAGTACAAAGAAAAATACGCATCCATCGGACGTTATCCCGGTGGATTCCTTAAGAGGGAAGGCCGTAGCAACGACTACGAGATTCTGACTTCCCGTCTTGTAGACCGCGTGCTGCGTCCTCTTTTCCCCGACAACTATCATGCAGAGACGTTTGTGAACGTGACGCTGTTCTCGGCCGACGAGAACGACGCTCCCGACGCACTGGCAGGTCTGGCCGCATCGGCAGCCCTGGCTGTGAGCGACATCCCCTTCAACGGCCCTATCTCAGAGGTGCGTGTGGCCCGCGTTGACGGCGAATGGGTGATCAACCCCACCTTCGACCAAATAGCCAAGTCAGACATCGAGCTGATGGTAGGCGCCACCTACGACAACATCATGATGGTGGAGGGCGAGCTTGACGAGGCCAGCGAGGCCGAGCTGCTCGAAGCCCTGAAGGTGGCTCACGAGGAGATCAAGAAGCAGTGCAAGGTAGTGATGGAGCTGGAGAAAGAGGCCGGCAAGGAGACCAAGCGCGAATACAACCACGAAATAAACGACGAGGCACTGCGCGCCGACGTTCGCGAGAAGTGCTACGATAAGGCATACGCCATCGCCAAGACCGGCAGCGCCGACAAGCACTGGCGCATGGACTCGTTCGACGCCATCCGCGACGAGTACATAGCCAACCTACCCGAGATGACCGAGGAGCAGCTGGCCCTCTACAGCGAGGATCAGCGCATCGCCATGGTGAAGCGTTACTACCACGACGTAGAGAAGGAGGCAATGCGCCGCTGCGTTCTGGACGAGGGCATCCGCCTCGACGGCCGCAAGACCGACGAGATCCGTCCCATCTGGTGCGAGGTGGACTATCTGCCCGGCCCTCACGGAGCCGCCATCTTCACCCGCGGCGAGACCCAGGCCCTGGTGACAACCACCCTCGGCACCACGCTCGACGAGAAGATTGTGGACAATGTGCTGGACCAGAGCAAGGAGCGTTTCCTGCTGCACTATAACTTCCCTCCCTTCTCCACAGGCGAGGCCAAGGCACAGCGTGGCGTGGGACGTCGTGAGATCGGTCACGGCAACCTGGCACACCGCGCACTGAAGCGCATGTTCCCCGACAACTTCCCCTACACCTGCCGCATCGTCAGCGATATTCTGGAGTCTAACGGCAGCTCGTCAATGGCCACGGTATGCGGCGGCACGCTGTCGCTGCTCGACGCCGGCGTCAAGATGAAGCGTCCCGTAGCCGGCGTGGCGATGGGTCTGATTTCCGATCCCGGCAACGTGAAGTATGCCATCCTGAGCGACATCCTCGGTGACGAGGACCACCTCGGCGACATGGACTTCAAGGTGACCGGCACCGAGAAGGGTATCACCGCCACCCAGATGGATATCAAGTGCGACGGACTGAGCTACGAGGTGCTGGAGAAGGCACTGAACCAGGCCCGCGACGGCCGTATGCACATCCTCAACATAATCCACGACACCATCCCCGAGGCCCGCGAGGACTACAAGCCCCATGTGCCGCGTCTGGTCACTCTGGATATTCCGAAGGAGATGATCGGTGCCGTTATCGGTCCGCAGGGCAAGGTGATCCAGGGCATCCAGGAGGAGACCGGCACCACCATCAGCATCGACGAGGACGAGAACACCGGCCTGGGCCATGTGGAGATCGCCTCGAAGGACAAGGCCAGCATCGACGCCGCCCTTGCCAAGATCAAGGCTATCGTGGCACAGCCCGAGGAGGGCGAGGTTTACGACGGAACGGTACGTTCCATCCTCGACTTCGGAGCGTTCGTTGAGTTCATGCCCGGCCGTGACGGACTGTTGCATATCTCCGAGATCTCGTGGGACCTGTCTCTTATACACATCTCCGAGCCCACGAGACTGCAGCTAATCTC
>ENA-OYYR01001039-OYYR01001039.1-human-gut-metagenome-genome-assembly--contig:-NODE-1039-length-11732-cov-6.931917_pt1 | contig 11732 bp, 8 predicted proteins | sample MGYA00244066_ERZ653454 | MGnify/ENA primary metagenome ERZ653454 (study PRJEB26926, sample SAMN06165163) | human gut metagenome | biome: ENVO:00009003; feature: ENVO:2100002; material: ENVO:00002003...
CCAATTTCAGAATAGACCAGAAAAAGACAAAAGAGAGGATCAGTGCAAAAGAGAAAGAGATAACCAAATATAATCAGATGCTTGTTTCACTTTATGAGGACTACAAAGATGGAATCGTTGATAAATCAGACTTTGCGATTATCAAGGAGAGCTTTGAAGTAAAAAGGTCTGAAGCGGAAAAGGCAATCGACAGGTTACAGAAAGAAGCAGAAAACATTGCTGCCGGAATTGAAAGAGATACCGAGTGGCTGGAAGAACACAGGAAATGGAAAACAATGCCTTCTCTTACCCGTAATGTGGTAGTGAGCCTTATACAGTCCGTAAAGGTATATGAGGGCGGTGATATAGAAATCGTACTGGATTGTGACGATGAATACAGGAAAATCGTTGCAAGAGCCGGGGAGCTGGAAAAACAGCAGGATACGGAAAGGCTGGTGGTCTAAATGGCAAGGAAGTCAAGAACACAGCCGAAACAATCACCGGATACACTGAATGTATTATCCAAAGTGTATAAAACTGCCATATATGTGAGATTGTCTGCGGAAAAAGATGAAACGAGAGACAGAAAAACCCTGATCAATCAGAGAAATCTCATTAAGAACTTTGTGGATCAGCAGATGGATATGGAAATCCATGACATCTATATGGATGATGAAATTTCCGGTACAACATTCGACAGACCGGAATTTGAGCGTATGATGTCAGATATGAGGGCAGGAAGGATCAACTGCATTGTCGTAAAGGATTTGTCCCGCTTGGGTAGAGATTACATTGAAACGGGCAATCTGGTAGAGCGTGTATTCCCGATGATGAATATCCGCTTTGTAGCGATTACGGATAATTATGATTCCTCAAAGAAAGACGCAGACCTTATGGTTGCGGTCACGAATATAGCCAATGATCTGTATGCTAAGGATATTTCAAAGAAAATATCTTCCAGTAAGCAGGAAGCGATGGAAAAAGGTATTCCAGTTGGCAGAGTGACTTATGGGTATAAGGTGGTTCTTGATGAAAACAAAGTCAGGGTAATGGTTGAGGATAAGGAAGCCGCAGATGTTGTAAGGTGGATTTTTAATGAGGCAGAAAAAGGTACACTGCATTCTGTGATAGCGGCAGAACTGAATGCGAAGCATATCCTTACACCTGCCCAGTACAAAGTAAGGCATAATATAGAGAAACTTGAAAAGCTGCGTGGAGTTAAGTGGACTGTTGATACATTGTCACAGATTTTAAAGAATGAAGTCTATATTGGAAGATATGTGACAGGTAAAGACAGGGTATGCTTGTACAGACACGAAAAGAGGCATACTACCAATAAAGATGAGTGGTATGTTTTTGAAAATCATCATATTGCACTTATCACAAAGGAACAGTTCTATGCGGTGCAGAAGAACAAAAGAAAGGTAATAAAGCCAGCAAAAAAGCAGACCGTGAATATGCTGAAAGGCAAAATCACCTGCGGCTGTTGTGGAAGCAGTATCCATATCCACCCTGAGAAATATGGAAAGGTTTATATGTGTACGCATAGAAAAAGATATGGAAAGGACAGTTGCAACTGCCTGCCTGTAAAGGTAGACGATATATATGCAGCGGTGCTTGCTGTTATAAAGGAGCAGATACAGGTCTTTATTGACAGGGAAAAAATATTAAAGGAACATCACAATGACAGCAGTGTAATCAGACAGGAACAGGTATATACGGAAGCTGTGAATAAGTGTGTCAAGGAAATGGACAGACTTATGGAATTAAAGAGCGGTCTGTATGCTGATTACACGGAAGATTTGCTTGATGAAAAGGAATATCTGCAACTGAACAGGGAGTATTCACAGCGTATTGAGAAATTGAAGATACAGGCTGATGAATACAGGCAGGCGGCAAGTCAGTATGAAAGTGCTGAAAAGACCGTTGCCCAGTTAAAAGCTGAAATGCTCCGTTTTAAAGGAAAACGCAAGTTGACGCAGGAAATGGTCGATTTGTTTGTTGCACAGGTACGCATATACGAAAACAAGAATCTTGAGATCGTTTTGAACTATGAAGATGAACTGAAAAAATTCGCAGAACTGAATATGGAAAGAGAGGCAGGATAATGGCTGAGAAAAGAAAATTAGCCTTTTATATCCGTCTCTCGGATGCGGATGAGGAGGTAAAAGAAGGAACAAAAGACGAAAGTAACAGTATTACAGGACAGAGAAAACTCTTGTATGCGTATATCAAGAAAACAGAGGAATTTGCAGGTTTTGAGGTACTGGAATACTTTGATGACGGATATTCGGGAACAATGTTCAATAACAGGGCAGAATTCCAAAGGCTCATACAGGACGCAGAGCTTGGAAGATTTGAATGTATCATAGTAAAAGACTTTTCACGATTTGGAAGGGATTACCTTGAAGTAGGCAACTATCTGGAGTTTGTATTCCCTGCAATGGGAATGAGGTTTATTTCTGTCAACGATAATTATGACAGTGACAGAAACTTTGGTGTTACCGGAGGAATGGATGTAGCTTATAAGAATCTGATTTACCAGCTTTACAGTATGGATTTATCAAGAAAGGTAAAGAGTGCCAGAAGGACAAGAAATCTGAGCGGCGAATACACGGCATCATTTGTCTGCTATGGATACAAGAAAGATCCAGACGATAAGCATAAGCTGATAATAGATGAAGAAGCTGCAAAGGTTGTTGTGGAGATATTTTCACTGATCATTGCAGGATATAATGCAAGTGAGGTTGCCCGCATATTAAATGAGAGAAAAATCCCGACAAGAGTTCAAAACCAGTGGAAGAATGGAATCAATTATGTTCCGGTTCATAATAAAGGGGATTATATGTGGGATAATTCAGAAGTTATAGCGATTGTCCAGAATGAGCAGTACAAAGGAATAATGATCCAGAATAAATGTGAAACTGTTGGTTTTGGAGATAATAAGAAGGTTCGCAAACGAAATAAAGAGGACTGGTCTGTTGTAGAAGGTGCAATACCAAGAATAGTAAGCGATGAAATGTTTGATGAAGTCAATAAAATGCTACGGGTTGAAGCCAGAGGGATTGAAAAGAGTACAAAGAAACGTAAGAAAAATCTTTTTATCTGTCCCTATTGTGGAAGAAAGCTGATGAATTCCAGTGCAGTATGTACACCGAAGCTCCTCTGTCCAAAACGCAGGATGGTAAGGACTGGCGAATGTCAGCAGATTTTTATGCTGAAGTCAGAAGCACAGGACAAGGTGCTGGAAATCACAAAGGAAATCTGTAGAACACTTATACAGGAAGAAGAACTTAAAAAGGCATCAAAGGATAAAAGGAAGGTGACAAGCGATGAGTATTTGATTAGTGAGCTTAAAGCGGAGTATGACAGAATATCAAACAGCACAGTTTCTTGTTATCAGTCATACAGAGAGGGAAAGTACACAAAAGAAGAATATGTGCAGCTAAGAAAAACAAACCAAGAGCTGTTAGCTGATCTGGAGAATCAGATATCAGATTTGCAGGAGAAAGTTGCAAATCAGGAGCCTGACGCAGAGGAGAAGATAGAACAGCTAACCCAGTATAGTATGCTGGAGCAGTATGACGGAGATGTACTTTCTAACATAATTGATAAGGTGCTCATTTACAACGACAAAGACATAGAGGTTGTGTTTAAGGGTGAGAACTTTATCCGAAATGCAGTGTAGTAAACAAAATGAGTAATACAGAAAGCCAGTAGTGAAAAAGCTGCTGGCTTCTTCTATGGGTAGTAACGAAAAGGTTAAGAGTAATAAACTATTCTGTACTTTAAAAATCAGTAAGGGTTTGATAGAATATGTACAGAAAAAAATAAAATTTTTTTTGTCCCAGTCTTGACAGATGCAGGGTATCCCGGCTGGTATATGGGGCTGGTGACCCAGGGACTGCTGGTAGGAATCTATTTTGCGGTATCCCGGTATTATGACGGCAGCAGAAGTATCTGGTGGATTGCCGGGATCACAGCGGGAATCGTGGCACTGATCGGACTGTTGAACCGTCTGGACATCGATGTGCTGGGAACTTTCCGCGGAATGGAAAACGGAGAATGGAACCGGACCCAGCTGTTGTCCACCATCGGTAACAACAACTGGTATGCAGGCTATATCAGTGTGACGGCAGGTATCTCTCTGGCAGCAGCTTTTATGGGAAAACAACAGGTCAGAGCACTGGGACTGCTCGGGAGCTTTTTGTTTTTTGCATCGGCTATTACTTCCAACAGTACTACAGCTATACTGGCAGCCTGCGGATTAAGCCTGCTGTTACTGTTGCTTTCTCTGCGGAAGAGAGGCCGGCTGCTGCGGGCGTTGGAGATCCTGATGCTTTTACCGCTTTCGGTATTTATGGTCAGGATGTTTTTGCTGTTACATCTGACCGGCCTGGTGCTGGCAGGGGATGCCGAAAAAAGACTCTTTTTTACCCCGGCCTGGTATGTGGTGTTTGTTGTGGAAGTGGCGGTATATCTGATTTTGCAACTGCGGGAGAGACAGGAGAGAAGTGACCGGCTGGAGAGTGGCCGGGTTTTTCGGACCGTTGTGGGGCTTGCGGTTACGGTGACGCTGGCGGCACTGCTTCTTGGCTGTCTGCTGGTGGCGGGATATCTGCCCGGCAGTGATAAAGTGTCGGAAGCTGCCAACGGCCGACTGGCACTATGGAAGGTCACGATTCTTACTTACGGAAAAGAGGGACTCCTGTTTCAGATATTCGGTATGGGTCCTGACAGCTTCTATTATGCGCTCTATCAATGGGGCAGTGACACCATGGACTGGATCAACCGGGGACTTCTGGACAACAATATCTATTCCAATGCCCACAACGAATGGCTGACCCTCCTGGTACAGCAGGGAATTCTGGGAGTCATTGCCTACGGTGGAATCTTCCTCACCGCATTCCGGAACCTTCGAATCTCCGCAACCAGGGATCCCCGGGCACTTGCAGTTTTCCTCGGCCTCACCGGCTATTTGATCTGCTCACTGTTCACTTTTCAACATGTGTTGTCAACACCCTTTGCCTTTGCTCTTCTGGGAATGGCAGAGGGTGTTTTATGTAAAGACGTCTTAAACAAATCTTAAAGGTTTTTCCTGTTTTTTATTAATCTGGATTCTGTTACAATGATTTTAGCGTAAGGGAAGCCCTTGCGGAAAAGGTGCCGGGCGGCAATGGCCGGTATGGAAATGAGGGAGAGTATGTACAATATATTGATCTGTGATGATGAGAAGGATATCGTAAACGCGTTAAAGATATACTTAAATGACACCAATTATCATTTTCTGGAGGCTTTTGACGGTGAAGAAGCCGTGCATGTGGTGGAGACGAAAGAGGTACATCTGGTGCTGATGGACATTATGATGCCGAAGATGGACGGCATTCAGGCTATGATCAAGATTCGGGAAAGGAGTAACGTGCCGGTGATCCTGCTGACTGCCAAGGGCGAGGATTCCGACAAGGTGCTGGGACTTACCGTGGGAGCGGACGATTATATCACGAAGCCTTTTAACCCCATCGAAGTATCCGCCAGAGTCAAATCCCAACTGCGTCGCTATATGCAGCTGGGTGGAGGTACTGTCCGGCCAGATGTGATAAGAGTCGGTGGTATCGAACTGGATGACAAGGAGAAAAGGGTGATGCTGGACGGCGAGCCGGTAGCACTGACCCCTACGGAATATGATATTTTAAAGCTGCTGATGCAGAATCCGGGGCAGGTATTTTCTCCGAGAGAGATTTATTCGAAGATCTGGAATGATCTGCCACTTGGCAGCGAGAATACCGTGGCAGTCCATATCCGGCATCTGCGGGAAAAGTTAGAGATCAACCCGGCGGAACCCAGATATCTGAAGGTGGTCTGGGGACAGGGCTACAAGTGTGAGAAGCAGGGATAAGAGCAGGCAGGAGAGCGGAGCAGCTTGGGGAAATAAGGAGACAGGAATATGGATAACATGGAAGAAAACAGCAGGAGCACAGAACAGGACAGAGTGGCAAATCCGGTGGAAAAAACAGTGAGTACGACGGTAGAACCAGCATTGTCAGAGAATAAAAGGGAACGGAAAAAAAGAGAAAAAGCCGAGAAAAAAGAGAAAGCACCGGCACAGGGAAACAGCCTGTTGGGCAGCACATTGGCAAAGGTCGTGGCATTTGTTCTGATGATCGCAGCCGCAATTGTGGGGGTGTTGGGACTCTATGGTACCTGTATGCTTGCAGACAGTGGAGCGTATTCCTCCGGTGAAAGGATGTTTATCCATGATCAGCTGTTGTACCGGCAGGTCAATCAGGATCTGTATCGGATACGTGACTGGTATGAGAATGAGAGCTTGCAGACCATGGAAGCCTATTGCAGGCAGCGGAACATCTGGGTGAAGGTGGAGTGCTACGATCGGGATACGGATGAATTCCTGGGAGAATGGAAGAACGAGGATTATGTAGACAAGACAAATGATCTGACCTACCGGCTGGAGTCCCAGGTGTGGCATAGTAATGATAACACCTATATCAACACGGAAGATGCATCTGCCTCTGATGGCTATGAAAGTTATGGAAGCTCTGAAAGCTCTGATATCATGGAACTTGCGCCATCTGTCGATACCGGGTCTGATGTGGAAAGTATAACGGCAGCGGAGCAGGAAGCCCTTTCCTCTGGTAATCTGGAGAAATATCTGGATCTGGGGGACAGCGTATCCTTAGGTGGAGAGACCTATGTGCCGGTTGAACGGGCGGAACAATATGCAAAATGGATGATCAAGGATGCCTTAAGTGAGACAGAACGGCAGCAGGAAGAGGCTGCAGAGGAAGCATTAGCAGAGCGTAACAAGCGTATTGTGGTTACCCTGACAGTGAATCCCAGCCTGCCGAAGGAAGACGAATATGCCCTGATCTATCATCAGGCAGAGCAGTTTTATGATAACCGAAATGTGATCCCTGTGGTATGCTGTACGGGAACGATACTGGCATTATTATGCTTTATCTTCCTGTTGTGCAGTGCCGGACATAAGAATGGCAGGGAGGGTATTACCCCCAGTGCGATCCATGAGATCCACCTGGATGTGTATACAGTGGTCGTTGTTGTTGGAGCTTTTACCGGTCTGTACCTGGCTTTTGGATGGATCGGTATGAACTCAAGTATGATCAATCTGATCGTTCTGGTGGTACTGTTTGCCGCAGAGGTGATATGGTGTACCCTGTACTTCATGGAGCTGGCGATCCGCCTGAAAATGGGAAAATGGTGGCAGAATACGATTCTGTATAGAGTGTTCCGGTTCTTCGGAAGATTCTGCAAGGGTTTTTTCCGTGGTATTGTGAAATTGATCCGTGGGATTCCTGTGGTATGGAGAACAGTACTCTTGTGCCTTGCAGTCTGCGTGGCAGAGTTTTTCGGTTTAATGCAGTTTCATCACGATACAGGTGTATTACTCTTTTTCTGGGCCATAGAGAAAGTTATTCTGTGCGGTACGATTACTTTTGTGGCATTGATGTGCAAAGAACTGCAGGAGGGCAGTGAAGCATTGTCGGACGGAGATCTGAATCATAAGCTGGATACCTCCCATATGGTATTGTCCTTCAAGGAGCACGGAGAGAATCTGAACCGCATCGGCGAGGGAATTTCCGCAGCAGTGGAGCAGCGGATGAAGAGCGAACATCTGAAGACGGAGCTGATCACGAATGTGTCCCATGACATCAAGACCCCGCTGACTTCCATTATCAATTATGCGGATCTCATCGGGAAGGAAGTGGAAGAGAATGCAGCAACAGAGAATGGTCTGACGGCGGATCCGGATTCCGAAAAGGAACAGCGTCTGTCGGAGTATGCGGAAGTACTGCTGCGCCAGTCCAGGAAGCTGAAAAAACTGTTGGATGATCTGCTGGAGGCCTCCAAAGCCACCACAGGCAATCTGGAAGTACACCCGGAAGTCTGCGATGTATCGGTACTGTTGTCACAGGCGGCGGGGGAATATGAGCAGCGATTCTCTGACAAGAAGCTGGAAACTATCGTAAAACAGCCGGAGGAGACCGTAAAGGTCATGGCGGACGGCAGGCATCTGTGGAGAGTGTTTGACAATCTGCTGAATAATATTTACAAATATGCCCAGGCAGGCAGCCGCGTCTACCTGAACGTGGAGCATGACGGTCAGGATGTGAGAATCATATTCCGGAATATGTCAGCCTTCCCGCTGGAGATGTCACCGGAGGAACTGGAAGAGCGGTTCACCAGAGGAGACAAATCCCGCCACATGGAGGGCAACGGTCTGGGATTATCCATAGCCAAGAGCCTGACGGAACTGCAGAATGGTGATATGCAGATTGTCACGGACGGCGACCTGTTCAAGGTGGTGATCACTCTGCCAGAGACAGAGTAACAGTTGTTCGTTGGATTCGTTGGGTTTACGAATGTAAGTATGTGACAGTACGGATAAGATTTGTAAATTTTCTAAAAATAGTATTGACAAAATAGAAAATAGAGATTATTCTAAGACACATAAACAACATTCATAAGTTTACCAAACCTGTGAGGAAGAGTAGTAAGCCTTAGGGAATTTTACAGAGAGCCGTGGATGGTGGGATCACGGTAAAGGAACTTTCGCCGAATGGACTTCCGAGGCTGGCCCGAGAACAGATCAGTTTTAGGCGTCAGCGGGATTCGGACCCGTTATCAAGCCGATGGATATGATAGTATCCAGAGAGAGTGGACACAATTCGCAGGAATTGTCAAATTGAGTGGCACCACGATGATGAGCAAGAGCTTATTACCGTCTCAAGTGTATAGCAATATACATTTGAGGCGGTTTTTTGTTATGAAAGTCTTTCAATCCACATGACGCTTGTATGCAAATACGAATGTGGGTACAGATGCGAAAGCATCTGGCTTTCATGACAGTGAAAGGTTCAGTAATCTTATGAGCAAACTATTTTATGGTATGCGCTGCATATCATGGTACGCAGGACGTACAGAAAGCGAGGAATAAGATTATGAAGAAGAGAATTTTGGCAGCAGTATTAACCGCAGTTATGGCAATGGGTGCCCTCACCGGATGTGGCAGCACCGCAGGCAAGGACAATTACACCATTGGTATCATGCAGTACGCCGTACATGGTTCCCTGGACAACTGTCGTGAAGGATTTATTCAGGGGCTGGCAGAGGAAGGTATTGTAGAGGGTGAGAACCTGACGATCGAATATGTCAATGCACAGGCAGACAACGGAACTTCCGCCATGACCGCCAGCAACTTCGTAAGTAAGAAAGTAGATATGATCTGTGCTATCGCAACTCCTTGCGCTATGGCAGCATACAATGCTACAATGAATACAGATATTCCCGTGATCTACACTGCAGTATCTGATCCTGTGGAAGCAGGTCTGGCCAATGAGGATGGTACTCCCGTAGGCAACATCACCGGTACTTCCGATGCACTGGCAGTAGATGCACAGTTGAAAATGATCCGTGAGGTACTTCCTGAAGCGAAGACCATCGGTATCATCTACACCACCAGCGAAGCAAACTCCATCAGTACCATCGCAGAGTACAAGGCTCTGGCAGGCAACTACGGATTCGAGATCGTGGACAGCGGTGTTACCGCAATGTCTGAGGTAGCTCTGGCAGCAGCGGATATCGCATCCAAGGTAGACTGCATTACCAACCTGACCGACAACACCGTAGTAAGCGCACTGCAGACCGTACTGGATGAAGCTAATAAAGCAGGCATCCCCGTATTCGGTTCCGAAGTAGAGCAGGTTAAAGCAGGCTGCGTGGCATCCATGGGTCTGGAATACATCGAACTCGGCAAGCAGACCGGTAAGATGGCAGCAAGAGTCCTGAAGGGAGAGGCAGAAGCTTCCGAACTGAATTTCGAAGTAATCTCCGAGCCCAGCCTGTATGTGAACTTTGCAGCAGCAGAGAAGATCAACCTGGAACTTCCCGAGAATTACAAGACCGATGCTTACCAGTCCTTTGATGAGATCGTAGTACAGTAATCAGGAAATAGCTGCCGACAGGCAGAAAATAATAGAGTAATCCGGATATACAGGATTTTAAGAATGGAGAAAAATATGGCGTTATTATTAAGCGTACTGGAACAAGGAATGATCTACGGCATCCTGGCACTGGGTGTCTACATTACCTATAAAATACTGGATTTCCCGGATCTTACGGTCGATGGCAGCTTCCCCTTTGGGGCTGCCATCACTGTGCGTCTGATCAACGGTTTCGGCGTCCCGGCAATCCTTACCCTTCCCATTGCATTCTTAGGCGGAGCACTGGTGGGAATCTGTACCGGATTGATCCATGTGAAGTTGAAAGTAAGAGACCTGCTTTCCGGTATCATTATGATGACCGGTCTGTATACCATCAATCTGTGGGTGGCAGGCTCCGGCTATGTAGCTATTTTTGATAAGGAAAATATTTTCAACAACAGCTTTGTGAACAGCATTACCCCCTCTTTTTTGTCGAATTTCAAAAATGTGATCATTATTTTCCTGATCACCATGGTGGCAAAATATCTTTTAGACTGGTACATGAGTACCAAGTCCGGATTCCTGCTGCGTGCCGTAGGTGACAATGATACTATCGTTACCAGCCTCGGTGTGGATAAAGGACTGGTGAAGATTGTGGGACTGTCCATTGCCAATGGTCTGGTATCCTTAAGCGGTTGTATCTATGCACAGCAGCAGAGAAGTTTTGAGATTTCCATCGGAACCGGTGCGGTAGTCATCGGTCTGGCCAGCGTTATCATCGGCACCAGCCTGTTCAAGAAGGTAACATTTTTCCGTGTGACCAGCAGTGTTGTGGTGGGATCCATTCTGTATAAGGCATGTGTGGCAGTAGCCATGTTCGCAGGTATCAGCCCTAATGCCATAAAGCTGATCACAGCAGTCCTGTTCCTGATCATTCTGGTGGTCAGCATGGACAGAAAGAAGGTGAAAGCATGCTAGAACTTATCAATATCAACAAGAATTACAATCCCGGTTCGGTCAACGAGCTGTGCCTGTTCAAGGATTTCAACCTTACGGTAAAGGACGGAGAATTCGTATCCGTTGTAGGAAGCAACGGTTCCGGTAAGACTTCCATGCTGAACATCATCTGTGGAAGCATTGCGGTGGACAGCGGCAAGATCCTGATCCACGGAGAAGATATTACGAGACAGAAGGATTATATTCGTCAGCGTCGGATCGGCAGAGTCTATCAGGATCCTTCCAAGGGAACCTGCCCCGGCATGACGATTTTAGAGAACATGTCCATTGCGGAGAATAAGGGCAAGCCTTATAACCTGGGACGTGGTGTGAATAAAGCAAAGCTGGAAGAGTATCGCGAGATGTTACGTCCCTTAAATCTGGGACTGGAAGATAAGATGGGTGTGCAGGTCGGCTCCCTCTCCGGAGGACAGAGACAGGCACTGGCGCTGCTCATGGCTACCATGACACCGATTGATTTCCTCATTCTGGATGAGCATACCGCTGCGCTGGATCCCAAGACTGCGGAGATCATCATGGAGCTCACCGATCAGGTCGTAAAGGAGAAGAAAGTGACCACTATTATGGTCACCCACAATCTGCGCTATGCCGTGGAATACGGTAACCGCCTGATCATGATGCACGAAGGAAAAGCCATCCTCGACAAAGCCGGAGAAGAGAAGAAGACCATCAACACCGAGGAGATCATGGCGATCTTCAACCGCATCAGCGTAGAGTGCGGTAACTAAATGGAAAGTTACGCGAGCAATGAGCCGCGCATAGGCATAGTGAAGACAGCGA
>ENA-OYYR01001041-OYYR01001041.1-human-gut-metagenome-genome-assembly--contig:-NODE-1041-length-11724-cov-4.517782_pt1 | contig 11724 bp, 10 predicted proteins | sample MGYA00244066_ERZ653454 | MGnify/ENA primary metagenome ERZ653454 (study PRJEB26926, sample SAMN06165163) | human gut metagenome | biome: ENVO:00009003; feature: ENVO:2100002; material: ENVO:00002003...
CCGCCGATACGCCGGATATTATCTGCGGTTTAAGCCCGAATTCCTCCATTGCCATCAACACGCCGATATGCGAGAATCCTTTGGCGCCTCCGCCGCCTAAGGCTATACCTATCTTCTTCTGTCGCCTGATGCCCAGATAGCTTACAATATTGTCAATATTTATATTGAATGGAATGTCCATATCGTTTTCTAAGTTTATAAAGTTTACAAAGTTTATAAAGTTAAGATAATAGTGCCGTCATCAGCAAGTCTGCACATACCTCTTAACTTATTCCACTTTTTCAACTCTCTTAACTAATTATTCAACGCACGGAATCGGTTTTTAGCCCATTATTCTTCTTCTTTTTGCGAAGAAACTTGAAGGCATCGTCAAAATCCTTGCGGAAAATGATTCCTACACCCTGCGTGGTCAACGCCGATTTCAAGTAATAATATGCGTCGTTGAAATGATTGTATGCCTTGAGGCGCAGCTTGCCGTCTTTAGTGAGCAGATATTCCAGGTCAAAGTCTCCGATAAAGGTTGTCTGTGATACGCTGCGGTCGCGATATCCGAGATTTCCATTAATTATCAGCCTGTTGTCAAACAATTGAGACGAGAGCGCCAGGTCGATTTCCATATCCGAGAAGTCGTTTCTACCCGATTTGAACGACGGGTTCAATGACACCTTGTCTGTAAGCTGCGACACCACGTTCGATATCTGGGACGATAGCGTGGACGATGCCATAGACACTAATTCTCCGTCCGAGGTACCCGAGAACTGAGGGGTATAGAACCGGTTTAACGCCAGCAGATACAGCACCTGCTGCTGCATCATTTCCTCCGACGACACGATGCTGCGTACCTTACGCTCCACATCTCCCGTGACTGTCGGCAACGCTATGTCAAACGCCAAGTCCGGATGCTGCAGCTCGCCCGTAACCTTCAGCAACGCCTCCACCGGTACGGAACTGCGGTTCAGGTCGCGGTCTGTTGCGAAACTTTTATCAAGATCAGACAGATTAGTGTTAACCCTGTAACCGGCCGTCAGGTCGAGAATGCCCTTCATCGCATCGCCGTTGAACGAGATACTGCTACCTTCCTTTATCTTGAAATCGCGTATTATGATGTCCTGGAAAGTGAAACGGTAGCTCCCGTCGTTGATGGAGTATCGGCCGAACAATTCAACATTGTCATTGAATGTATTGTAGTTCAGACGCATCGCACCGGAACCGGTGGCCGTAATCTTGTCACCGGCAGACGGATCCATTATCACGTTCATCTTCAGCGAGGGAGTCAAAGCCACCGACAGATCCATCTCGAAAATGCCGGTCTCTTCCTCTTCGCCGTCCGGTTTCTTGAATTGGGTTTCAAACTGCTCCTCTTCGGTCATCTCCATTTCTGTCTGTTTATGGCTGTCCGTGAAGGTCAGGAAATCATATTCAGCAGCCGTCTGAGTCTTCTCCATCGAGAAGGTGAATGTGGAATTGGGTTCGGTGGTGGCGTCAAAGCTCACAAGGGTATAACCCGGATAGCCCGAAATTCTTCCGGAGCCGGAAGCGAAGATACGGCCCCACCAGACCTGCCCCCCCGCGGAAGTCATGTCGTAGCATAACATTCGCTTTATATCCCTGACGTTCAAATCTATCCGGGCATCGTGAAAATATTGGTGTCTCACTGAACCTGCCAATACGCCGCCGTTACCATACCTGTCTTTTATCCTGAATCCGGGAATCACGATCTTGTCCTCGTCAAACAGCACCGAATCCGATCCATAGTAAGTAACGCCGGTATATCCAATCTTGATGGCTGCCGTGTCTGCGAATGCCTTGCCCGTCAGACGTATCCGCTTGAAATTGCCATATAGCGTAAGGTCGGCCGATCCCGCTCCCTCCACTTTCTCCATCACGTTGGACAGAAACGGCTGTATCAAGGCTAAGTTTATCTTATGGGCGTCGAAATTGATGCGCAACGAATCCTGCGTCACGAATATTTTGCCGTCTACTTTCGTATATACGTCTCTTGTCGCTCCCTGAATGTCGGCGCCGATGGCCACGGCTTTGTTCGCGTTGTCCCAGTACCCCAGCAGGTCGGCGTCACCCACGTCGGCGCCGTTATAACTGAAATTCTTCACATGGAGTCCCTGTGTCTCGGCCAGCGGAGCGCCGCTGAACAGCCTTGATGCAACCGCCCTGCCGGTGGCAAGACCTCCGAACGTCACGTAATTGATATTCAGCGTATTGAAGATATATGCCAGATCTATGTCCTTAAGATTGGCCAACAGTTCGTCTTCAGGTGAGTCCGATGCCGCCCCTTGTATTGTGAGATATTGGTCTCCTCGGTGCAGGCTCAGGTTGTCCACGGTAATACGCTTGTCGCTGAGCCGTATTGTGGCCGGAGACATTTCCCATGCCTCGTTATTTATCACGATCTCGCTGGGATTGATGGTAAAGTCCAGGTCCTTCTTGCCTTGTTCGTTGTCTGTTATGCTGAGACACAGGTCTATGGTGCCTTTCTCCTTCCCGGTCTCCCCTTTCCATCCCAACAGTCCGGTCACCCGGTCATTCAGAGCATGACCGTTGACATCAAGATGGATATACTGGGTCTTTATTGGATAGTCGGCACCTGCTTTCACGGCCAGTCCGTTTGCAAGGGTCGACTCTGCAGTGACAGTCACATTCTTTATCAGCTTGCTGTCGCCCTGTATCAGATACGGAGCTGAAACATTCACATTCATCCTGCCGTTGTCGGCATTGCCGTAAAGACGGGCAGGCACACCGGGTAGCACCTTCAGCTTCAGTGCATCGTATATATTGGCGTCCGGCTTGATTGTGAAGTCGTAACTCAGACTATTGGTATTGGCCGACTGCTGGCTCGGAGCCTTGATATACGCCGGCAGCACCTTTGATAATATGTCGGTGGCAAGCACCGGTAAGTCCTTGAAGACAAACTGACCCTTGACCATACCGTCTATCACGTCGCTCTTCAGGTCTATATGTCTGTTTTCGTTCTCATTGATTATGTCGAGGTTCAGATATGACATCGCCAGCGTGTTACCATTGGCCGGTGTGTAGTTTATGTCCGAGATTCGGGCGTATCCGGTCATATTGTCCTCGTTATCGCCACAGGCCTTCACATCCAATGATGCAATCTGGAACACTGCACCCTGCTTAGGCATGATGCCGAGGGCGTTGCAGTCCATCCGCAGGTTATTGCCTGTCACGTCCCATGTGGATGCAGGACCATCAAACGTACAGATAGCCTTCAGCTCACCGTTAGCAGCCATGCCCGATATCTGCGCCTGCAGGTCGGCCTGCTTGCCCTGCTTCTGCAACGTCACGAATATATCGATCAGTTCCTGACCGTTAACGAACACCGACGGTGCCTCGACCTTTACGTTGCCGTTGCTACGCTTTATGTCATCAAGCGTCAGATCGACCTCTCCTTCGGCGCTTGCCTTGATCTGACCCACAGGTTGATTAGATATAAGCGAACCGAGGTCGAAACCTTCTGTGTCCAGCTGAAACTTTCCCTTTATCGTCTTGTCGTGCAAGTTCCCTGCCACATCGAGATTAACCAGTCCCTGATCCGTGGACACCAGTCCCTGGAACACGCCGCCGGATTTAGCCAGCGACATTCCGCCGTCGCCCTTCACTAAGATCTGACCGGCCTTTGATAGTATTTCCGCTTCTGCACCGCCATTTACGCCTACGGCATCAAGCATTTGCGCAATATACTCACCATCGGCTTCCACCCCCAGATCATCGGCTATTAGTTCCAGTTCTTTCGGTGTGGTGAGACCAGACACATTGCCTCGGAAGTCTATGTCAACATTGCCGTTATTGTCCGCTACCGTCAGACTCTCAACGCGGAAACTATCCAAGGAACCGTCGACATGAATGTCTACGTCATATTTGCCTGAGATCCCGTCGAGACCCGGCAACAGGAATGCGAGTTCTTCGGGCATGAGGTTGTCTACCTTGACGGCCATGTCAAGGTCGGCCTTCTTGAGGTCGTTCACTATATTCTTGAATCCGGAGATCTGCAGTTTCTGATTGTTGACGCGCACTTTCGCCTCCGACAGGTCGAGCCGGAGATTTCGCAGTTCAATCTCTTTAGGCGTCACGCTGGCGAAAAACGACAGGCCGTCGACATAGAGACCGGATTTCTCCCTGAAGCTGAGACGTCTGAGGTTTACCACATAGTCGTCATTCCTGAGACGCGGCATTGAAATGTCTGCACGCAGATTACTAACCTTCAGATGATTGGGATCCAGCACATTCTGTCCCTTTAGGGGTTGCCACAGGCGGTCGAACCTCACATTCGACTTACGGATCACGATATTATGCAACACAAGGTCGAATTTCGCGGGTTCCTTCTTATGCTGTCTGGGTTTAAAGGCGTCTATAATGAACTGGATGTTCAGCGGTCCGCCCTCTTCGGCCTGTGTTATGCCCGCGTCAAGACCGATGATTTCGGCGTAAGTGATTTCGATTTTCTGCGATATCAACAATTTCCAGAAGGCTACTCCGGCACCGAGGTCCTTAACCGATATGCACTTCTGATTGTCGGGGGTGCGGATCTCCACATCACTGAGTTGCAGCTCGTTGAAGGGCATTATGGATACGTCACCTATCCTGACCGGAGCCTTGAACAATTGTGTCAATTGCTTCTCCGCCTCATTCTTGATGATATTCTGTACTTCAGGCACCGACAGCGCGACATAAAGCAACACAACTATGGCCCCCACTGTCAGAATGGCGGCGAACAATATACTGCGTGCTACACGATAGACATTCCTCACGGCTGTCATACCGCAAAATTACTCATTTTTTCTTATTTGGGCAAATTGGCTGATTCTCAGAGGGGTTTGAGAGGGCGTGGGTACTAATCGTGTACTTTTGTGGAAGTTGACGGAAAGCCGAGGAAATCAGATTTGATATTTTTGACTTCCGTTAAGAATTTTTAACTGCCGCAATTTGCCTGTTTTTACATCTGCCACCTCAGGAAAGTACACCTTCTCGCAGCCCCATAACCGGAAATATTTATGAAGTAGCCGTAACTCCAAATCGTAATTTTGCGCACAAAAATACTCATAATTTTTGGAATGAGGCAATCTCAGACGAATTAATCTGATATACGCTCGATGCGGGACATCGAATATCCGTGTCGCCGTAGGATGTGCAACCGGGGACGGTTGTCCGCATCTTACGACTTAACACGGCCATTCCGTGTCCCACAGGAACTCAATCCACGGGGATAAAGACCGTCATTTGTCCTGCGCCTGCGCTACTCTCCGGCTTGAACAAATGCCTGACATTATCCTGTTCCGGGATTGCACTCTCCTTTCTTTTCTCTTTCTGCCATTTTCTTGTTTCCCCAGATTTTTCATTATGATGCCGTTCAGTAAAGTCCGGCATTTTTGATTTCAATGTTGTCCTGTGGCTTTCCTGAATATCGGGGAGGCCATTTTCTTCTGATGCGGACCTGAGCCTTGTGGGTCAGTTGGAGTTGCTTGCCAAAATAAACGTGTGGCAAAGGGACATTCGCGTCGATCCGGAAAAATCTCCACTCTGCGAGTAGTATTTTTCCGTCTTGCCGTGAACATCCCTTCTTTTGAGCCACACGCCTTTCAGGTGTCAAGCAACTCAAACAACCACACTGTCTTTGGACGCATGAGGTTAAAAAAAAGCCCCCACCGATATGAAAGCCACAGAACAACATATAAATAGGTCAAGGCAAGCTCGCCAATCCTCCTATCATTACCGCATAAGTAAGGCGGTTGCAAAGGTGGCGAAAGTGATACTGATTGTCATCGGAGCTATCGTTGGACTGACTATCGGTTGGCTGATAAGAAAGATATTACGAGGCATAGGTTGGATAATATCTATACTTACCGCATTAGGGATAATCTATTGGATAATGAATACACTCTAAAACATTTACGACTATGGCAAGCAACACGATGAAAGGAACACAATCGTTCCAAGACACAATCAAGGCTTATCTTGAAACTATGGCGGAGAATGACGCTCTGTTCGCAGTCAAATACGCCAATCCGTCAAAGTCAGTATCCGACTGCTGTATTTTCATCATCAACCAAGTGCAGAAAAGCGGTTGCAACGGCTTCGCAGACGAAGAAATCTTCGGAATGGCTGTCCACTACTATGAAGAAAACGAGATAGAGGTTGGCAAGCCTATCAACTGCCAGGTGGTAGTCAACCATACGGTAGAACTCACCGAGGAAGAAAAGGAACAGGCACGGCAGGACGCCATCAATAAACTCCGTGACGAGGAAATGGCTAAAATGCGCAGACCTATCCAACCGAAGAAAGGCTCCGAGAAGAAACCACAAGTTGAACAACCAAGTCTTTTTGACCTCTAAAACATTACGGCTATGAAACCCAAGACAGCATTACAAAAACAAGTGGCTGGGCTATCCGCCACACTGCGACCCATAACCGAGGCACAAGAGCGTTGGGCATACCGCCACTGCTTTGAGCATTTCGCCTATCGCACCAATAGCGGAACAATGACCTGCTCCGACTGCGGACACGTTTGGAAGGGTCAGAAAGGCAATCTTTGCGACACTGTCGCAGGTTGCAAATGCCCTCACTGCGGAACTGAACTGAAAGTGAAGGACACCCGCAAACGTACCCATAAGGAAACCGCATATTTCAGCGTCATAACGGCACACAAGGGTTTTCAAGTAATCCGCGTGTCGCAGATAACGAGCGAAAGCCGTAAGGGAGAGGTCAGGCAACTCTATTGTCAGGAGGTCGTGCAAAGGTGGATTTCTCCCGACAGCAAAGTTACCGATATGGCTCTGCTCCGTGGGTTTACCTTCCATTACAGCGACTGCTGGTCGTATTGGAGCGATATGGAGATACGCCCGCACAACCCTCTGTATGATGATGTTGTCGTATGGAGCGATGTCTATCCGAGAATGTCGGTAATTCCCCAACTCAAGCGTAACGGCTTCAAGGGCGATTTCCACGGAATATCCCCCCTACGGCTTTTCAAGGCTCTTCTTGCCGACCCCAAGATTGAGACGCTGATGAAAGCCGGAGAGATTGAGGAAATGAAATATTTTCTTACCAATCCCCGAAATGCGGATGAATTGTGGGCATCATATCTCATCGCAAAACGCCACCACTACCATATCAACAATATCGGAATGTGGTGCGACTACCTGCAAATGCTGAAGAACCTCGGTCAAGACCTGCGCAATCCCAAGAACATCTGCCCCGAAGATTTCATAGAGGCACACGATGGATTGAGCCGGAAGATAGAGGACAGACGCAGAAGGGAGCGTGAGGACGCCGAGCGCAGGAGAGCCGAGGAAAGACTGCTCCGTGAAAAGGAGAACGAAGAAGAATTCAAGGCTCTCAAATCCAAATTCTTCGGTCTGGTAATCTCCGACAATGAAATATCGGTGAAGGTGCTTGAAAGCATAGAGGAATACTGCCAGGAGGGTAACACACAGCACATCTGCGTATTCTCATCATCCTACTACCTTAAAAAGAACACGCTGGTATTGTCGGCAAGGATTGGCGATACCATAATAGAAACAGTAGAGGTTGATTTGCAGACCCTCAAAGTGGTGCAATGCCACGGCAAATATAACAAGGACACCGAGTACCACAAGCGCATCATCGACCTTGTGAACTCAAATGCCCGACTTATCAAGGAAAGAATGACAGCATAATGTTTAATCCGACCTGCGTCAGCAATGGCGCAGGTCATAAAACCCACCGATATGAACGTAATAATTGAAAGTCTGATATTTGATTTTGACAACAAGGTGCGTGAAACAGTCCTTGAACTGATAAACCGCATAGTGCTTACTAAAGACGAAAAGGAATTGCGGGAAACAATCTCGGCATATGCCCTTCGTAGCGACCTTGACAGATACTTCGTCTATGGCTTCGGCAACCACCACTTTTGGGTAAAACAACGCAAGGTCAGCGACCCTGAACAGACTTTTGAACAACGTATGATATTTGTAAAATTCTAAAACTTGAAGATATGGCAACCAAAATGACCGCCCACGGAGTAAGCACTACCACCACTCCCGGCACCGAACAATACGAGGTGTTTTACACCGGCTACCGCACACAGCGAAAGAAACACTATCAATACGATTACCGCCACGCCAATGGAGAACTATTCTCCTGCGTGGCTGGCACACTCAAAGATTGCAGACAACGCCGCGACCAGTGGCTGAACAATAAGAAATAATTGACCTGCCATAGTCAATCAGCAAGGCGTGACGACCTCGTGATGAAGTCGCCACGCCTTATTTCTCTCAAAATTTCGGCCGCCACAGGCGGCATTAGGGGCGTTTGAGAAGCACAGATGTCTTTTGTTATAACTGGTACCCACATTAGAAAGGATTATTGAATATGCTGTAGTGTAAATTGTCTCAGAGTAATACACACCGCAAAATCCCTAAGTCGCCCGAAGTCGCCCTAATTAAAAATTGTAGTCAAGTTTTTGATGCTTGATTTCCGTATCTGACAGGAATTTATTAACTTTGCGTTGTTATTATAAACGCAAAGAGCTATGAGCGAAGTCAGTATAAGGACCGCTAATATATCGTTACAGGAGATTTTTAACGTAATCCCCGATGAGAAGCGCGAGGAAACGCGCCTCTCTTTCGCCATATCCAATCGGATTGCCGCTCTTATGCAGGAAAAAGGGCTCAACAAGAAACAATTTGCTGAAGCCCTCGGCAAGCGGCTCAATGAAATCACACGCTGGTTGAGCTGTGAACACAACTTTACCATCTCTACCCTCGCCATGCTGACCGTGTTCTTCAATCAACCGATAATCAATGTCTCATGATGAAATATTACGGCTACTAATTCTTTCGTATTATGAAAATCTGCAATCGTGTAAAACGAAATACATCTCTCATCTTGTTTGTGGTGGGTTTGTTTTGTATGGTAGCTCGCTCGGTTGATGTATTGCAAAACCCTGATTCCATTATGGCTTGGTTTGAGTTGGCAGGCATTACATTCCTGACATGGTGCATTTGTTTTGACAATTTTCTAATATATCGCCGACGAGTTAAAAATGGTATCTTGTTTGGCTCAAAGTAGAAATTCAGATTTAATAAGAGATTTCCTATGAAGCAAGAATATACATCTGCCAATACCGGGTCGGCACTCCGGTATGCTATATTCATTCCTTTGGCATTTATGATAGCGTCGGTAATAACCTGTTGCCTCTCCTACTCAAATGCCAAGCAGGACATCGCGAACGATCTTAACGACGCGATGTTCGCGTTGGCTAATGAGAACAATGAGCTTTGGACTCGCCCCGACACCGTGGCGGCCATAAGGCAAATGTATGAAACTACCCACAAACCGCTGATTTATCAGGCGTCCGATGTTAATTTCAGAACCCCCTCTCTGAAGGACGAGGCTTATTTCACTCTCGCTTTGGTAGATAAAAAGATTTCATCTCATAGAATCGGTGAAAACAAAATAGCTTCTGACTCCATCATGCTCATGCCGCAACACACCGCTGACGGCACGGCAATACAGGTTCAGGGGTTTGCCGACTGTTCCATGGCATCCGTGTTCAGTGCCTCCGATCAGACATTGCCGGGTATCCTCCTTTCTCTTTCTGTTCTCTCAATGGCAGGTATGTTTGTTTGGAGCAGAAAGGAATCCGAGACTCCCGAAACCGAACTGATTGCCGTCCCCGCAACTCCCTCGCTTGACGGCGTCAAACTCACACCAATGCAGCGGCGCTTCGCTCAGATGCTTCTCGATGCACCCGACATGAAAGTCGATAAAAGGGTTTTATGCGAGACTCTCTGGGATAATAAAAGCAATGCGGAGGAATCGCTTTATACTCTTGTCAGGCGCACTAAGAATGCTCTTGCCGAGGCTAATATCGAGATTGTCTGCAATCGGGGCGATTCTTACGAGCTTCGGGTAAATTGCTGATATGCAGCTTTGTCAGAATTTGTCAGATAAAAGTCAGACAAATTTTTAAGCCCGAATGCTGCGTTTTTACTTGCTTTGCAGAAAAATTCGCAAAGCATGAAAACTAAAATTACATTGTCAATTCTGGTCCTCCTTCTCATCGCAGGGGGCGGCCACGCGCAGAACGTTGAGGCAAGCGACAGTCTGACGCGCGAACTTCAGGAAGTCGTGGTCACGGCGAAGCAACCTGCCACCAGACTTGTCGGCTCGACACTCGTATCAACCATCCCAGGCTCGAATCTTGCCGACCTCGGCAACGCTCTCGATGTGCTGGCCCAGTTGCCGATGATAAAGGTTGAGGACAATGCCGTCAGTGTCATCGGCAAGAGCAATATCGAGATCTATATCGACGGGCGACCCATGCGTGATGGACAGGAGCTGCAGCAGTTGCTTTCTTCTAATCTGAAGAAAGTGGAATTGCTCATGGCTCCGGGATCGGCATACGCAAGCACGACCGGCGCGGTGCTTAAAATAACGACACGACGCAACTTTGTGCAGGGGCTGTCGTTAACCGACCAGTTCCAGCTTCAACGCCGCCGTAAATGGTCGGTTATGGATTACCTCAGCCTAAGTTACCGGGCTGGAAACTGGGAGTTCTTCGCCAACGGAACAGTAAATCGCAATAATTCGCTCGCGAAAGGAGTAACAACCAATACTCTCGTTTACAACGGCAAGGAAACGACTGTCGGCAGTTCTCAGCATAATTCATACCCTACGACCACAGGCATTGTAAAAGCCGGATTCAATTATACCAATGGTCCCCAATCGTTTGGCGCATACTACCGTTACAATCCCGAGCACGGCGATTTCAACAACACCGGCAGTGAATGGCTTGACAAAAATCCAGCAATAAGCCGTGAGATTGACAAGCATATCCGGGCGCATAGTCATCTCGCTTCCCTCTATTATGAAAACACTTTTGCCGACAGGTATCTCCTTCACTTCGACGGCGATTTCCGCCGGTCAAACGAGAGCAATTCCGTTGCAACCACCTATCCCGCATCCTCCTATCCGGCAGTAAACTCGACCGACGAACGCACCTCGACCCTTTGGGCCGGGAAGCTGTATCTGAATTTTCCACTATGGAAAGGCGATTTTACCGTAGGAACTCAAGACAGCTATACGCACACCACTCTCGATTACCGTATGCTCAATAATGCCGTCAGCGAATATATACCTTCATCGCTGACCGATGCACACCAGACTTCCGCTGCTCTGTTTGCTTCCTGGTCCCGCATGTTCGGCAAGTTCTCCCTCTCTGTGGGTGCAAGATATGAGTATGTCGATTATGATTTCAAGGTAAACGGCACACGCGATGAGGATGTGAGCCGCCGTGACCACCTGCTTACGCCCGATCTGTCGCTCGGCTATTCGTTCAACGAAGAATCGCAGATAAGCCTCAGCTATAAGATGGCAACCGTGAAGCCTCCTTATTCACATCTTACCGGTTCGCTCAGCTATACAGGATTGCACGAAATCGAAGGCGGCAATCCCGGACTGCGTGACGAGAAGATGCACGACCTGCAGCTTTTCGGTATGTGGAAGGGTTTTATGTTTCAGGCAGACTACACCCGTGCGCTTGACACCTATGCCTTTGTCAAGCAACTATATCCTGCCGATAATCTCCAGTTGCTCATGCACCCGGTAAATATCGATGTCTCGGCGTTGAACCTCTATCTGGTCTGGAGTCAGCCCATACGCAGGTGGACGCCCAGTGTAACCCTGTCTCTTATACACATCTGACGCTGC
>ENA-OYYR01001058-OYYR01001058.1-human-gut-metagenome-genome-assembly--contig:-NODE-1058-length-11644-cov-4.731297_pt1 | contig 11644 bp, 9 predicted proteins | sample MGYA00244066_ERZ653454 | MGnify/ENA primary metagenome ERZ653454 (study PRJEB26926, sample SAMN06165163) | human gut metagenome | biome: ENVO:00009003; feature: ENVO:2100002; material: ENVO:00002003...
CGCGTAAGATCGTCGGCAGCGTCAGATGTGTATAAGAGACAGGTGCAGTTGATGACCAACGGCCTGCGTCCCTATCCCATCTCGCTGGACAACTACTTCGTAGACCGTGAAGACACCCCACGCGACGAAAACGGAAACTACGACTACGAATCACTCTACGCCCTCGACCTCGAACTCTTCAACACCCAGCTGCAGGCATTGCTCCGTGGCGAAGAAGTGGAGCTGCCCCGCTTCAACTTCAACCTCGGGAAGAAAGAGTACAAGGGCGACAAACTTCGCATCGACGAGCATACCATCCTCATCCTGGAAGGAATCCATGCCCTGAACCCTGAACTGACACCACAGATTCCCGCCGCCAGCAAATACAAGATTTATGTATCCGCCCTGACCACCATCTCGCTGGACGACCACAACTGGATTCCCACCACGGACAACCGCCTGCTGCGCCGCATCATCCGCGACTTCAACTACCGCGGCTACTCGGCACAAGAGACCATTTCACGCTGGCCCAGTGTACGTGCCGGCGAGGACAAATGGATATTCCCCTACCAGGAAAATGCCGATGTCATGTTCAACTCCGCCCTCTTGTTCGAATTTGCCGTGCTCCGCTGCCACGCAGAGCCCATCCTTACCAGTGTTCCACGGAACTGTCCGGAATACGCAGAAGCCTACCGGTTGCTGAAATTCATCAAATATTTCACCCCCGTGCAGGACAAAGAAATTCCACCGACATCCTTATTGAGAGAATTTTTAGGAGGCAGTAGCTTCAAATACTAAGTTTTTATTCTAACTTTGTGAGCAAATAAAACAAACGTACACATGAAAAAAATTATTTCGATACTTCTCTTAGCGACTTTCTGCATCTTTACTCAACTCCATGCGCAAAACCGTGCAGACGAATTGATGAAACAAGCACAAGAAAATCTTACGAAAAAAGAATATATCAAAGCCCGCTATCTATTCCTGCAAGCCTACAATGCCTTTGCCACGCAAGACAAGTATGCCCAGGCAGTGGAATGCGGCGTCAATGCCAGCGCCCTCTACCATCGGGAGAATTACTATAAAGAAGCTTTTGAACTGCTGCGCGGTGCCGAGCAAGTGGTGGCAACCGGCGAACAGAAAACGGGCAAGGCCATGCCCAACCTACGTTTCCGCATCAACAAGGAACGCCTGCAGATGTACATCAACCTGAAAAATCCCGCACGCGCCAAGGAACAGCTGACCAAACTGGAAGAGACCGCCAAAGCCTCTCACAACGACTCTCTGAGCAACGACCTGCTTTATACGCAGGCCAACTATTACTACACCTTCGGCATGAACACACAAGGTGATGCGGCTACCAACCGCCTGATAGGGCAATATAAGGAACAGAAGAACTACGCCAAAGTAGACGAATGCTACAAGACTCTTATCAGTATCGCCCGCAAAGCAAACAATGCCGGACTGGTGGCACGCACCTACGACAAGTACATCCTCTGGACCGACTCCGTGAAAGCGCTTACCGCACAGGACGAACTGAACGTCCTGAAGAAGAAGTACGATGAAAGCCTGGCCACCATCCAGGAGAAGGACGACTCCTTGAGCGCCAAGCAATACATCATCATCGGACTCTGCGTACTGGCTGCCATCCTTGCCGCAGTCCTGATATTCGGTGCTATCGTATTGTTGCGCTTCATCGTCCTTACCCGCAAGCAGAAGAAAGCCATCGGTATCGCCAACGAGCACAACGAACTGAAAACAAAATTCATCCAAAACATCTCCGCCCAGATGGAACCGACACTGGACACGCTCGACGCTTCGCTGCCGGGAGTAAAGGCCCTGCATACATTCTCCAACCACATCCAGGAACTGTCCGAATTGGAGAACACCTTGTCCGAACCTTACGAAATGCAAGAGAAGAACATCTCCGCCTTCTGCGAGGCTATCATGGACAAGATTAAGGGAAAAACCCGGGAAGACGTTTCCCTGGCCGTCAATGCTCCAAAGCTGAATGTAAAAATCAATCCGGAGCAACTGGAACGCATACTGCTGCACCTTTTAGAGAACGCCGCCGAATACACTCCCGCCGGAGGCAAGATATGGCTCGACTTCAAGAAACGCGGTGCACACACGCATCAGTTCATCGTCAGCGACACCGGTTGCGGTGTTCCCGAAGAGCAACGCGAAAACATCTTCAAGCCCTTCACCGAAGTGAAGGACTTGACACTGGGCGACGGCTTGGGGCTTCCCATCTGCTCACTGATAGCCACCAAGATGAACGGCAGCCTGACACTGGATACCGGCTACAGCAAGGGGGCACGGTTTGTACTAGAACTGCATGCTTAACGGCAGGTTGGTACAGAATAGAGTGGAATTCAGCAGCAAGCGAGAAAGAAACAAGAAGTTATCAAACCTGCCCTCACTGCCCTCACCGCTTTTCTGAAATGCCCTGCTCATCGGCATTGCAGCGGCGAGTGAGAGCAAATAAAAAGAGTGAGGGCAAAATTTGCCCTCACTCTTTTCAGTTACCCGGTTACTTGCTGCCACTCCCCCTCAGTACGCACGGGCTTTCGTCCGCCTCTCCCCCGTCTTTTATTAAGAAAAGCATATACATTTCTTGTGCCAGACACAGTGTATTGACAACGGCTCACTATAGTGGTCTGTTCAGCTCACTGTAGTGGTCTGTCTTGTTCACCTTAGTGAGCCGACTTGTTCACTGTAGTGGAGCATTGGCAAATCAAAAGGTTTCTCGGAAGAAACACGCATGCGGAGCACAACGAAACCATAGCCTTTACATCCATACCGACCGTGCCATTGGCAGCCTGCACTGAAACGACAAGTTACAAAACGGCTAAAAAGCATGATAAACAGCACTCCTTCCGATAGATGAGACATGTATCATGCAAAATGAGACAATTCACCTCAAAAATGAGACATGCTTTATTGCGCAATAGATAAAAATTGGCTAACTTTACCATAAACCCAAAAGCAAAAAGCATGAAACAAGTATTGTATCTTACCGCTTTAACCGTATTCTTTAGAATAATGGTTACAACCACCCCCCCCTCCCGCTCCTTATTGAATATCATCATAAATTAAAATCTTGTACTTATGAAGTATGTATGTATCATCCTTTTTCTGGCAATAAGCATTTCATCCTGCCAGCAGCGTCAAGCCGTCGATGAGAAATGCGAGAAGAACATTATAGTATGTTTCGACCATTATCATCCTAAACCATACAAGACACCGGGAGGAATGGGACACATGCCGATGCCTAAAGTCCTCTATACCGACAGTATAGGAACTCTTGTGGAATACATGCCCAACAAAGATTCCGATACCCTGACCATCTATTCCACTGAACACTTCAAGGAGTTGGGCCTGAACTATGGAGATTTTGAGTTCAACTACTACCCATTAATGAAAGGAGATACCGTTATTATTTCCATGGATAGCCTTGGCTACCCCATTTTAAGCAGCAAGCATCATCCCGGATATAACAGAATCTATAACATGAACTATGAGTTGCGCAAAGGGAAGACCCATGCAGGACTGGAAGCAAAGACTTGTCTTGGGGGTGACTGGGTGCGGATTGCCAAATCGATTGATATAATACGGGCAAATAACTGGACTTCATTACTAATGGATTACTGCCCTTTGGATTCATTACAATCCATGTTCGACAGTTACAAGAAGAACTATACAGATACCATCAATTCCTTTAAAGAACAGCAACTTATCTCAAGCGAGATACACGACCGTTATCAATGCCTGCTCAAGCTGAAAGACTATGAATCCCGGCGAATGCTGAATGAAGACACCGCCTTCTACCGTCAGATGGAACCCGAAATAGCTGACAAATATATCCGTTATCCCTCCTACCGTGAATTTCTGGACTACTACCTTTGGTTCTTCAACCAGCATATCCCGACGATACGCAAATCCCAAGGAGGAAGCAAGGACTGGCGTCAAACCTTCGATGAGCTATCTGCGAAACCGTTCCAGCCAAAATCCAAGCAAGCCCTGCTTGAACGCTGCATCAAAGAAATCGGCGAGAACTTTTCGGCACAAGACGTAAACAGCTATCTTGACAAATATATCCACATCACCCAAGACACACTGCTGCCCGACAGGATAAGAGACCAATACAACTTGTCTGCCGATGCCAACCAGCTATTGCTGAAGGACATTCATGGAAAGCCTGCCAACCTAAACAGATTGCTGGAAAAGAACAGGGGAAAGGTCATTTATGTGGACTTTTGGGCAAGCTGGTGTGTGCCCTGCCGGGAAGAGATGCCTCCCTCGGAAAAGCTGAGAGAACTGTACAAGGGAAAAGATGTGGTATTCGTCTATCTCGCCTTCAAGGACCAGGAAAGCAGTTGGAAAATGGCGGTAGAGCAGGAGGGCTTATCAGAAGTACCCGACAATTTCTTCATCACAAATCCAAAGAACAGCAAAATGCTGGAAAAGCTAAAGCTGGAATTAATTCCCCGATACATCATTTTCGACAAACAAGGCAATATTGTTGAAATGAATGCTCCAAGACCAAGTGACAAACAAGTGACAACAACAATAGACAAGTATCTAAAATGATACATCAGCAAAAGTTTGAAGTATAATTAAAACTTTTCGATATATGAACTTTCCACAAAGCCTGCCGCATCCTCACACAAGATGCAGCAGGCTTTATCATTCTATATCTTAACGGATTCAGCGCAATGCCTCCACCTCTTCCGGCGTCAGTGGAATTTTCTTACCCAGACGGCGCGCTCCCGTTTCGGTAACCAGATAATCCTCCTCATTGCGGATGCCACCGAAGTTGCGGTATTCTTCCACCTTATCATAGTCAATGAAGTCCATAAACTTCTTCTCTCCCCTCCACAAATCAATCAACTCGGGAATGAAATAAATGCCCGGCTCAACCGTATGCACAAAGCCCGGTTCCAGAGGGATGGCAAGGCGCTGGCTCTTTCGGCCGAACTGCGTACTCTTGGGCTGGCCGTCATAGCCTACCCAAACTTCACCGAAGTTCTCCATATCGTGCACATCCATTCCCATCATATGCCCCAGTCCGTGAGGATAGAACAGCGCATGGGCACCTTCGCGCACCGCATCTTCGGCATTGCCCTTCATCAAGCCCAGCTCTTTCAGCCCTTCCACCATCACTTGGGCGGAAAGCTCGTACACCTTCATATAAGGAATGCCCGGACGGAGGGCTTTGACAGACTCCAAGTGCATGGCGTTCTGGATTTCGTAAACGGCACGCTGGCGGGGAGTAAAGGTCTTGTCCGCCGGCACGGTGGACGACATGTCGCCACAGTAACCCGAAGGAAGCTCGGCGCCGGCATCAATCAGGAAGAGGTCGCCCGGCTTTACTTTATTTCCATGATAGTGGTTGTGCAAAGTCTGCCCGTTGATAGTGGCAATCGTGGCAAAAGACAACTCGCAGTTGTTCATCTGGGCGATGCGGTTCATTTCGGCCACAACCTCGTATTCGTACATGCCCGGACGAAGCACTTTCATTGCGGTAATGTGCATGTCTGCAGTCACGTCGCAGGCCTTTTCTATTTCTGCTATTTCTTCTGCCGACTTGTAGTTGCGCTGTGCCACCACCGCACGGATAAACGGCACGGACCCTTCCTGACGTGCCGGAGGAACACCCAGCCAATCCATCAGTTTCAATTTATGCTCGGCACGATAAGGGGGCAAATAATGGATGGTCTGTCCCTTCTGTACAGCCTTGTGTAGATAACCGACAATGTCGGCAAAAGGACGGGTTTCGGAAATGCCCACGGCAGAAGCTTTTTCGTGAAGGGTGGGCTGGATACCCATCCAGATAATATGGTCGATGGTCAACTCATCGCCGAATATGATTTCTTTATCTTCGTCTATGTCGATGAGAGCCGACAGCCCGGCAAACGACAAGCCAAAATAGTAGAGAAAAGTGGAATCCTGGCGGTAACGGAAAGTATTGTCCTCATAGTTCAACCCTTGTTCATCGTTACCCAAAAACAGTAACACTCCGGAGCCTATCGTTTTTTTCAGCTGGGCCCTGCGCTGCACATACGTTTCTTTAGCAAACATAACGTTCCATTTTTTAGTAGTTATATGGCAAAGATAGGAACAAAAAAGCAACCAAGCTCCCGTTTTCTTGTTAAATATCATAAGAGAAGGTTTCGCGTTCCCGAACTATTCACTATTTTTGCGGTAGAAATTTCCCTTATTCGTAATTTGTAATTTATAAAGTATGGCACAAGGTTCCCGACAAGTACAGACTCAAGCGCAACAGCAGATACAAACACTGTCGCCGCAACAGATTCTGGTGGTAAAGCTGCTGGAACTCCCTGCCGTGGAGCTGGAAGACCGCGTACGTGCCGAACTCTTGGAAAATCCGGCACTGGAAGAGGGTAAGGAGGATACTCCTGGCGACGAATACCCCGACACACCCGATGCGGAAACCGGCTCAGAAGATGGTGGAGACACTAGCTATGATTCTTTAAGCGATTATCTGAACGAAGACGATATCCCCGACTACAAGCTGCAGGAGAACAACCGCAGCAAAGGGGAGCAGGCAGAAGAAATTCCTTTCTCCGACGCCACCTCTTTCTATGAAACCTTGCGCCAGCAGCTCGGCGAGCAGGACTTGACTCCGCACCAGCGCGAACTGGCCGAATATCTCATCGGCTCGCTGGACGACGATGGCCTGCTGCGCAAATCGCTGGACAGTATCAGCGACGAACTCGCCATCTACGCCGGTATCGACGCTTCTCCCGAAGAGCTGGAAGAAGTATTGAAGATTATACAAGACTTCGACCCCGCCGGTCTGGGCGCCCGCACCCTACAAGAGTGCCTGCTCATCCAGATTCGACGTAAGGAAGCGCAACGGCCCATGCCCTCGCCTCCACAATACTATATAGAAGAAGATATTCTTACCCAGTGCTACGAAGAGTTCACCCGCAAGCATTGGGACAAGATTATGCAGAAATTAGGTATCAGCGAAGATACCCTGCAACAAGCCGTTAAGGAAATCTGCAAGCTGAATCCCCGTCCCGGTGCCTCGCTCGGCGAAGCCATCGGCAAGAACATGCAGCAGATTGTGCCCGACTTCCTGGTAGACACTTATGACGACGGTACCATCAACGTGACACTGAACAACCGCAACGTGCCGGAACTGCGCATGAGCCGCGACCTCACCGAGATGGTGGAAGAACACACCAAGAACCGGGCCAACCAGTCCAAGGAATCCCGCGAAGCCATGATGTTCCTCAAACAAAAAATGGATGCCGCACAAGGTTTCATCGATGCCGTGAAGCAACGCCAGAATACGCTGATGACCACCATGCAGGCCATCATAGACCTGCAACGTCCTTTCTTCCTCGAAGGAGACGAGTCATTGCTCCGCCCCATGATTCTGAAAGATGTTGCCGAACGCACCGGGTTGGACATCTCGACCATCTCCCGTGTGAGCAACAGCAAGTATGTACAGACCAACTACGGCATCTACCCGCTGAAATTCTTCTTCAACGACGGCTACACAACCGAAGACGGCGAAGAGATGTCTGTACGCGAAATACGCAAGATACTCAAAGAGTGCATTGACAACGAGGACAAGAAAAAGCCTCTGACCGATGACGAACTGACCGAGCTGCTGAAGGAGAAAGGCTATCCCATAGCCCGCCGCACGGTGGCAAAGTATCGCCAACAGATGAATATCCCCGTGGCAAGACTGAGAAGATGAGAGAAAAGGATGAGCGATTAGGGATTAAGGTTTAAAGATTAGTGCATTCAAATAGTAAATTGTAAATAGTCAAATCGTAAATAAAATTAGGTTGTGGAAGAGCATATTATAGCAGATAAAACTTTAATCAGAACAGCGAAAGTGATTTCGGCGGTATTCACACCGTTCTCCATCCCTTTCCTGGCATTTCTGGTTCTGTTTATATTCTCGTACCTGCGCATCATGCCGTTGCAGTACAAGTTGATAGTATTGGGCGTGGTGTATTGCTTCACCATCCTGATGCCTACACTGACTATCTTCATCTTCCGCAAAATCAACGGTTTCAGTCCGGAAGAACTGGTGGAACGAAAAAGGAGATACATTCCCTTTATTCTGACCATCACTTCTTATGTATTCTGCCTGCTCATGATGCACCGGCTCAATATCCCGTGGTACATGACCGGTATCATACTCTCCGCCCTGGTAGTGATGATAATCTGCGTCATTGTCAACTTAAAATGGAAACTGAGCGAACACATGGCAGGCGCCGGAGCCGTAATTGGTGGACTGGTAGCTTTCAGCGCCTTGTTCAGCTACAATCCCGTATGGTGGCTATGCCTCTTTATACTGGTGGCTGGCGTGCTGGGCACCGCCCGCATCATCCTGCGACACCACACACTGGGCGAAGTTATGGGAGGCTTTGCCGTAGGGCTTATCTGCTCGTTGCTGGTACTCCACCCGCTGAGCAACATACTGTTCCGAATCTTCCTCTTTTAAGAGCCTTGTTTAATTTTTAATTTTCAACTTTTAATTTACATAGTATCAACCCTTAAAAACTAATGATCATGAATTTCCCGACTAATGTAAAGTACACCAAAGAACACGAATGGATTCGCCTGGAAGGTGATGTAGCCTATGTAGGTATTACCGATTATGCACAAGAGCAACTGGGTGACATTGTGTTTGTCGACATCCCGACCGAAGGTGAAACATTGGCTGCCGACGAAGTGTTCGGTACCATCGAAGTAGTAAAAACCATATCAGACCTCTTCCTGCCCGTAACCGGTGAGATTCTGGAGCAAAACGAAGCCCTTGCCGACCAGCCGGAACTGGTAAACCAGGACCCATACGGCGAAGGCTGGCTCATCAAAATCAAACCCGCCGCTGATGCCGACTTCGACAGCCTGCTGGATGCCGAAGCCTACAAAGCGCTGATAAACGAATGAAATGAAAGGATTAGGGGTTAGCGATTAGCACCGGATGGAATGATAGCGCAGTCCCTAACCCCTAATCGTTAATCCCTAACCCTTATAAAATTAACCCTTTAATAATTTAATGATTCATGTCTCCAATCGTTAGCATCATCATGGGCAGCACTTCCGACCTCCCCGTTATGGAGAAGGCCGCACAATTGCTCAATGACCTGCATGTACCGTTCGAAATGAACGCTCTCTCTGCTCACCGCACACCGGAAGCAGTGGAGGAATTTGCCAAGAATGCTCGCCAACGCGGCATTAAAGTGATTATTGCCGCTGCCGGTATGGCTGCCGCCCTGCCCGGCGTCATTGCTGCCAACACCACACTGCCGGTAATCGGGGTTCCCGTAAAAGGGTCTGTACTCGATGGCGTAGATGCCCTCTACTCCATCATCCAGATGCCTCCGGGCATACCGGTAGCCACCGTTGCCATTAATGGTGCCATGAACGCTGCCATCCTTGCCGTACAGATGCTGGCACTGAGCGATTCCTCATTGGCTGAAACATTCGCCGCCTATAAAGAAGGGCTGAAAAAGAAAATAGTCAAGGCAAATGAGGACTTGAAGGATGTGAAGTACGAATACAAAACCAATTGAGGGATTAGGGATTAAGGATAAGGGATTAGTAAGATGAGATATAGTCCTTATCCCTTATCACTAATCCCTTATCACTAAACGCTAATCACTTATTACCGTGGATTTATTCAACTATTCCCGACGGGAAACATCAGAAGTAAACATCGGAGCCACCCCTATGGGCGGCTCCAATCCTATCCGCATACAAAGTATGACGAACACCGCTACGCAGGACACAGAAGCCAGTGTGGCGCAAGCCAAACGTATTGTCGATGCCGGAGGAGAGTATGTACGCCTCACGGCCCAAGGCATCAAAGAGGCTGAAAACCTGATGAATATCAACATAGGCCTACGTCAGGACGGATATATGGTACCGCTTGTGGCCGACATTCACTTCAATCCGAAGGTAGCGGACGTGGCGGCACAGTATGTAGAAAAAGTACGCATCAATCCGGGAAACTATGTGGATGCAGCACGTACTTTCAAACATTTGGAGTATACCGATGAAGAGTATGCCCAGGAGTTGCAGAAGATACACGACCGCTTTGTACCCTTCCTTAATATCTGCAAAGAGAACCATACTGCCATCCGCATCGGCGTAAACCACGGTTCATTATCCGACCGCATCATGTCGCGCTATGGCGATACACCGGAAGGCATGGTGGAATCTTGTATGGAGTTTCTGCGCATCTGCGTACAAGAGAATTTCACGGATGTGGTCATTTCCATCAAGGCATCCAATACAGTGGTCATGGTAAAGACAGTACGCTTGCTGGCAGCCGTCATGGAGCAGGAAGGTATGCGATTCCCGTTGCATCTCGGTGTAACGGAAGCCGGAGACGGAGAAGACGGACGCATCAAATCGGCCTTGGGCATCGGCGCCCTGCTGGCAGACGGCTTGGGTGACACCATCCGGGTTTCCCTGAGCGAAGCTCCGGAGGCGGAAATCCCCGTAGCCCGCAAATTGGTGGACTATATCGTGCAGCGCCACGACCATCCTTATATCCCCGGAGCAGATGTGCCGGAATTCAATTATCTCTCTCCCACCCGCCGCGAGACTGCCGCCGTACACAATATCGGTGGAGACAATCTGCCCGTGGTCATTGCCGCACGCTTAAACGGGGACATGGACTTCAATCCGCAATTCATGCCGGACTATATCTATACGGGACGTTCCATCCCTGAACAACTTCCGGAAGGCATGCAATGCATCATCGATGCCGATGTCTGGATGGAACAAAGCAACAGCGAGACAAAACCGGACAATGCCTGGCCCGCCTTTAAAGGAGACCAGCTTCCTTTCCTAAGCAGCTGCGGCGCTTCCTTGAAATTCCTCTTCATCACGTATATGGGGCTGAATGACGAAGCCATCGCCTGCCTAAAGTATCATCCAGAAGTCGTATTGGTTTCGCAAAGCAATCATCCCAACCGATTGGGAGAACAACGCGCCCTGGTACACCAGATGATGAAGGAAGGCCTGAAGAATCCGGTAGTCTTCTTTGAACACTACGCAGAGAGCGAACTGGAAAATCTGCAAATCAAAGCGGCTGCAGATATGGGAGCACTCATCTTCGACGGTCTGTGTGACGGTATCCTTCTCTTCAACCAAGGAGAAACCATAAGCGGCAAAGTAGTGGATGCCACTGCTTTCGGTATCCTGCAAGCCGGACGTGTACGTACCAGCAAGACCGAATACATCTCTTGTCCCGGCTGCGGACGCACCCTCTACGACCTGGAAAGTACCATTGCCCGTATCAAGGCAGCCACCGGCCATCTGAAAGGACTCAAGATAGGAATCATGGGATGCATTGTCAACGGTCCTGGAGAAATGGCGGACGCCGACTACGGCTATGTGGGCGCCGGACGAGGCAAAATCAGCCTCTACAAGAAGAAAGAGTGCATCGAAAAGAACATTCCCGAAGAAGAGGCGGTGGAAAAGCTGATAGAACTCATTAGGGACAATGGCGACTATATAGAGAAATAAAAGAACTATAATATGGATTATCAGAAAATACTGAAAGGTATTCATCAGGAAATAGAGCCTTATGCCACTATTGGCAAGCAAGCTGATTACCTGTCTCTTATACACATCTGACGCTGCCGACGATCTTACGCGT
>ENA-OYYR01001063-OYYR01001063.1-human-gut-metagenome-genome-assembly--contig:-NODE-1063-length-11620-cov-5.413748_pt1 | contig 11620 bp, 10 predicted proteins | sample MGYA00244066_ERZ653454 | MGnify/ENA primary metagenome ERZ653454 (study PRJEB26926, sample SAMN06165163) | human gut metagenome | biome: ENVO:00009003; feature: ENVO:2100002; material: ENVO:00002003...
CGCCAACAGGAGTAACCCTTTCTGATAATTTTTCATACTTTATTAGTTGTTTTGTTGTTCGTTTGCAATTATGAGCGTGTGTCTCTGCGATTTATGGCAAATCGTCATTCATTTGGACCATAATGGCCCTTGAGAACGGGTGCAAAATTAATATAATATTTGAAAATTCAGACTTTTTAACGTCCATAATCGGAACATTGCGCCAATATGACCATTAAAATCGGCCGATTTTCGTCCCATCGTTCGCATCATATCCCCTTTCGGCAAACCGCGCCCCGATTTGACCAGCGAATATAAGTCATAAGGCTTTAGTGATGAAGTAGGCGCTACTATTTCCGCGGCTGGGGACAGCCTGCGCTACTATACGGATTAAACTTTGTCAGTGTATTAGTATCTAACAATAGATTGTAACAACTAAACTGATGAAGAAATTAAAAGGAATGGCAATGGCAGCCGCGGTGCTGCTCGCAAGCGCCGGCGCACAGGCCCAGAACCTGTCTGACATATTCGGAGCATTAGGCAACTTAGGCGGCAACTCGTCGCAGACCACAACATCCGGCAAAGGTGGCGGCAACACCTTAGGCAATATACTCGAGGGTGTATTCTCCAGCAGCAACATCACCGTGCAGGACCTGGCAGGAGTATGGACCAGCAACGGCCCCGCCGTATGCTTCCAGTCGGAAAACATGCTCAAGAAGGCCGGCGGCATCGCAGCCGCCGCCATGGTCGAAAAGGAACTCTCGCCCTATTACTCCAAACTCGGACTCAACGGCACCGTCATCACCATCCAGACCGACGGCACCTTCTCGATGAAGACCAAGATGCTGACCCTGAACGGCACAATCACACAGAGCGACAAGGGCAAAGGCGTGTTCGACTTCAACTTCACGCTGCTCGGCATGAAGCTGGCCACTGTGACCACTTACGCCGAAAAGACATCAAAGACGCTGAACATCATGTTCGACGCCTCGAAGCTGAAGAACCTGCTTTCGGCCGTATCCAAGGTCGTGAATATCAAGACGCTCAGCGCCATCACGAAGATTCTGGACATGTACGACGGCCTCTGCGTCGGCTTCCGCACCGAGAAGACCGGCACCGTAGCCGGCGAACAGCAGTCCACCGGCTCGTCGGCGCTTGACGCCCTCGGCAACATCCTGCGCGGCGGCAACTCGGGAAGTCAGAACAACTCCGGCAACTCGACCAACTCGACCAACTCGAGCAATACGAGCACTCAGAACAATCAGTCCGACAGCTCCAGCAGCCTCGGCACACTGATCAACATCCTCGGAAACCGCAACCGCAAGTAAACCCCAGCGACTATAGTAGCGCGGGCTGTTCCAGCCCGCGCTACTGTTAGATCGAGGCGATGCGGGCAAGGTACTTGCCGAGGATGTCAAACTCCAGGTTGACTGTCGTGCCCGGCTTGATGTCGCAGAAATTCGTATGATCATGAGTATAGGGAATGATGGCATTGCTGAACAGGCATGTCATCATTTCTTTATTCTCCCCTTCCATGTCCTTCGGCTCGCACACCGTAAGACTGACGCCGTTCACTGTGACCGAGCCCTTATCGACCGTGACATATCCGCGACGCGCCATCTCCTTCGACACCTCGTACCGGAAAGTATATCGCCACGAGCCTTCCTCCTCCTCGACGCTGACGCAAACGGCGGTCTGGTCCACATGCCCCTGCACGATATGGCCGTCCAGACGGCCGTCGATGCGCATGCTGCGCTCCACGTTCACCAGGCTCCCTACCTCTAACTGACCTAAGTTGCTGCGCTCCAGCGTCTCCTTTATCGCCGTGACGGTATAGGTATTGCCATCCACCGATACCACGGTGAGGCACACGCCGTTATGAGCCACCGACTGGTCGATGTGAAGCTCGTCGGCAAACTCGCACTTCAGCGTGATGTGTAGATTCTCATCCTCGCGTCTCAGCGACACCACCCGTGCCGCACTTTCCACTATTCCTGAAAACATTTTTATATCCTATATTAAGAGTCCCACAATTATTTTGGCTCCCCACAATGCAAAATTACAAATTATTTACTAAATTTACGACTTGAAAGCGTAAAAGCCATGTCGAAGACCGAAAACCGATCCACAATACGCCTGCCTAAGTGTCTGCACGCCATCGCGGAGATTGACGCCGCGAAGTCGCGCCGCGTCACCATAATCGGTGCCAACGGCGCCGGCAAGTCGCGCTTCATGGACGAGATGATCGAGCTGTGCGGCGACAAGGCTTATTGTCTGGACGTGCTCACGGCTTTCTTCCCCGAAAGCAACGAGTCCACGCTTCCCGGATCAATCGACGTGCTTTACCGCGAGGCCATGCGCCAGATTCCGTATCTGCGCTCGGATGCCGTCAGCCAGCTCGACAAACTGTTTTACATGCTGCTGGCCGACGAGATGCAGAACCTGATGGAAATCAAGGCCACCCTGCTGCAGCACGGCACCAAGGCCCGTCTCCCCCTCTCCAAGTTCGACCTGGTGCGACGCAACTGGGAGACCATCTTCCCCGACAACAGGATAGTGCGCCACGGCAACCGGCTGATGTTCGGCACCGCCGCCGGCGACGACCTGATAACCCTCGGCTCGCTGAGCCAGGGCGAGAAGGCCGTGCTGTATTACTTGGCGGGCGTGCTGTTTGCCGCTCCGGAAGCCACCGTTTTCATCGACTCGCCGGGACTGTTCCTGCATCCGGCCATACGCCAGACGCTGTGGGATGCCGTCGAGCAGCTGCGCCCCGACTGCACGTTCATCTACAACTCGGTGGACGTGGATTTCGTGACCAGCCGCACCAGCAACACCTGTCTGTGGGTCAAGAGCTACGACAGCCGTCAGCATGCATGGGACTATGACCTGCTGAAGTCCACGCCCCTCTCGGAGGAACTGATGATAGAACTGGCCGGCAGCCGCAAGCCCGTTCTGTTCATCGAAGGCGACGACAGCCACAGCATCGACCAGAAGCTATACTCCCTGGTGTTCCGCGACAGGACGGTGCGCGCCCTCGGGTCGTGCAACAAGGTGATAGAGACCGTGCGCGCATTCAACGACCTCAGTTCCATGCACCATCTTCAGAGCATGGGCATAGTGGACCGCGACCGCCGCACAGATTCCGAAGTGGAGTATCTGCGCAAAAAGAACATCCTGGTGCCCGATGTGGCCGAGATCGAGAACATTTTCCTGCTGCCGGAGGTCGTCAGGGTCATGGCACGGCGCCGAGGCAAGGACGCCCGCAGAATCACGGACCGGATGCACCGTGATATTGTGCGCACCTTCAAGGCCCATGCCGACGAACAGGCGCTGCAGCACACCCGCCACAAGATAAAGCGTGACGTGGAATGCCGCATCGACGCCAAGTTCACATGCATCACGGCCATGGAGACACACCTCAAGCAGTTGGTGTACCAGCTGGAGCCGCGCCGTCACTTCAACCGGCTGCGCGACCAGTTCCACAAGCTGGCTGCCGCCGGCGACCTGTACGGCATCCTGCGCGTGTTCAACCACAAGCCCATGCTGGCCGCATCAAACGTGCACACCATGCTGGGCTACCCCTCGCCGCAACATTACATCTCGGGCGTGCTCGAGGTCCTCAAGGGCAACGACGACGACGCCAAAAACCTGCGGAACGCCATCGCCCACATCCTTGAGGCCGACAAAATTGTTGACAATAATAAACGTTAGAAATTACAAAAGCCAAGATAAAAAAATGGAAAAAGAACTTGCAATACTTCGCAACGACCCGTGGCTGGAGCCCTATAAGCCGGCCATCGACGGTCGCCACAACGACGTAATAAAGAAATTCGACGAACTTACGGCCAATTCCGACGGCAGCCTGTCCAAATTCGCCAACGCATACAAATACTACGGTCTGCACCGTCAGGCCAACGGTACGTGGGTGTTCCGCGACTATCTGCCCAACGCCGAGAAGGTGGTGCTGATAGGCGACTTCAGCAACTGGCAGAGCGACGAACGCTATGCGCTGACCCGCCTCCAGGACGGATCGTGGGAAGGCAAGTTCGCCGCCGACATGATCCATAACGGCGACCTGTACAAGATGCGCGTGTACTGGCACGGCGGCGAGGGCGACCGCATCCCGGCATACGCCACACGAGTGGTGCAGGACCCCGACACCAAGATATTCTCGGCCGAGGTATACGCCCCCGAGACCCCTTATAAATTCAAGACCACGCGTTTCCGTCCCGACACGCGCCCGCTGCTGATATACGAGGCCCACATCGGCATGGCCGAGGAGAAAGAGGGTGTAGGAACGTACGAGGAATTCCGACTCAACATCCTGCCCCGGATCGCCAAGGACGGCTACAACGCCATCCAGCTCATGGCCATACAGGAGCATCCTTATTATGGCTCGTTCGGCTATCATGTCAGCAGCTTCTACGCCGCCTCCAGCCGTTTCGGCACGCCCGACGACCTGAAGCGCCTGATAGACGAGGCGCACTCGCTCGGCATCGCCGTGATCATGGATATAGTGCACAGCCACGCCGTCAAGAACGAGAACGAGGGTCTGGGCCGCATCGACGGCAGCCACAACCTCTACTTCTACGGCGACGGACGCCGCGAGCATCCGGCGTGGGACAGCCTCTGTTTCGACTACGGCAAGAACTATGTGCTGTATTTCCTGCTCTCCAACTGCAAATACTGGATGGAGGAATACCGCTTCGACGGCTTCCGGTTCGACGGCGTCACCTCGATGCTGTACTACGACCACGGTCTGGGCAAGGCGTTCGGCAGCTATGCCGACTACTACGACGGCAATCAGGACACCAACGCCATCGTATATCTGACACTGGCCAACATCCTGATACACGAGGTGAAAGCCACTGCCATAACCATCGCCGAGGAGATGAGCGGCATGCCCGGCCTGGCCATCAAGTTCGAGGACGGCGGCATGGGATTCGACTACCGCCTGGCAATGGGCATCCCCGACTACTGGATCAAGATGATCAAGGAGAAGAAGGACGAGGACTGGCACCCCACCTCCATATACTGGGAGCTGACCAACCGCCGCGCCGACGAGAAGACCGTAAGCTACTGCGAGAGCCACGACCAGGCCCTGGTAGGCGACAAGACCATCATATTCCGTCTGATAGACAAGGAGATGTACTGGCACATGCAGGTGGACGACCCGGACGGCACTGTGGCACGAGGCATGGCCATGCACAAGATGATACGCCTGGTGACCCTGGGCACCATCAACGGCGGATACCTCAACTTCATGGGCAACGAGTTCGGCCATCCCGAATGGATCGACTTCCCGCGCGAGGGCAACGGCTGGAGCTACAAGTACGCCCGCCGTCAGTGGGACCTGGTGGACCGCGAGGACCTGAAGTATAAATTCCTGAACAAGTTCGACAACGACATGATTGATCTGGTGTCGCAGCATTATAACTTCCAGGCGCTTCCCGTCGAGAAACTGTGGGAGAAGGACGATGACCAGATTTTAGCGTTCATGCGCGGCGACCTGATATTCGTATTCAACTGGAGCCCGACGCGTTCGTTCGAGGGATACGGATTCCTTGCTCCGGCCGGCGAATACGAGGTGGTGCTGGACAGCGACTCGCCCGAATATGGAGGTTTCGGTATGATCGACGACAAGGTGCATCACTTCACGCAGCCCGACCCGCTGTATAGCCCCAGCGGCAAGGGATGGCTCAAGATGTATCTGCCCGCCCGCACCGCACAGGTGCTGCGCATGGTGAAGAAGGGACGCAAGCCCGCTGCCAAAACCGCTGCCAAGAAAACCAAGAAGTAAGAGGAGAGAAAGGCAAAGACAATGAAGAAGATAACGATAGCCATCGACGGTTATTCATCGTCGGGCAAATCGACTATGGCCCGCGACCTGGCGCGTCGCATAGGCTACACATATATTGACTCCGGGGCGATGTACCGTGCCGTGACGCTTTATGCCATGCGTCACGGCATGATCGACCCTCAGGGCAAGGTGGACACTGCCGCGCTGACAGCCGCGCTGCCCTACATTCACATATCGTTCGCGCCGGCATCCACGGCCGACGGAGTGCAGCATACGCTGTTGAACGGCGAGGACGTGGAGCGCGCCATCCGCGGCATGGAGGTGAGCGAGCATGTCAGCCTCGTGGCCGTGATTCCGGAAGTGCGCGAACGCCTGGTGAAACTGCAGCAGGAGTTCGGCAGGACCGGCGGCATAGTGATGGACGGCCGTGACATAGGCACCACCGTGTTCCCGCACGCCGAGATGAAGGTGTTCGTCAACGCCAGCGCCGAGGAACGTGCCCGTCGCCGACAGAAGGAACTGGAAGAAAAGACCGGCAAGCCTGTGGACTATGCCGAGATCCTGAACAACATACGCGAGCGCGACCGCATCGACTCCACGCGCGAGGTGTCGCCGCTGCGCCAGGCCGACGACGCCGTGCTGCTCGACAACGACGACATGAATCATCAGCAGCAGATGCAATGGCTGATGGACCTGTATCATTCCATTGTAAAGGATTGATGGACGACAAAGGACAGACGGGAACCCCGTCGATAGAGATAGATTCCAATTCCGGCTTCTGCTTCGGTGTGGTCACTGCCATACAGAAAGCGGAAGCCGAACTTGCGCGCACCGGTCAGCTGCGCTGTCTCGGCGACATCGTGCACAACGCCTCGGAGGTGGACCGCCTCGGCCGGCTTGGACTGATCACCATCACCCACGCCGACCTGGAGGACCTGCGCGACACCACCGTGCTCTTGCGCGCGCACGGCGAACCGCCATCTACCTACCGTACGCTGCGCGACCGCAACATCAACGTCATAGACGCGACATGCCCCGTTGTGCTGAGGCTGCAGCGCCGCATCAAGGAGGCATACGACCAGGCCCGCGCCGAGTTAGCACAGGGCGACCGCCTGCAGATGCCGCTGTTCATAATATACGGCAAGAAGGGACACGCCGAGGTGTTGGGCCTGGTTGGCCAGACCGACGGCGAGGCTGTGGTGATACAGGGTCCGGAGCAACTCGACGAGCTGGACCTGAGCCGCGACGTCTTGCTATACTCGCAGACCACCATGAGCCTGGACGGATTCCGCGACATAGTGGAGCATATCAAGGGGCGCAAGCGTCAGGGCGGTTTCGAATACTTCGACACTATCTGCCGCCAGGTGGCCACGCGGTCGGCCAAGATACGCGACTTCGCCGCCGGCCACGACGTGGTGGTGTTCGTGACGGGCGCCAAGTCGAGCAACGGCAAGGTGCTGTACGAAGAATGCCGCATGGTGAATCCGAACACCTACCGCGTCACCGACGCCGACGGACTGCGCCGCGAATGGCTGGACCAGGCCGTGAGCATCGGCGTGTGCGGCGCCACTTCCACGCCCGCCTGGCTGATGCAGCGCGTGGCCGACAGAATAAAAGAGATAATCAATCCCGATTAATCGGGGTAAATCAAGTTTAATCGGGATTAATCGGGATTATCGAGAGAAATCAGGATTAATCCCGATTAATCGAGAAAATCAGAATCAATGGATAGTCAGGACGAACGCTGGATGCGGATGGCCCTCCTGGAAGCCGAACAGGCCGCCGAGGAGGGCGAGGTGCCCGTAGGCGCCGTGGTGGTGTGCAACGGCAAGATAGTGGGACGCGGCCATAACATGACCGAGACCTTGAAGGACGTGACGGCCCACGCCGAAATGATGGCCATAACCGCCGCCGCCAATACACTGGGAGGGAAATACCTGCCCAACTGCACGCTTTATGTCACCGTGGAGCCATGTGCCATGTGCGCCGGTGCCATCGGATGGTCGCAGATGGGACGCCTCGTATACGGCGCGTACGACCGCAAGCGCGGATTCGAGTCCTATTTCTGCTCCGATCCTTCGCCTCTCCACCCCAAGACTATAGTGGAATCGGGTCTCCTGGAGGAGGAATGCGCGGCCCTGATGTCGGATTTTTTTAAAGCCAGAAGAAAATAATCTGGACATGACAGTTGGATATTTCGGATTAAAATGTTAACTTTACCAACCATAAAAACACACTTATAAACTATCTGTCTGACTTAGCAGCCGTCTCATGGAGCGGCGGTGAATTTTTAGAACAAAATGAACAAAGAATCTAATCTTACCAAGTACGACCGCATCCGCGGAGCCATAGCGGGCTATGCCTTAGGAGACGCCTTAGGCGTAGGCTCCGAATTCATGACCAAAACTGAGATGCAGGGATATTATCCGGACAAGCTCCGCGACTTCAAAAGCATAATCCGCGACTCACACCGCTGCCAGTGGAAGCCGGGCGAGGTCACAAACGACACCCACTTCTTCTGCACTCTGCTGGAAACCATCCTTGCCAACGGCGGATACGACCTGAACGTATGCGCCAAGGCATTCATCGACAAGATACGCAACACCACCAAAGACATCGTGCCTACGTTCCGTACGCTGCTGGCATTCCCCGACTGGGAGGAGTCACCGCTGGTCAACACACATAAGATATGGAAGCACCACGGGCTGGAAGAGGGCACGAACGAGGCCAACCACCGCGGCATCGCGATGGCGCTGCTGTTCGACCGTCCGGATCTGGACGATATGGTGAAACAGCTGGTGCTGATGACCCACGACGACATGCGATGCGTGGCATCGACCGTAATATTGGCGCACATGGCCCATTCGTTGCTGCACACCGGCGAACCGGCATCCCTCAAGGACCTGATGAGCGTTTGCTACGCTTACGACACCCGCACGGTACCTTTCCTTGAAATGTCCGTCAACGGAAAGCTGGAGGATTTCGATCTTGACGACGAAAGCTCGATGGGCTGGACACGCAAGAACATGGGTTCGGCTTTGTGGACTATATGGCATTGCGACAACGCGGCCGATTCGATATATGCTGTGATAGACGAGGCCGGCGACGCAGATTCCAACGGCGCCATCACCGGTGCCCTGGCGGGTATCCGCTTCGGATACGATGCACTGCCCGACATCAAGAACGACCTGATCGATAAAGATTACTTCGACGACCTGGCACGGCGTGTGGCAGCGTTTAGTTATAAGTGACGAGGAATAAGTGATGAGTGACGAAAGATAAGTGATGAGTGCGGTTAGGTCATGGATTGAGGCAATGCGTCTGCGGACGCTGCCGGTGTCGGTGAGCGGCGTATTGGCCGGCGCCGGTTGCGCGGCGTATATGGGTTCGTTCCGCACGGTGCCGTTCCTGATATGCCTGTGCTTCGCGGTCATGGCACAGATTGTCAGCAATTTCGGCAACGAATACTTCGACTATCGCAACGGCCTTGACAAAAAAGGCCGCGAAGGGTTTCGCCGGGGAGTTACCGAGGGCGACATCTCCCCCCGGGCCATGAAACTGGCCACCTTCGGACTGTTGGCACTGACATGCGCCGTCGGCCTCCCGCTGATGTTCATGGCCGGATGGTGGCTGCTGCTCGTCGGCATCGCCATCGCGCTGTTCGCCCTGGCTTACTCCACCGGTCCCTGGCCACTGTCACACCATGGACTCGGCGAAGCGGCCGTGGTGGTATTCTTCGGCATCGTGCCGGTGGTGTTCACCGCTTACGTGCAGACTCTCAGCTGGTCCGTGCTTCCGGTGGCGCTTCCACTTTCGATTGCCATAGGACTGATGGGCGCCAACGTAATGATCGTGAACAATTACCGCGACCTTGACGACGACCGCGCGGCCGGCAAGCATACACTGGCCATCATTATCGGTCCGAAAGCCACGCTCGCGCTATATATAGTGAACTGTTTCATTGCGTTGCTGCTGATAGAAATAGCCACCATAACACGTATAGACGTACTGTGGCAGCTCGCGCCCCTGGCCTACATCAATGTATCATGGATACTATGGCAACGTATGCGTGTGTCCAGGGGCCACGAACTAAACCCTATCTTAGGCAAGACCGCCGTCACCATGTTCCTGCTCTCCCTGTGTGTGCTCGCTGCCCTCGCCACAGCGTAAAATGCCGTTTCGTTTTCCCGATTTTTTTGATTAATTTTGCAGTTCGCATATCATAACACACCGGAACTATGCCTGCTGATCAGAAACCGTTCAAGAGAAAACCTCAATACGACAAACCTAAGGAATCGCCTACGGGTAAGCTGCCTCCCCACGACACCGATCTGGAGGAGGTGGTGATCGGCGCGCTGATGCTGGAGAAGGACGCATACATGAATGTGGCCGACATCCTGACGCCCGACGCATTCTACGATCCCGTCAACGCCAAGATATACGAGGCCATCTCGACCCTGGGCCTGAACCAGCGCCCCATAGACATGATGACGGTAGCCGAGCAGCTTCGCGCCAACGGCACGCTGCAGGAAGTGGGGGGCGCCATGCATTTGGCCGACCTGACTGCCCGCGTCTATTCGGCCGCGAACATCATGTACCATGCGAAGATCATCTCGCAGAAATACCTGGCCCGACGACTCATAACGTTTGCCAGCCAGATCGAGACCGACGCCTTCGACGAGAGCAACGACGTGGACGACCTGCTGCAGCAGGCCGAGGGTCAGCTGTTCGACATATCGCAGACTCACCTTAAGCGCGAGGTGACACAGATTGACCCGGTGCTGAACTTAGCCCTTGAACAGATACAGATAGCGTCGCATACCGAGACCGGTCTTTCCGGCCTGGAGACGGGCTACACCGGTCTGGACAAGATGACCTCCGGCTGGCAGAACTCCGACCTGATTATCATCGCGGCGCGTCCCGCCATGGGCAAGACCGCATTCGTGCTATCCATGGCCAAGAACATGGCTGTGGACCGCAACATCCCGGTGGCCATATTCACGCTTGAGATGGCCAACGTGCAGTTGGTGAAACGTCTTATAAGCAACGTGGCGGAACTGAACGGCGAGAAAATAAAGTCCGGGCAGCTCACTCCCGAGGAATGGAGCCGGCTGAACAACAACGTGCGCCAGATGTTCAGCGCGCCGCTGTATCTGGACGAGACCCCGGGCCTCTCCATCACCGAGCTGCGTACCAAGGCGCGCCGTCTGGTCAGGGAGCGCAACGTGAAGCTGATCATGATAGACTACCTGCAGCTGATGAACGCCACCGGCCTGAAATTAGGAAGCCGCGAGCAGGAGGTGTCTACGATATCCCGATCGCTCAAGGCCCTGGCCAAGGAGCTGAACATACCCATCATCGCCCTGTCGCAGCTGAACCGAAGCACCGAGACCCGCGAGGACAAGCGCCCCGTTCTCTCCGACCTGCGTGAGTCGGGAGCCATCGAGCAGGACGCCGACATCGTCTGCTTCATACACCGTCCCGAATATTACACCAAAAGCACAGTGGACAGCAACAACAACGACATCCGCGGCCTGGCCGAGTTGATTGTGGCCAAGCACCGTAGCGGTGCCGTGGGCGACGTGAAGCTGAGGTTCGTAAGCCAGTTCGCGAGATTCGAGAACTGGGACGAGGGATACCAGATGATGCAGGAGGCATTCGGCGAGGAACAGTCACAGGAAGGCACATCCGTAAGACGCGTCAGCAAGATAGGCAGCGATTCACAAGGCGACGCCCCGCAGGGAGGATTCAATTTCGCCTCGATGCCCGCCGACGCCCCCATGCCAGACATCATGCCCGGACCCGACGACACACCGGTTCCGTTCTGATTCCTTCCCATAT
>ENA-OYYR01001070-OYYR01001070.1-human-gut-metagenome-genome-assembly--contig:-NODE-1070-length-11555-cov-3.814348_pt1 | contig 11555 bp, 5 predicted proteins | sample MGYA00244066_ERZ653454 | MGnify/ENA primary metagenome ERZ653454 (study PRJEB26926, sample SAMN06165163) | human gut metagenome | biome: ENVO:00009003; feature: ENVO:2100002; material: ENVO:00002003...
CAGCGTCAGATGTGTATAAGAGACAGGTATGGAAATAGGTTGCAACGTCAGTGAACGAGGAAATAAAAGCGGAGCCGAGCTTTCCTGCTACCTGTAAATTCCGCGCTCCCTGGCCAATAGAGGCAATCATTCCGCTTTCTACGACATTAGCAGCGCCCGTGAGGTTTCTCCACATTGCGTCAAGCAATGAGTTGTCCGTTGACGTAATCTTTCCTGTCGTGGAAGTTCCTTGATCATTGTCGATCTGCGCCATTCGTTTGAGAGTATTGAAAGTCTTCGTGGGATTCGGTCCGAGCATTTCCATCAATGCAATATCGCGGCTCATTCCCCCGATATGCTCCATCATCGTCCCTAAAACTGAGGGATTGGAACCAAAGACTTCGTTGTAATCCAGACGCGCTTGAGCATCTTTAAACATCAACGTTCTGTGTGCCTGTCGAGTATCGGCCTTGCTCGTTCCTCGCATTGCCTTAACCTTATTGAGATTTTCTTTGCTTGCTCCGTTCGTCCTGATCGTTTCAAAGACATCAGAGAGAAGGGCTCGCATTGCGTCATCTGAAAGCGGCTTTAGATCATCGTCTAGGTACTTGGAGCGGTCGAGCTTGTCCCAGACAAAATTTATCCAGGCGTCTCGATTCTGATTTGGATTGTATTTTTTAAAGCTCACAGTGTCCTTGATGGCTAATCCAGCTTGCTTCCACTCTCCTCCAGCTAACCGTCGTGCCGCGTTGGTTATCTTGTAACGGTCGTGAGTTTGCGGGAATAGCCAATCCTCAAGTTTTCCAATATCGCCTCCTGCCGCATTGAATCTTTGTCGCAGGGCTTCCACTGTTTCAATCCACGCCTTGGCCGCAGACTTTGCAACAGGATTTTTGGTATCTATTCCAGCTATCTCCTTAACGAGGTCTCTAATGAGTTCTTTGTTCTCACACAATCCTAAGAAAGTTGGCGAGGTCTTCTCCAAAAAGTCCACCAGTCGAGATTTTGCCTCCTGCTCAACACCCACCTTATATTTATCTACACGATTGAGAATTCCCCTAGCGGCCTGGTTTGCGCTATCTCCCTCCTGCCTCATTGTTTTATAGGTCTGGCGATTCTTGTAAATAGCAAATGCCTGTCTCTTCGCATTAAGCGCTTTACGCTTGGCCTCGTTTTCGATCTGCCTCGCGTATTGATTTGCGGCTTCAGTTACGACCTGTTCCCGAGACATTCCAGGATGGCTCTGTCTATTTCTGAGGTAATAGCTTTTAACGCTGGCGACGATGTCCTGACTTTCTGCGTTGGTAAGTGGGCGACCAAGCACCGCAGAAACTTTCTGTTCACATTCGGGTTTTAATTTACTGACCATTTTCAATTCCTAAAAAACATCGTCAAAAGCACCGTTTCTATACATGCACTGTGCGGCTTCGGAAACACTGTTTGCTCGATCCAATTCCTGCTTCTGCTCGGCCTCTACTTCTCTCATGTAATCGCTCATTGAGACCTCTCGTCCATCGTCCAGAACTATGAAGGCGTTGGGATCGTCTATTGCTGAAGTTTCCAAGTTCTGATCTATGAACTTTTCCTCATCCGGTATCCCGTAATGAGGATGGTTTTCGCCTGTTTGCTGTTCAGGCTGATTGATCCCGAGCGCCTCCTTGATCTGAGTTTTGCCTTCTTCGGGGATAGGAGCGGCGTCAATCACCTGTTCTGCAGTCTGCTGCACTGCTTTCATCGCCGGATTTGTCGGCTCATCCGGCTTCATGGCAAAGTCAAGCGTCGGAGCCTCTGCTTCATGCTTGGCGCGGATCTGCTCATCTGTGGCCAGCAGACGATCATAGACTGCTCTGACTTCCGGAGAGATTTCAACTTGCAACTCTTCCGAAGATTTGTAGATCTTTGTCAGCCAATCCTTGAAGGCCTTAAAAACTTTTTCAAGGGCTGTGCTCGGAGCCTCTCCCTGTCTCAAATACTGTTCAAAACCTCTAGCAAATTTCTCGTGAGCCGCCCTCTGCTCATCGATAGAAAGACTTCTCCATTCCTCCAGGTCTTTCACTCCGAACCAGTCCATAAGAGTTTGGATATCGGCTTTGACCTGAGCCGGAGCGCTCTCTTTCATTGCCACATCGGTGAGCACATCCAAGAAATAATGTCCGCTCTCGTGAATGAATGTGCTCTCGTCGGCAGACTGCATGAGCGTGATGACCCGCTCGCCTGGCGTGTAAATCCCCCTCAAGGCGCTTTCGCTTTGATACAGGTCCCCAATAGAAGTCTCGTTCTGGTATACAATAGGCCTAACTGAAGGATTCAGTGTTTTGTCATTGGCCGACGTCTTTGTAACGTCTGCGGACCGCGACAGGTGGGGATTAGACCCGAAGTCCCTTGGCAGAACATTGAGTCCTTTTGTTTTGTCATACCCCAACAGCAACCCTTTTTCCACCCATTTGTTGATCGAAGTTCTTTCCTTCTCATAGGTGCTCGCAACAAAATTGACGATCTGAAAATCTCCGTCCTTGGTTCGAGTGAGATGTATAGGAACAATTATTGGACTATCACCTCGTTTCAGTTCTGTAATAAGGACGATGCCGCCGTCTGTAGCTGATTTAAAAACTGCTATTGGCTGCTGAATTCCTACTAAGAGCCCTTTCAGCTCAGTCGCCTGAATACCGTGTTTTCCGTCTATGCCTAGTAATTTCTTTCCTTTCGGCAAAAGCACGTGAACGAATTGACGTTTTGTTGTGTTCACGCCTTTTCGATCTGAGGCACCAAAAATCTGAAGAACCCAAGAAGGTTTACCAAGATTGAATTTATTTGACCCCTCCCCTTGCTCCCAAAGTCTCAACTGTTCATCAAATTCACGAGAGCGATTAAGAATATCCAGTCTGTCCTGAGGAGACATTGATGCAAAGCCCTCAATGTTTTCAATTCCGACTCCTCTCTCCACCCGCAAGGCGTATTCCTGCTCAAGCTCTTTCCTGCTTTTACCTAGACGGATTCCCAAAGTTTCAAAGAATGCGTCATGAACCTGAGCGCCCATCTCAGCTACTTTCCTTTCTGCTCCTGCGCCTACCAACTCCTTCACAAACCGAGTAATGAAGGAGCTCACCTGCTGGTCCATTGCCTCCGGATCAACTCCTTCGCCTGAAACTTCAACGCGCTCTCCGTTGTCGATCTGCTCGGCCGCCTTCCTTTCATCTGCGATAGACTTGTTTACGTCGCCGAGCTTGCCTACAGGCTGGTCGTTCTGGATAACATTTGCATGCTGCAACTCCATGGCCGCGTCCACATGACTCGGCTGGATGGAATCAACTGCGGCCTGAGCGGCTTGTTCTGCCTCCAGATATCGAGCTTGAGCACGGTTAGCCCGAGCACCTAAAGCTCCGAAGGCAATACCCATACCAGCCGATACTCCGAGATTTACGGGATCGAATGGGTCATACTCTTGGGCCTGTTTGGAGTAGTTGGCGTTTTCCAAGACGAATTTAATTGCCGCCTGCTCACCCATGTCAGTCACTAGATTGACCCCTCCACCGAAAGCCATGGATTTCAAATAGCTGGTTCCGACCGCTCCAGGAAGAGCCATTCCCACAGCGTTTACTGCGCCAGTGATTGCGCCTGCTTTTCTAGCCGAGGATTCGTCCACCCCTTTATCTCGGAGTTTGCCAGCTTCGTATAGTCCGAGGTCAGCACCAAACAAAGGAGCTGCTAAAATTCCGCTTCCCCCTGTCAATACGGTGTAGCCGATTGCCTTGGCAAGGGAGCCCGTTAGACCGTGGATCATCATTGCCGCCTGGCCCGTGGTCTCAGGATTGGGTGTGTAATCATTCTGAGCCTTCAGGCGTGCAAACTTTGCATCCTGTCTCAGTTTGTTAGCGACTTGTTCCTTCTGATCCTGTGTCGGCTGGAAATCAGAAAACGCGTCCTCGTTGTTATCCAGGTCATAGTTAACCTCGACACGGTCGGCCAATAACTCGTTAACTCCCGAGACCGATTGATAGAACTGAAACGGCAGAGTTTTTTCTAACGCCTCTCCGGTGCCTTGGAATGCACTAGGTTTGGTAAGCTCGGTATCCTTCGCAACACCAAAACCATTTAAGGCCTCAGGCCTAGTTTGAACCGTTTCTCCGAATGCATTTAACCAATTCATTTACTTCTCCGAGAAATATAGGTATTGAGGTCGATGACGAGCGGCTGGCCCTTTTCGTCTCGTACGTAATTAAGGCCGTTGACAACTTGGTACACCCCGTCATCAATCGACTGCAAGGGGGCGCTAGAGATCAGGTTTTGAAGTTGTTGCGGGCTGAGCTTCTGGCCTGCATAGAAATACGATTTTTTCGACTTGGCCAAGTCTTTGCCAGCGTCACTCAGTAAGTCTTCAAAACTTCCGCTTCTTTTAAATGTCCATGTATTCTTCTGAGCCTTGTCAATCTGTGTGGGCAGAAAAACTTTCTTTCCGTTGTGCTCATACACATGGCCGAAAACATTTGCCACCGCATCTTGAATCTTCGGTGAACCGGTCTGACTTGCGAAACAATATTCATTCATTGCGGCACTGAGCATTGCTTCATAAGCTGGGCTTCCGTCCGGGACGGCCAAAACACCTGAGAGGAGCTTCCTCATTTCAGTCTCTTGTTTCCAAGCATCATTTAGCTTGTTCTTCTTAATGAAGTCTCCTTTGATTTGCCTGAGCGCGCCGTTCGTCTCCTTACCGTTAGGAGTGGAAGCTACGCCAAGAGCAATTGCAAGCGTCTGATTCTTGTTGCCGATTTGCTCAGAGAAAATCCTGAGAGGCTCCGAAGAAATTTCAGTCGGATCCGACATCCTGTCTGCCATTCGATTCAGAAAATCTGCCTGATGCTCAACGTCCATGCCCTGCATAAAGTTCAAGAATCCAGAGATTTCAGATTTGCTAAATAGGGTCTTGGGCGTTCCGAAACGCTCGGACACCTGGTCCATGCTGTCGATTCGTTTCTGAATTTGCAACAGTGCCCCGTCTTGGTTAGTCCAATCTGTGATCGGCTGAAGTCCTAAGTCAGGCATTCCAGAGAAGGCAAACTGAACCGGATCCTCGGCACGCTGTTTCCGAATCGTGTTGTAAGCCTTGTTCCAAGTTTCCAGGTCTTTCATCCGAGCGGCATAGTTCGGATCATCTTTAGAGGGCGTCATCTGCCGCGCCGTGTCCTCAATCTCAGCATTGCTGAGAGTCGGCATTAGGTAGAGATTGGCGTTGAGCTTTGCTTCCTGCTGTGCGTTTTGGAATTGCCTTAAACCCTCTTCCTGACCGTAAGTCTGAATGAAGGCTCCGACATCAGGAAGCTGGCTCATGTCACCCGTGCTTCGGGCTACAGCCAAAGCGTTGTTCAATGTAGTTTTGAACTGTGAGCGCTGATTTGCAGAGGTCTTAGAGCTTTCGGCCTTAGTGTGTTGCATGATCCACAACTTCTCAGGCTCATTCAAAGAATCAATAACTTCAATCCCCGTCTTCACGTTGGGATTGAAAACCAAGTCCGCGGCTGTAAGCTTAGGCTCCTGAGCTGTTTCTTCATTTAAGAGTTTGCCGTTGTCATCGCGTCGTTCTCCGTTCGGACCGATGAAAATATTTTGACCGTTCTCAACTGTCCATCGTCCGCCTACATTCCGCTTCCCGTCTGCATACTGACTTTCTTCGGAGAATGTGTGGTGATTCGGTTTCTTAAAGGTGTCCGGGAAGTGGCCGTTCTCAGCCCGAGCGGCTCCTACCTTCCAAGCGCCTCTAAGGTCATAGTCGTAAACATCTCGTTCATGGCCGATCTGTTTGGCCCATGCCTGGTACTGCTGCTCTTCCTCCTCCGATAACTGAGTGTTGTACAGGTCAGAATAGTCGTTAATGTCCTCTTTCCCGAGTGCACTCTGAATACCTGCAATAATCGTGCGTTCAGAGTACGGGACATCGCCGATCTCCTGCTTCATCATGGCTGTAACCAACCTCTTCAGCACCTCAGGATTTTTCGTGTCGAGCGGTTCATCAGGCTGGTAGCCTGTGCCCTTACAGACATTCGCGATATAGTCATCAGTCGGATTCTCCGATGCGGGAGCATATCGGCTCACAATGTCCCTGACAGTGTTGATTCCGTACTTAGAGCCATAATTTTTAATTACTGTAGCTGCTGCCCTAATGCCGTCCATCGGAGTAGAGAAAATCACATAGCCGTTGTCGCTCTGACCTATCGAGCCCTTCCATTTATCTGAGCTGGCTCTGACGTTGAGCGGGTTACATCCTTTGTAGCCGGAAGTGTTAAGCACCTTATCTGGGACTTTCGGAGGTGTGCCTAGTCCGGCCTGAGCCCTGGATTGTCTCAGCACGTTCTCGTTTGTGTTGTCCCCTGTAGTTCTGGCTACTGCTCCAGGCGTCAATGCCAAAGCTGTTGCGCCGCCGTATCGCTGAGAAAGTTCAACAAGCTGCGGAGCGGCGCGGTGGAATAACATCTGGTAAGTGCGGCGGCCTACATCAGTGCTCATTTGTTTGGAGCCGTCTGTCTGAAAATGTCTCAAGGCGCCAATAGGGTCACTCAATGCCATATTGGAATAAGCTGAAGCATAGGCCAGGGACTGATACGCGTTCTTCTGTCGCTTGAGTGTCTCTTCATCCCAGCCTTGCATCCTGCCCTGATACTCGATCTCGTTCATCAGGCTGGCCATTGTGCGCTGGCTGTCGGGAGAGAATTCACCAAGGGCAAATTCTTCTACCAAGTTGTCTGCGTGGTCCTTAGATGTTTGAGCCCGCCAACGTATATTCTGCTCGTTGCGATAGACGACCGTCTTCTGACGAACGGAATTGAGGCGCTGTAGGGCGTTTGACTTAAAAGCCTCTCTCACATCCGGATCGTCAATCTGTCCCAAGTGTTTGTCATAAATGGACTGAAGGTCAGACTGCGCCTGATCCCAGGAAGTCACGGCGTTCTTGCCCTGCTGAGAGAAATAGCCCTTCTCCGGGTCGTACAGTGTGGTCTGTACCTCTTTGTTGTAGGCGTCAAGCTGTTCATCCGCTCGCGCCTTCACTACTGTGTCTCTGTGATAGGCCTCGATTTTGGCCGCGCTGTTGGCTAACTGAGACCACGGCTGTAGTGCTCGATTCATGACGTTCTCATAATCGAAACTCGGGCGAACATTGTCAGCAGGAGCTCCAAAACCTCGGCCGCTTTCTACAACACCCGGGACATTGTTTTCATACTTCGGAACGATTGGCATTTTTTATCCTCTGTAATTCAGAGAGAAGATGTTTTTAGTTGAGGGATAGAGCTGAGTTGTTTTGACCATCTGACCTAGCAGCAGATTGGGTTGAGCGCCGGAGATTGCGTCAATCCTTGGCATGTTCGGCTGAGCGCTTGAAATAGCGTCCACTTTGATTCCCGGATCGGCTCCAGATATAGCGTCGATCTGAATCGTCTCATCGGGTTTTGATGGCTCAGCGGCCTCTGTCTTGCCAGCCATGTCCATCAATTTTCCATAGGCAAAAGCCATACCCATATTCCCGGCACCGATAAGCAGAGAATCGCTGAAGGCTCGGGACGCGCTCTTTTTGTTGGCCAAGCTCATAATGGCCTGATTTCGATAGTCAGTCTCCTTGGCTCGGTAGCCCCACGCCTCGGATTTCGCGTTACTCTCGAGGCGGTTGAGGTTGATCTTCTTAACAATGTCCGTGCTGGCAAGCTGTTCAGCAGCGGAACCAACACCGATGGCCACACCGTTGGCCGCCAGCGAAACTTTCTGGCGAGCTTTAACTTGCGCGGCTTGCATCGTCTCTCGCTGATACTCACCTTCCGCGGCGAAAAGTCTCTGCTGATAATGCAGATTCATCGTGTCAGCGTTAATTTTTGCGATATCGGCCTGAGCCTGAGCAATAGCGTTGTTGTACTTAGTGACACTCTTAGCACCAAACGCATTGAAAAGTGTCGAGACGCCCATACCGACTAGGCCCCAAGTGCCAATAGATAATCCAGCCATAAAAAATCCTCCAACTCAGGATAGATATTGGAGGATTCGTAAACCGTGATGCGCACTACACCACGTCGCAGGTCACTGTAATGCTGGATATCTTTAGCGGGAGAGGAGCGTTCTGGCGGATGCACACTTGTCCGTCATCCGTCCATGATGGGGATATGTTCACTTCAAATTCTCCGTTGTGTTTTTTCGGCGGTCTCCCGGGAGTTTCTCGTCCTCGGGTCGGCTGCTGATAGAGAGTGTCAAAACTCGAACCTGCAAGTATTGCCGCTGAATCAATCATTCTGACTGCCACGCCACTGATGTTTTTCCTGTGATTACTGCCAAAAGAAAGATCTTGGAGCTGTAATGCAAGAGGTAAGGTTTGAATGTCTGAGTTATAAGCCAGCCCTACATGCACTTTGGATGCCGCACGTCTCAACGTGATCTTGCCGTTCTGCACTACTTGATCCGGCACACAATACCCGTCAGCCAGGATGGAAACCTTCATTCCATTCAGCCAGCTAATGCCAGATATTTCGGTCTTAGCTGGGCCTGAGTAGGTGCCTGCACAATCCATGAAGAGATAATCTTCATCCTTGTCAATGATGTACTCATTCATGCGCTCAACAAACCTTACGGTGTTCTCTCCGATCTTGCGCTTGGTCACGACATAAAGAATGTCCTCATTGGATTCTGGCACCACTGCGCAGGATTCAAAGTCTCCCTGGGTTTCGTGCTGTGCAAAAGCTCCGACTTGTTGCTCTGGCACGTATGTGAAGGAGATTAGTTTGCCTATGTCGTTCACACACCAGAAAATGGAATAAGGAGCCTTGGCGTATGCAATATCAACGACTTCGTGATGATCGAATAGGTGAGCGGCTCTGAGACACACATCCGACGTAATGTAGCCGCCAGCCTGATAGCTGTAACCAAGTTCTCGCAAGTGGCCGCCTCGGGCCGAGGCAAAAATCATCGTGTTGTTGATAAGGACCGGTTTGGTCTGACTGGACCCTACGTAAGACTGCGGTCTCACGGACATAGATTCGGGCGTGATGGCGTCTGAGTTCACTGGACTAACACGCCATTCGCCGCTCGCCGTAAGCATTAGGAGCTGAGAGAGCGGAACGATATGACGAATTCTGTTTGAATCTTGGCTGGCCACCCGCACCTTAATGCGGTCGGTAGATTGGGACGGAAGCGAATAGCCCATATCCGTTTCTGTTCCGGTTTTAGTGGCCCAAATAAATTGAGGTCTCATGCGGCTCCCTGCAAACCACCGCCTCTGCTCGAAGTAGCTCACACATCCCGGATAGTCGCCTGCATTCGCAACAGTCAGGGAGATTTGCGCGCCTGAGCCATAGTTTGAAATAAGAGTAGCTGTCGGATTGGAATACCCTGCTCCAGCGTTCTTAACTATGACGTTTGTCAATTTGCCCTGACTAAAAACCGGTTCCAATACTGCTCCGCTTCCTGTTGCATCCGTCACGTTAATAGACGAATACATGAACCCTGCAGAAGTCGCGGACGCTTGGAACGATCCTGAATAGCGATAAAACTCAAACACACCTGTGATCTTGTCGTATGCATCACTCCAAGTCGGCCAGCCCGTAATACTGATCGTAATGACTGGGCGCTTATAGCCGCTTCCGGCCTGAGTAATTGTCAGGCCTTTCAATGGTCTTATGCCAATAACCCGGGGATTCGGCTTGTAGTAATCAGGAGGCGTAATATCAAACCAGTCGGCCATAGTCGCTTTTACAGGGCTAACCACGGCTCCGACACCAGATCCTTCAGCGTCATGGACGGTAATCGAGAATGTGAAGTAGTCCATGAAATTCGACGGAATCCAGCCCACGGGATAACCGTATTTGTCACCCGAGCTCATCAAATTCCATTTACTGTCATAGTGTGCTGCCAGCATGGGTGCATCTTTAAATTTACCGCCATAATCATAACCTTCCCCTTTTAACACCCACGTTTCACTTTCTAAAAGGGATACGCTCAAAAGCTCGCCGTTCGGTCCTACATATCCAGAACCTTGAGCTACAACGGTCGCAGCGCTAATACCACCGCTCGTTAAAAACACGTCGTCATAAATTGGCGGCGTAATCGAGCTGTCGGGCGCGATATTGTCATCATCAATCGAGTTGGTACGGGTCTCGCCTATGTAGCCATAGATACCGCCTTTATCGCGATATACGCGGTAATGATCGACTCCCGGAACAGTATTCCAAGTGATTGTGTTGTAGGCTCCATCGCCGTAAGGATTACAAACAACCGAAGCCGCTGCACTCGCTTTAGATTCCTCCGTGTTGTCCAGATTGCAAGAGGTCACAACATATTTTCTGACATAACCATCCTTATATGTAGCCGAGGACAGGATGTGCTGTGTGGCTGTCACGCCAGTCGGGGGCGTAAGCGACGTATTGAAAGTAATGTCCACAAGTCTCCAATCCAGCGCACCATATCGCCTCAATTCACGAGGCGGGTGCGAGCAGTGGACCAGCGTGATGATGTCCACCGACTGAGCATAGTCAATATCAAAGAGCTCCGATTCGTCATAATCGGTTGTCACCTCGTATGGCACATTCCCGTTCATCAGCGTGGACCCGTTCGTGTGAAATCGGACGTAATGGTGCCCAAACTCTAAGATCATTGTCTGAGTTGCTGAGAATGTGAACGGGATCAGGCGGCATTTTCTGTCCGGATATTTGGTCTCACGCACCATTGAGAATCCGGGCCTCCTCACTACAGGGCCTTGAGGCTCAACGATCATGTTTCGGCACTTGGCCAGCCCCGCAGAATATGAAGGATCCGTGATTCTGGAGTACATCGAAGGAGAAATCTCACCTCCTCCGATACTCTGCTTATAGATTTTCAGTGACATTTAGATACTCCGTGCAGCCAGGTGGGGCGCCAAATATTCGTGTTTGACCCTGATAGAGTTTCGAGAATCCTGATACTTCGCAGTCTCCAGTGCTTGAGCGGCCATTTGGATCATCTGCTGCGCCATAGAAGTTTTCATCAGTGGACCTGCCAGATAACTAGCAAGCTGGAGAACAAGTGCCTGAATGAAATACTGCGGCATGATTGACACGTTCTGGACGCTGGCCACATATCGAAGCATGGGAGCGGGAGAATCGGTTAGGAGAATGTATGAGCCTGTTTCCGAGATTGTCTCAATTTCAAAATCAATTCCGGCCTCGTCCACCTGTGAGCTTTTCTCATAGACCTTAACGGTGCGCAAATAATCTGAGGGAACTTGGTAGCCGTGCGCCCACTGATACAAGTCGGCGTCATATTTCTTGTATTCAGGCAGTCTCACGCGCCTGATCGCAAAAGCCCAGTTGTGAGCCTCCAGTAAGTAACGGAGCGCCTGAGGATAGTATTCAGCACAAGCCTCGGCGTTAGGATTTCCTTCAGGTGGTTTGATCCGTGTGATCGTACCCTTTTGCCCTAAGTAGCTCAGAGCGGCATTGCAAATTGACACTTCATTCATATTAAAAAAGGGAGGTTTTTAAGCCTCCCTCCTCCTCGTGCAACTAGAAAATTAACTAACTAGAACTTGCCGCTGCTTCGGCGGGGAATTCAATTCCTGTCTCTTATACACATCT
>ENA-OYYR01001077-OYYR01001077.1-human-gut-metagenome-genome-assembly--contig:-NODE-1077-length-11504-cov-28.677439_pt1 | contig 11504 bp, 10 predicted proteins | sample MGYA00244066_ERZ653454 | MGnify/ENA primary metagenome ERZ653454 (study PRJEB26926, sample SAMN06165163) | human gut metagenome | biome: ENVO:00009003; feature: ENVO:2100002; material: ENVO:00002003...
ACAGGTGGTAATATGACCGAGAATTATCGAGGCTGCTACGAGTATTTGAGCGCACAGTTTCCGCAGGTTGGCGGCTATGAGTTCTACAAGGAGTTGTTTCCCGATAATGAGAACGCCGGAGAACGGCACATGGATTTTTCCCATCCGAACGCAGTGTATTTGTATCGGGACGAACAGGACGAGGGGAAGAAGCTCCGTCGCAGAAAAATGTATAACGACACATGGGAACAGGATTACATGGAGTTTGTCGAGGGAAACAGCCTTACTCTGTGCGGTGGTCTTGTCTATCGCAGACGGGAGAACAGGCTGGAAAACGCCCAGAGGATGCACGCTCTGATATTCGATTTGGATGGCGTTGGTCTTGGGGAGCTGCGAAATCTCTTTTTGCGCTTCGGCGGCGATCCGGAGCGATTGCGCCGATTGCCGATGCCGACTTTCCTTGTTCTGTCGGGAACAGGGCTGCATATCTACTATGTTTTCCAGCAGCCTATTGACCTATACCCGAATATAAAAATCCAGCTTAAAAGTCTGAAATATGACCTCACTTTTCGGATGTGGGAGTATGGGGGAACTTCGCAGGTAAAGTCAATACAGTATCAGTCTATCAATCAGCCGTTCAGAATGGTGGGTAGTGTCAATGACAAGCATGGGACGGAGCTGGTCGCATTCCGCACCGGAGAACGGGTGACATTGGACTATCTGAATGCCTATGCAAAGCTGGAAAACAGGGTGGATGTAAACAAACCGTTCAGCCCGTCCAAAATGACAAGAGCCGAGGCGAGGGAGGCATATCCAGAGTGGTATGAGCGTGTTGTTGTAAAGGGAGAAAAGACGCGCAAGCAATGGGATATTGCCGGAAAGGTGCATGGTGATGATCCGTATGCGCTTTACCATTGGTGGCTGCGGCAGATAGGTGAGATAAAGGGCGGGCATCGGTATTTTTTTCTGATGTGCCTTGCAATCTATGCCTATAAATGTGGTGTGTCGAAGCAGCAGCTCCGGCAGGACATGAAACGGGCTTTTGAGGATCTGCAGATGGTGAAGCATGAGAATGCTTTGACTGAGGACGATATAAAGAGCGCAATGGAGGCATACGACAAGGAGTATTACAATTTCACAATTGCCGACATAGAAGCGTTGACTGATGTTCGCATTGAAAGAAACAAGAGAAACGGGCGAAAGCAGGGGCAGCATTTACAGTTTGCTCGTGGTGTTCGTGAGGTTAAAGCGAAAATTGGAGAGCCTGTTTCGGGTGGTGGTCGCCCATCGGCGGCGATGGTAGTCTATGAATGGCGGCAACAGCATCCAGATGGGGCAAAAAGCCAATGTAAAAAAGAAACGGGATTGACCTATCCCACGATCCGCAAGTGGTGGGACACCGTACCGGAGGGGCATATAACGGTCAAAATACTCCCATCACAGGCTTTGAGCGATCTGTTGGTGGAGGAATTTAAGAAAGGGCTGTAAACGCCCCAGAAACGCCCTACAAGGCGTTTTCGGGGCGGGTAAGGGTTTTTATATTACCCCACCGAAAACGAGGCTTGAAAACCGCGCGAAATAAGGCTTTTTCACCCCCTAAATGTACACGCTGCGGTGTTAGCATATAGAAAGCACTGTTCATAGAAAAGTTGCAAAAAAACATTTGCAATGCACTTGCAAATGTCACGAATATTGAATATAATATTAGTGCAAGCTAAAAATGACGAGGAAAGGAGTGCTATTATGGCTAAAGGAAATATGACGATAAGAATGGAGCCGGAGCTGAAAGCACAGGCGGCAGCTCTCTTTAAGTCCCTCGGAATGGATTTGAGTACGGCAACGGGTATTTTTTATCGACAGGCACTTAGGTGTCATGGACTTCCCTTTGAAGTCAAGGTTGACGAGCCGAATGCTGTTACCTATGCGGCGATGGAGGCGGCAGAAAAGGGAGAGGATATGTATGGTCCGTTTGATAGCGTTGCAGATCTGATGGAGGCGCTGAATGCTTAAGCCGGAGTTTTCGGGGCAGTTCAAACGAGATTACAAGCTTGCGATCAAGAGAGGCTGCGATCCGAAGAAGTTGGAGGAAGTGATCACGCTGTTGTGTAACGAGCAGCCGTTGCCGGAGGCGTATCGAGATCATGCTCTCACTAATTCCAGAAATTATAAGGACATGAGAGAATGTCACATCGAGCCGGACTGGCTGTTGGTCTATAAAGTTGTTCGGCAGACTTTGATTTTGAAATTGATAAGGACGGGATCTCATAGCGATTTGTTTTGAGATTAACTCCGGATGAAAGAGTGGTGATGATATTTGGCGGGTGTAATAACGGAAATTGCAATAGAATGTGGCGTGTCGGAACAGGCAGTTCGTGCATGGTGTAGGCGAAACCATGTTGCGAAAGATGCGAAAGGAAGTTTCGCAATCAGCGAAAGTCAAAAAACCGCCATATATCAGCATTATTTAGGTGTTGAACGAAAGCAAGTTTCGCAACAGGCGAAAGCAAGTTGCGAAACTTGCGAAACCACTTTGATCGCTATGCTGCAGGGAGAATTAGACCGGAAAAGCGAGCAACTTGCTGTAAAGGACAAGCAGATCGAGGAACTGAACGCAAGGCTGGCAGAGGTCAGCTCGGCACTGGTGGCAGCGCAGCAGACCGCACAGGCTGCACAGGCACTTCATGCGGGAACAATACAGCAGCAGATTACTTCCAGAGCTGATCAGAGCGAGGGAAGTGGAGACGAGCCGAAAAAACAGGGATGGTTTAGTCGGTTGTTTCGTGGTTAGATAAACCAGAATTTGAGGAGGATAAATGATGCAATTCACAAAGATTAATATAAATAATTGGACACGAAAAGAGTATTTCGACCACTATTTTGGCAATACGCCCTGCACATATAGTATGACGGTAAAACTCGATATTTCTAAGTTGAAAAAGGATGGAAAAAAGTTATACCCAACTCTTTTATATGGAGTTACAACGATCATCAATCGACATGAAGAGTTCAGGACCGCATTAGATGAAAACGGACAGGTAGGCGTTTTTTCAGAAATGCTGCCTTGCTACACAGTTTTTCATAAGGAAACTGAAACCTTTTCGAGTATTTGGACTGAGTTTACAGCAGACTATACTGAGTTTCTTCAGAACTATCAAAAGGATATAGACGCTTTTGGTGAACGAATGGGAATGTCCGCAAAGCCTAATCCTCCGGAAAACACTTTCCCTGTTTCTATGATACCGTGGACAAGCTTTGAAGGCTTTAACTTAAATCTAAAAAAAGGATATGACTATCTACTGCCGATATTTACGTTTGGGAAGTATTATGAGGAGGGCGGAAAATACTATATTCCCTTATCGATTCAAGTGCATCATGCCGTTTGTGACGGCTTTCATGTTTGCCGTTTTTTGGATGAATTACAAGACTTGCTGAATAAATAAAATCCCAGTTTGTCGTGGAAACGGGGAGCCGCCCGCAGACGGCAGTGGCAGCGCCCCTCCGGAGCAGTCAGAAGCAGCGGTGTAAAACCGCATCGGAGGCAGCTCCGGCACCCTCCCCTTTAGGGGCGCAAAGCACTTTCATACTGCTGCACCAACGGGGCGGCGGTGTGAAAGTGCTTTTGCGTTACTTTCTCACCGAGAAAGTAACAAAGAGGTGACTTCAGCGGAAAGCTATGATATAATAAAATGGACGGGAGGTGCAATTATGGCAGTCAAAATATCGGGCATGATGGGTACGGGCAGCTTGGGGCATAATAACCGCAAGTTCCATACCGAGAATGTCGATCCAACAAGGTCGGAGCTGAACATTACCCTGTGTCGGGAAAATCTGCGGCAAGTGTATGAGGACACCTTTGGCGAGGCTCTGGCGGCATACAATGCCGGAAAGAAAAAGACGAGGGATAAGATACCGGACTATTACAGGCACATCGAAAAGAGCAAACAGGAGAAGCTGTTTCATGAGGTCATCTTCCAGATCGGCAACATGGAAAACTGCCATTGCGGTACGCCAGAGGGCGATAGAGCCGCAGCAGCTCTCAAACAGTTTGCGGAGGAATTTCAAGAAAGAAATCCGCACTTGCGGGTGTTTAACTCGGTCATTCATTTGGATGAGGCAACGCCGCATTTGCATTTGGATTTTGTTCCGGTGGCAACGGAGCAGAAGCGAGGTCTTGCGACAAGGGTTTCTCTGAAACAGGCATTGGCGCAGCAGGGCTTTACAGGGCAGTCCAAACGGGAAACAGAATGGAATGCCTGGGTGAACAGCGAAAAGCTGGTGTTGGAGCAGATCGCCCAGCAGCATAGCTTTGAGGTCGTTCATGGGGACGGCGGCAGACCGCATATGTCCTTGCCGGAATACAAAGAGGCGGCGAGGGAATTGGAGGCGGCAAAGCAGGAGCTTCAAGCAGCGAGGGCGGAGGTGTCCGAGCTGCAAGCGGAAAAGGAGAGTCTGCGGGAGACGGTGCAGGAGCTGAAAGCCGTCAAAAAGGTTTCTGTGAACTTGGAGAAGATCCAGCCGGAAGAAACGATGATGGGCAACATTAAGGGCGTGACGCTGCCGGAGATCAAGAAGCTGAAAGCGATGGCGGTGCGGGGTGCTGAGGCAGAACAGAAAGTAAAAAAGCAGCAGCAGACCATAGACCGGCTGGAGGCTGAGAACGCTTCTCTGCAAAGGCAGCTCAAACCATCGGTGCAGAAGCGAATGAAAGAAATGCAGGAGATGAGCGAGCTTCGGGAGCAGAACAGGGATTTGCAGTATGAAACGCAATGGCTGGAACAGGAGCTTGAAAGGGAGCGCAGCTTCTCTGCGAGGTTGATGCGAGGGATAAATATGGCATTGATCTATTTGGAAGAACACTTGCCGGACAATCTGCGCCCGCTGCTGGATAAGGTGCGGGAGATCCTGCCGGAGTGGGAGCAGACGGAGCAAAGGCAACAGCAAACGCATGACCGGGGCATGGGTGGTATGTCGCTGTAAAATAAGCCTGTCCGATGGGCTTGCAAAACCAAATCGGACAGGCTATAATAACAAGTATAAAGTGAAAAAAACTCTATTGATAATCTAAGCCCCCTGTAAGGGTATTCCCGTATAAATATTTTCTCTCTCAGAAAGGGAGAAAGTCGGAGGGGAAAAAGGGGGTGAGCGGCGGGGTGTTGGAAGTGTGGTAAACCCATCGGGTTTTCCATAGGTGCGGCACTTTCAATGCCCCTTCCCGCCCGCAGGCGATCCCCGCCGCAGCGGATTTTCTTTTTGGTACTTTTTCTTTTGTGAGGTGGTAATATGACCGAGAATTATCGAGGCTGCTACGAGTATTTGAGCGCACAATATCCGGAGGTCGGAGGCTATGAGTTTTATAAAGAGCTGTTTCCGGACAATGAGAACTCCGGAGAACGGCACACGGATTTTTCCCATCCGAACGCTGTGTATCTGTATCGGGACGAACAGAGCGAGGATAAGAAGCTCCGGCGCAGGAAGATGTATAACGACACATGGGAACAGGATTACATGGAGTTTGTCGAGGGGAACAGCCTTACTTTGTGCAGCGGTCTTGCATATCGCAGAAAGGAGAACAGGCTGGAGAACGCCCAGCGGATGTATGCTCTGATCTTCGATCTGGATGGCGTAGGTCTTGCCGAGCTGCGCAACCTCTTTCTGCGCTTTGGCGGCGATCCGGAGCGAGTGCGCCGGTTGCCGATGCCGACTTTCCTTGTTCTGTCGGGGACAGGGCTGCATATCTACTATGTTTTCCAGCAGCCGATTGACCTATACCCGAATATAAAAATTCAGCTTAAAAGTCTGAAATATGACCTCACTTTCCGGCTATGGGAGTATGGCAGCACTTCGCAGGTCAAGGCGATCCAGTATCAATCCATCAATCAGAGCTTCCGCATGGTGGGCAGCATCAATGACAAGCATGGGACGGAGCTGGTCGCTTTCCGTACCGGAGAACGGGTAACGCTGGATTATCTGAACGCCTACGCAAAGCCAGAAAACAGGGTGGATGTCAATAAGCCTTTCAGCCCATCCAAAATGACACGAGCTGAGGCGAGGGAGGCATATCCGGAGTGGTATGAGCGTGTTGTTGTGAGAGGCGAGAAAGGACGCAAGAAGTGGGATATTGCCGGAAAGGTGCATGGTGATGATCCGTATGCGCTCTACCATTGGTGGCTGCGGCAGATCGGAGAGATAAAGGGCGGGCATCGGTATTTCTTTTTGATGTGCCTTGCTATCTATGCTTACAAATGCGGTGTGTCGAAGCAGCAGCTCCGGCAGGATATGAAAGAGGCTTTTGATGATCTGCAGATGGTGAAGCATGAGAACGCATTGACCGAGGAAGATATACGGAGTGCGCTGGAAGCCTACGACAAGGAGTATTACAATTTCACGATTTCCGATATTGAAGCTCTGACCGATGTTCGCATCGAGCGCAACAAGAGGAATGGTAGATCACAGAAAGAGCATTTGAAAAGAGCAAGGGCGGTGCAGGAAGTGGATTATCCTGGCGGCACATGGAGAAGAAAAGGGGCAGAAGAAAAGAAAGCGCAAGTCTATGCGTGGCGGCAGGAGCATCCAGAGGGACGCAAGGCCGATTGTCATAGGGACACCGGACTTGATCCGAAAACGATCCGCAAATGGTGGGACACCGTACCGGAGGGGCATATAACGGTCAAAATACGCCCATCACAGGCTTTGAGCGATCTGTTGGTGGAGGAATTTAAGAAAGGGCTGTAAACGCCCCAGAAACGCCCTACAAGGCGTTTTCGGGGCGGGTAAGGGTTTTTATATTACCCCACCGAAAACGAGGCTTGAAAACCGCGCGAAATAAGGCTTTTTCACCCCCTAAATGTACACGCTGCGGTGTTAGCATATAGAAAGCACTGTTCATAGAAAAGTTGCAAAAAAACATTTGCAATGCACTTGCAAATGTCACGAATATTGAATATAATATTAGTGCAAGCTAAAAATGACGAGGAAAGGAGTGCTATTATGGCTAAAGGAAATATGACGATAAGAATGGAGCCGGAGCTGAAAGCACAGGCGGCAGCTCTCTTTAAGTCCCTCGGAATGGATTTGAGTACGGCAACGGGTATTTTTTATCGACAGGCACTTAGGTGTCATGGACTTCCCTTTGAAGTCAAGGTTGACGAGCCGAATGCTGTTACCTATGCGGCGATGGAGGCGGCAGAAAAGGGAGAGGATATGTATGGTCCGTTTGATAGCGTTGCAGATCTGATGGAGGCGCTGAATGCTTAAGCCGGAGTTTTCGGGGCAGTTCAAACGAGATTACAAGCTTGCGATCAAGAGAGGCTGCGATCCGAAGAAGTTGGAGGAAGTGATCACGCTGTTGTGTAACGAGCAGCCGTTGCCGGAGGCGTATCGAGATCATGCTCTCACTAATTCCAGAAATTATAAGGACATGAGAGAATGTCACATCGAGCCGGACTGGCTGTTGGTCTATAAAGTTGTTCGGCAGACTTTGATTTTGAAATTGATAAGGACGGGATCTCATAGCGATTTGTTTTGAGATTAACTCCGGATGAAAGAGTGGTGATGATATTTGGCGGGTGTAATAACGGAAATTGCAATAGAATGTGGCGTGTCGGAACAGGCAGTTCGTGCATGGTGTAGGCGAAACCATGTTGCGAAAGATGCGAAAGGAAGTTTCGCAATCAGCGAAAGTCAAAAAACCGCCATATATCAGCATTATTTAGGTGTTGAACGAAAGCAAGTTTCGCAACAGGCGAAAGCAAGTTGCGAAACTTGCGAAACCACTTTGATCGCTATGCTGCAGGGAGAATTAGACCGGAAAAGCGAGCAACTTGCTGTAAAGGACAAGCAGATCGAGGAACTGAACGCAAGGTTGGCGGAGGTCAGCTCGGCGTTGGTGACGGCACAGCAGACTGCGGCAGCGGCCCAGGCTCTCCATGCTGGGACAATGCATCAGCAGCTTCTTTCCGGCAAGTCCGGAGCCGATCAGCCGGAGCGTGAGACAGAACCGGTTCAAAAGCGTAGCTGGTTTAGTAGGTTCTTTGGGGACTAAACAGAACGACAAATCGGAAGTTGTGGAGGTAAAATATAGATGAATCAAGGTAGAATTATTGTAATCACAGGTGCGCCGGGGACAGGAAAAACTACAACGGCATCTGCTGTTGCAAAAGAATCAGATTTGGAAAAGTCTGTGCATATGCACACAGATGACTTTTATCATTATCATGTAAGAAAGCCAAGCGCAAGGGAGTATGATGATTGCTGCAATGAATTTTGGAATGTAACACCTTATGTTATTAAAGGATTGTGCCGTAAGGAAATTTTATTTGCTATTGATCATTTTAATCAGATTGTTCGCCATGAGCTGCTGAGAATGATATCATGGAAGGTCGGCATCGAAACAGGCTTTAAATTAAGTGTACTGTAGAAAAGAGGAAGGAAATAATAAATGGCTAAAATGAGAATATCACCGGAATTGAAAAAACTGATCGAAAAATACCGCTGCGTAAAAGATACGGAAGGAATGTCTCCTGCTAAGGTATATAAGCTGGTGGGAGAAAATGAAAACCTATATTTAAAAATGACGGACAGCCGGTATAAAGGGACCACCTATGATGTGGAACGGGAAAAGGACATGATGCTATGGCTGGAAGGAAAGCTGCCTGTTCCAAAGGTCCTGCACTTTGAACGGCATGATGGCTGGAGCAATCTGCTCATGAGTGAGGCCGATGGCGTCCTTTGCTCGGAAGAGTATGAAGATGAACAAAGCCCTGAAAAGATTATCGAGCTGTATGCGGAGTGCATCAGGCTCTTTCACTCCATCGACATATCGGATTGTCCCTATACGAATAGCTTAGACAGCCGCTTAGCCGAATTGGATTACTTACTGAATAACGATCTGGCCGATGTGGATTGCGAAAACTGGGAAGAAGACACTCCATTTAAAGATCCGCGCGAGCTGTATGATTTTTTAAAGACGGAAAAGCCCGAAGAGGAACTTGTCTTTTCCCACGGCGACCTGGGAGACAGCAACATCTTTGTGAAAGATGGCAAAGTAAGTGGCTTTATTGATCTTGGGAGAAGCGGCAGGGCGGACAAGTGGTATGACATTGCCTTCTGCGTCCGGTCGATCAGGGAGGATATCGGGGAAGAACAGTATGTCGAGCTATTTTTTGACTTACTGGGGATCAAGCCTGATTGGGAGAAAATAAAATATTATATTTTACTGGATGAATTGTTTTAGTACCTAGATTTAGATGTCTAAAAAGCTTTAACTACAAGCTTTTTAGACATCTAATCTTTTCTGAAGTACATCCGCAACTGTCCATAAAGGGGCAATACCACCGCATTTACCAGAATCAAATGAGCAAAATTTGATTGTCATTGAAGCGTTTTTAGAAGCTGCGAAGCGATATGCTCGTGGTGGATATGATGTAATTGTAGATGGCATTGTAGGACCGTGGTTTTTAGAGCCGTGGCTCAACATTGTTCAAGAGCATTATGAAGTACACTAAGGGCAAGTAAAGAAGAAACTATGAAGCGAGCTATCGAACGCTCAAAGTTAGACAGAGAAACAAATATTGAATTAGTTGAAACAATGTGGAATCAATTTTCCAATTTAGGAATCTATGAATTAAATGTTATAGATACAACTACGCATTCAATCAAAGATACTGTTTCAGCAGTAAAAGAAAAAATAGTAAGCGGTACGGCCTTACTATTTTAGACAATTCCAGTTTATCGGTGGGATGAAGGTCGGGGAGCCGTCCGCAGACGGCAGGGGCAGCGCCCCTCCGGAGCTGGCAGAGCAGCAGGCACGAGCCGGCAGTGAAGCAGCTCCGGCAACCCCTCCCCTTTAGGGGCGCAAAGCACTTTCACACCGCTGCACCGATGGGGTGGCGGTGTGAAAGTGCTTTTGCGTTACTTTCTCACCAGAAAGTAACAAAGAGGTTGTTTTTAGCGGAAATTTATGATAAAATAGAGGACGGAAGAATAAGCGGAAAGGGGGCGATTTTATGGGAGTTACGATTTCGGGTATGACAGGTGCAGGGAGCATCCGGCACAACAACCGCAGCTTCTCAGCGGCGAATGTAGACCGGAGCCGGACGGAGCAGAACATTGTTTTCTGCAACGAGGATCTGAAGCAGGTCTATCATATGGTCTTTGATGAAGCTCTCGCAGCCTACAACGCAAAGAAAACCAAAACGAGAGATAAGATACCGGACTACTATGAGCATATCCGGCAGAGTAAACAGGAAAAGCTGTTCCATGAAGCGATCTTCCAGATCGGCAACATGAGCGACTGTGGGTGCGGTACGCCGGACGGAGAACGGGCGGCGGCAGCTCTGAAAGATTTTGCGGAGTCTTTTGCAGAACGCAACCCCCATCTGCGGGTGTTCAATATGGTGCTGCACATGGACGAGGCAACGCCCCATCTCCATGTCGATTTTATCCCTGTGGCAACGGAGCAGTCAAGAGGACTTTCTACAAGGGTATCTATGAAACAGGCATTGAAGCAGCAGGGGTTTGTCGGTGTCGGCAGAAAGCAGACCGAATGGGCGGCGTGGATGGAACGGGAGAAAGAAGCTCTGACGGAGATCGCCCAGCGGCACGATTTTGAAATTATCTCTCTCGGCACGAACAGACCGCACATGGACTTGCCGCAGTTCAAGGAAGCGGCTGCGAGGCTGGAAGCGGTGCAGCAGCAGACAGCGGCAGTAGAGCGGGAGGTTGCTGAGCTGGAACGGCAGCGGGACGCTCTGAAAGGCACTGTGCGGCTCTTAAAGGAGGCTGACAGGGTAAATGCACCCCTGCATGATATTCAGCCGGAAAAGACGCTCACAGGGGCAGTAAAGGGCGTGACGGTGGATCAGGTCGAGCAGCTAAAGAAAATGGCACTGCGCAGCGTGACGGATCGGCACAAGGTACAGGAGCTGACGGAGGAAAACACCCGTCTGCGGTCACAGGTGCCGTCCATGAAGAAGCGGCTGGAAGAAGCGCAGCGGCAGCAGAGGCTTGAACAGGAAAACCGGAGGCTGCGCGATGAAAACTATTATCTGCAATCCGAGCTGCAGGAGGAACGCAGCTTCACCGAGCGTCTGACGGACGGCATCGGTCGGATGCTGGACTTCTTGGAAGAACACTTGCCGGAGCGTCTGCGTCCTCTGCTTGAAAAGGCGAGGGAGCTGCTGCCCGATCCGGAGATTGGACAGCAGCAGGAGCAACAGCAGCACCAGCGAGGAATGGGCGGCATGGAGCTGTAAAAGAAGCCTGTCCGGAGGGCTTGAAAATCTCTTTCGGACAGGCTATAATAACAACTGAAAATAGGGAATTGCTGTATTGATAATCTAAGCCCCCTGTAAGGGTACTCCCAACCTATATTTTTTCTCTCTGAAAGGGAGAAAGTCGGAGGGGAAAAGGGGGGTGAGCGGAGGGGTGTTGGAAGTGTGGTAAACCTCGTTAGAGGTTTTCCAAGCCACTGTGGTAAACCTGTCTCTTATACACATCTCCGAGCCCACGAGACTGCAGCTAATCTC
>ENA-OYYR01001081-OYYR01001081.1-human-gut-metagenome-genome-assembly--contig:-NODE-1081-length-11475-cov-11.255254_pt1 | contig 11475 bp, 13 predicted proteins | sample MGYA00244066_ERZ653454 | MGnify/ENA primary metagenome ERZ653454 (study PRJEB26926, sample SAMN06165163) | human gut metagenome | biome: ENVO:00009003; feature: ENVO:2100002; material: ENVO:00002003...
TCTACACGCGTAAGATCGTCGGCAGCGTCAGATGTGTATAAGAGACAGTTGCAGAAAGAAGCATACCACATGAATCTATTCCCATCATAGAACGTGGTGGAAGATTTACGATTGCCAATAATGTCTTTCCAACAAGTTCCTCTGGCTCATAAAAAGCATGTACTCCTGAAAGAATCGTTCTCTCATTCTCAGTTCCATCATCAAGTGTAAATCTAAGAAGCTTCTTGCTCTTTGGAACTGCTTCACAATTCTTCACCTTTACAACACGAAAATCTGACTTTGAAAATGTATCAAAATCAACCTGCTCTTCAAATAAAGGCTCAATTTCAATACCTGTATTATTTTCAACAACTGCTGCCACTTCTTCTGCTACTACTACTTCATTGTTATCCATTTGGTTAATCTCCTTTTCTTCATTTCTCACAATATATTATATCGACAAAAACAAAATCATCAACAGATATACTAGACATTTCGTTTCTATTATTCATATATCTTATCCACCTCAGCCTCATATACCGCCTCAGTATGAGCATCAAATAGCACCCACTCCACCAGATCAAACCAATCCGGTTTATCCTGCAAAAACCTATTTACTGTATGTACTGCAATCTTTGCTGCCAACTCAACCGGAAAACTATATACTCCCGTTGATATAGAAGGAAATGCAATAGACCTGATTCCATTATCCATTGCCAGCTTCATGGAATTAAAATAGCAGTTAGCAAGAAGTTCCTCTTCTCTATTCCTTCCACCATTCCATATCGGTCCTACAGTATGTATCACATAATCACATGGCAAATTATAGGCTTTTGTTATCTTTGCTTCTCCAGTCTCACATCCGTGAAGTGTCCTGCACTCTGCCAGAAGCTCCGGTCCTGCTGCTCTGTGAAACATAGTAAATGAATCTCCTGTACTAATCATCATAACATCATAATTCCCAGTTTCCTTATTAGTTATTTCAACCATTCGGTAATGATGTTCTTCATTATTAACCCTTGTAATTTTTGAACTTCCACTGTCATCCTTTGCTCTATAAAAATATTCCTGTCCATTTAGTTTAAATTGACCATCATAATTCTGCATCCTCAAATTCTCCTTTATTATTAAAATCTTTGTTCTATATGTAATTAAGCCCCATCAGACAGATTTCTCTATCCAATGGGGCTTCTATGTCATATCGTCTGATTCCACATCATTATATTATTTTCTTACATCAAACTCTGCATCGTTTGGCGTAAAATTGGCGTATTTTTGTAATTTTACAAATTTCCACCAATAAGGTACATCACGTTTTTAGTAAAGCTTTGCACCTGCTGGAATATGGTTATCAACCATAAGAAGGTGAAGTTCTTCATCCTCTGAATCCTTAAGATTGTTTACTGCTGAAAGTAACATACCACAAGATTCAATTCCCATCATCTTTCTAGGTGGAAGATTTGTGATGGCAATAAGTGTCTTTCCAACAAGCTCTTCTGGCTCATAATAAGCGTGGATTCCGCTTAAAATAGTGCGGTCTGTGCCTGTTCCGTCATCTAAAGTAAACTGTAATAATTTCTTTGACTTAGGAACTGCTACACACTCTTTTACCTTAACAGCTCTGAAATCTGACTTGCTGAATGTATCGAAGTCTACTTCTTCCTCAAATAAAGGTTCAATCTTTACATTAGAGAAATCAATCTTCTCCGGCTCAGCTTTTACCTCTTCTGAAGACTTAGAACTTACACCATTTTCAGCCTTTACGCCACCAATGCTCTTCATTGTCGGGAATATAACCGAAGCTAATCCACCACAGTCCAAATAAGTTGATAAACGCTTTTTTACACGATTTTCATTATATATCGCCAGTCCATATTTGTCCACCAAAATCCAACAAACTAATGTCATTTTGATGTATTCTGACTTTTTTGATGTCAGGTTTGTCTTGGAAATCGTCCCCTTGCAAGGACTTCTTCCTAAAATATATCACTATTATTTTCCAGAGCTTTAATTGCTTCCTTTTTCTTCACATCTGTTGCTTCCGCATAAATATCCATCGTTGTTTCAATATTTGCATGACCCATAATACTTTGAATCACTTTCAGATTTCTTTCATTTTCACAAAATCTGGTGCAAAATGTGTGTCGGATATGATGACACGAAAAATGAGGAATCAATACCGGGCGTCTGCTCTCCCGTTTTGCCTTAATAATTTCTTCGGCATTGTAGGCTTCGTAAATTCTTTTGATTGCACTGTTGATTACGCTGGGTTTATGGATAATTCCGTCTTTATTGCAAAAGATAAACCCACTCATACCATCAACCACTTGCACATTAAAACCGGTTTCTTTCTGTGCTTCGTATTCATCCTTAAATGCCTGTTCTACAGCCTGCATCATCGGAATAGTACGAATCCCGGCTTCTGTCTTTGGCGAAGAAATATGAAATTCACTCTTTCCATTCTCCATTACTCGATAGATAGCCGCATGGTTTATACTAATGGTTTTATTCTCATAATCCAAATCTTCCCAACGCAGCCCTATCATTTCTCCTATGCGACATCCCGTTCCAAAAAGTGCTGTAAACAGTGGCAACCAATGGCAATACACAGGACTGTTCGATACATAATTCAAAAATGCTCTCTGCTGTTCCAATGTAAGTGCGTGTCTTATGCCCTTATTCTTTCCATTCGCCTTTTTGATTTCTGCCATTACACCGCTTGCCGGATTATTGCGTATCACATTGTCCCTAACTGCCATCTGAAAGGTTGGGTGCAGAATCGTATGAATATTATCCAATGTATTCGCCTGTAACCCCAATATGTTCATCAACGAACAATAAAAGAATTTCACATCAGAATACTTTATATCATTGATGATTCTTTTTCCAAAAGTATCTCTGACAAAACGGTTATACATATACTTATAATTTACCCGTGTGTGTTCTTTCAAATCATACTTCGTTGAAATATACCTGTCAAATGCATAGTTCAAAGTTGTCTTTCCACTGCAATAGCTTTCAAGACCGTCCAACTGATTGCGAACAAGTTCTTTTTCCTTTTCCCTTAACTCCAACAGGTCATTTGAATAAACGACCCGCCTTTTACCTGTCGAATCGGTGTACTGGTAGATATACCTTCCGTCGTTTTTCCTCTGACTTTCGCCTTTCCTTAATACTCTGCCTTTTGAATCTTTTCTCGACATTGACATTATGTACCACCTTCCTCTCAATATAAGAAAGAGGTCACAAATGCCATTACTCATTCTCGGTATTATCCTGCTCTTGCAGCTTTCTAAATCCTTGAACAAGCGTCTGTGTTATGGTCAGATCATGAGAGCTGGCATACTCTGTTATATCTGTATGCTCATCTTTTGTAAGACGGATGAATACACCTTCACTTCTCGGATTTTCTAACTTAGGTCTACCCATTCTTGCCATCCGTCAACACCTGCCTTTCATAACCTGACTTCATTTTACTACTTGTATATCAAAAAGTCAAATACTTTTTGATATACAATAATTCGTTTTCCTCTTTCTTATCATGTCTACGCTCGAAAAGATTCCAAATACTCCTCAAAAATCTTCACGTTTACCAATGTGATACGGTTAATTTTATAAACAGCACGAGCATCCTGTGCCAATTTCATAAAGCTGTGTTTACTCATAGAATACCTCTCCGCACCCTCGTCATACCTTATAAAATTTTTTGTGTTCACTTTTGCCTGCATTCTTCCACCTACCTTTTCAAAGTGTGTTCTTTTTCTCTTGCTATGGTTATGGCATATCTTCCAATAAAAACATACTTAGCAAACAAATATGCTTTTATTGGAAGATATTAAAAAATCCGTACAGGTGGCAGCTCATTACACTACCCACATCGGTATCGCACCGTCATCTTATCTGACCGGACTAAGCCGGAAGTATCATTATCAAAAATATGTATCAACGCCTCCGTGTAACTGCTACACATTTATGCCGGATATTTCCCGCTCCACACCTTAACTTCAATATCTGCTTTCAATATTCCTTCGTATCCACCTCTGCCAAAGGCAAAAGCAGGTGTCTTATGGCGTATCCTCAAAGCGGCTCCACATATTCCACACGTCCTGTACGCATTGGTTTATGAAATTGTCAAGGTACAATCGCAGACATCGTCTGCATTTTGGATAAAATCAAAGCTGAAATTGTCAGCCTAAAAAGCACATAAGCACACTTCCGTCTGCTATGAACGGTTCTGTAAAAATTATGTGCTTTATCAGAATGACAAGATCAAAGTTGTAATTTATCCGGTCCATATTTTCTTAGGACTTGAAATAAAACTTTTTTATGTATGCCCTCCGTCCAATCATATAATTCATGCAAGGCAGCTACTTCCATAGGTGTCAGCGAATTGGCATAAGGCTTGTAATCCTCTCTTATAAAAATTCCTCCGTTCTCTCCCTGTTTTGTATAAATCGGATAAACCGGAGTTAAAGCCTGAATATCATACTGTATCGTGCGAATGGAAACGCCAAATTCCTGTGCCAATTCATTCGCTGTTGTATGTCGTCTGATAATAAGAATATTGATTATTTCCGTTCTACGATGTACGGTATTCATGCTTCACCCCCTCTCTTCTGGTTTTCCAATTCTAATTTTAAATGCAGAATATGCAGTATCTTTGCTTATTCCCCTAAATTTCTCTGTAAATCTTTTATCTCTCTCCAGCCATTGACTTTCCCCTTTCCCATTGATAAAATCATTATGGATAGAATCAAAAATCATAAAAAGTCACACAAACTGCTATGGAGTTTTTACGGGCAATCAATGCCCTTATGAACCGTGGCAGTTTTTTTATTGCTTCTGCCCAACTGCAAAGTCGAATTATCAACGCTATCCATAACAAGGGCGGTAACGCCCTACTGTGTTGCAAACCGCTCGCCTATACTCACGCAACACGCAAATTCCCTACGGGTAATTTGCAGAAGAATAGCAAGCACTGCCTGTGTTCCCTCACAGGCACCATTTCCGCAAGTTTCTACCAAGTGAAAACTTGCAGAAATTGGCTTGCATGGGGCATATCCCCCTGTCCCCCTAAAAGCAAAAAACAACCGCCGGCTACGGCATATTTGAAAATCTTTTATACAAATAAGGAAAGGACTGATACTGCAATGGCAAACCGAGAAAGACAAAATGAACTTAAAATCTATCTCAGCGATGACGAGCAATACATCTTAGATCAGAAATGGAAAGCCTCCGGCATGAAGAGCAAATCCGCATTTATTCGGCATCTGATTTTGTATGGCTATGTCTACGATGTAAACTACGAACACCTGCGGGAATACAACACCACGCTCGCCCGTATCGGCAATAATCTGAACCAGATTGCCAAGCGGATGAATGCTACTGGCAATGTCTATAAAGCCGATGTATACGAAGTAAAGGAGCTGATGAAACAGGTATGGCAATCACAAAAATCCATGCTATCCAGGCAACCGTCCATAAGGCAGTAAACTATATCTGTAATTCCCAAAAAACAGATGAAAGTATTCTCATTTCTTCCTTCGGATGCAGTCCTGAAACCGCTGCCTTTGACTTCAAATTTGCTCTGTCAAAAACAAATCAGGCAGACCCCAACAAAGCCTTTCATCTGATACAGGCTTTCGCTCCGGGAGAGGTATCTTATAAGAAAGCACATCAGATCGGTGTGGAGCTTGCCGACAAGCTGTTAGAGGGGAAATTTTCTTATATCGTTTCCACTCATATTGATAAAGGTCACGTTCACAACCACATCATTTTCTGTGCCGCAGATAATGTGAATCACGAAAAATATCATGACTGTAAACAGACCTACTACCACATTCGCCGCCTGAATGATGAGCTGTGTTCCAAGCATCAGTTATCCGTCATTTCTCCCACAAACCAGCGTGGTAAAAGTTATAAAGAATGGACATCCGGCAGAAATGGCACCTCGTGGAAAATCAAGCTCAAGCAGGACATTGATGAAGCAATTCAAAACGCTGATACATATGAACAGTGCATGGAGCTGATACGGGCAAAAGGTTATGAAATCAAAGGCGAAACCATTGGAGAAAACGCCTTAAAGTACATTTCCTTCCGCCCCCTTGACCGGGAGCATTTTGTCCGTGGCAGCTTAAAGTCTTTGGGTGCAGAATACGCCAAAGAACGGATTAAGGAACGGGTAGAAACAAAGGCTTTAGCACAGACACAAAAACGTGTCCCATTCCCTGCCCGAAAGAAACCTCTTATCAAGGATTATTCTTCCCGAACGCTCATTGACACCTCGGAAGAAAAGTTCACGCAAAGCCCCGGTCTGCAGCATTGGGCAGCGATTGAAAATCTCAAAATCGCTGCCAGCAGTTACAGTAAAGCAGGTTCTATCATCGAGCTTGAAAAACAGATTGAAAGTAAGTCTGTTCTTGCAAAAACCGCACGGAACAGTCTTGTGGAAACAGAACGTCAGCTAAAGGATTTAGGACAGATATTGAAATACGCTGAACAATATCAGAGCAATCATATCTATCACATCCGTTACCGGAAATCGAAAGACCCTGACGCTTATCTCCGCCACCATGAAACAGAACTCCTGCTCCATGACGGTGCAGAAAATATGCTGAAACGCTTTGGAATCAGCTTAAAACATTTTGATATTGATAAGTTTCGTAATGATTACAATGCTCTGTATGCCAAGAAAGAAGCCTTGCAGAAAACCTATAAATCTGCTGAAAAAGACATACAGGCTCTCAACCGAAAACTGGATAATCTGAACCAGTATCTTGACCGGACTCCGGGACAGGAACAGACCACAAACCGCAAACCCGAAAAAGACTTTACATCGCTCTGATTTCCCCACAAAAAAGGTGTATCGCGTTGAAGTTTTATACTTCTTTGCGATACACCTTAGTGTGTAATATGCTGCTATCTCAAAACTTTTCACTATTCTTTTTCTATGTATTTTCCCATACTTTACATTCATGTATTACACTCCATATCTACACTGTATTCTATTGCAATTCACTCGTTTTAATAGGTATTGTAAACTACTATCGAGGTGAATTATAATGCATGACATAAAACAAATTCTTGCCATTGCAGTGCGTGAAGCCCGTACCGAACTCGGACTTTCACAAGAAAAGCTGGCTGAAACTCTTAATATGGATACCCGCACCATACTAAATATTGAAGCCGGACGTGGTAACCCCAAATATGATAAGCTGTATCCTTTGATTACATATCTGAAGATACCCGCCGATAAGATTTTCTACCCAGCCAACGCAAACCAACAGCCAAATCTCCAAAAACTCCTGACCCTGCTGAATGACTGCACGGAACAGGAGGCTGCGGATTTATTGCCTATGGTTCGTTATCTGCTTGATCTGCTGCACAAGCAAGACCATCCAACTCTGTAAGAATGCCAATAGACTCCTTGTGACTCTATTGGTTTTCTTATTTTCAAAGCACTTTATTTACAATTTCAATCATCCTGATTCCACTCCTTTTTTTAATTCTTACTTATGTAATATTTGAATTATTACATAAGTAAGATTTCAAGTCAATCTATTTTCTCTTAAATTGACAACTACACAAATAACATCTATAATATTTTTATTACAGCCGTAAGATTTAAGGAGGGATTTGAAATGAGCGATTTACCACAGATTTCTGAAGCTGAATTTGAAGTTATGAAAATCGTATGGAAACATGCGCCGATCAGCACCAATGAAATAACTGATAAATTATTACAGACTACGAGCTGGAGTCCAAAAACAATACAAACTCTAATTAAACGTCTAGTGAACAAGGGCGTTCTGACTTATGAAAAACAAAGTCGGGTGTTTGTTTACACTCCAGTTGTGAAAGAAAGTGAATACATCGGTCAGGAAAGTAACTCTTTTCTAGAACGATACTACGATGGAGACATCACTGCCATGCTGTCTGCATATATAGAAAATGACAGACTGTCCGAAACGGAAATAGACACTCTCCGCTCTCTTCTTTCCAAGAGGTCAAAAAAAGGAGGTAATTAACATGGCTGATTTTATGATACGCTTTTTAATATGCAATGTATTTATCAGCGGTATCATCGGAATTCTTTTGATAGCCAAGCGGATATTCAAAGGCAACCTATCCAGCCGGATGCAGTATAATCTGTGGTTCCTGCTACTTGGATTGTTGGTAGTTCCTTTTATACCGTTCCGTTTAATTGGGTTTCCGCAAATCCTCTCGTGGCTCAGTAGCCTGAAAAGTTCTCCTACTTCTGGCACCAGAACCGCCATAGGAGAAGCTGTTGGGATCAATCCAGCCGGAAATGCAGACTGGATGAATGACTTTGCCATTTCGGTAAATAGTGAGACTCCATCCAGCATCGGATACATACTATTTGGAATATGGCTTGTAGGCATCCTTGCAATGATTATATTGGTAATCAAGTCCTCTATCCGCTTACAGAACTTGAAAAAATCTGCACTTCCCCTTCAGAACCCGGAAGTTCGAAAACTATATCATCGATGTATGAAAGAAATGGGAATTAACAGAAATATCCATGTTTACAGTACTGCATTTTTGAAATCTCCGATTATTGTGGGGCTTTTGAAACCTTGTATTTATCTGCCGATTCATCTCATCTCAGATTATAACGAATCGGACATGCGATACATGCTGTTACACGAGCTACAGCACTATAAGCACAAAGATGCTATTGCCAACTATCTAATGAACTTTGCCGGAGTAATATATTGGTTCAATCCTCTTGTCTGGTATGCTCTGAAAGAAATGCGTAATGACAGAGAGGTTGCCTGTGACACCTCTGTTTTAAAGATGCTTGAGGAGGATGATTATGCAGATTATGGTAATACACTGATCAATTTTGCGGAAAAGATTTCACTTACTCCATTTCCGTTTGCCGCCGGTCTTGGTGGAAACATGAAGCAGATGAAACGGAGAATTATCAACATTGCATCTTATGAGAAGCCGACATTTATAAAAAGAGTAAAAGGTATGACTGCATTCATGTTGACTGCTGTCCTTCTCCTTGGATTCGCACCTTTTATTTCTACATACGCAGCAGATGGAAGCCACTACCAATGGGATTCCTCTTCTGAGAATATTTCCTATGTAGACCTCTCCACATACTTCGGAGAATACGAAGGCAGCTTTGTTTTATACGATTTGGAAAACGATGCATGGAGTATACATGACATGGAGCATGCCACCTTACGGGTTGCTCCAAACTCCACCTACAAGATATACGATGCTTTGTTCGGATTGGAAGAAGGCGTCATTACACCAGAAAATTCGTTCATTGCATGGAATGGAGAAACCTATCCATTTGAAGCATGGAACGTAGATCAGACCTTACAGTCTGCAATGAACTCCTCTGTGAATTGGTATTTTCAAGCAGTAGACGAACAGCTTGGAACCTCTGACGTTTACAGCTATGTTCAAGAAATCGGATATGGTAACGAAAACATGAGTGGCGATTTCTCCTCTTATTGGATGGAATCCTCCTTGGAAATCTCTCCAATAGAACAGGTCGAACTTTTAACCAAGCTGCAGAATAACAGTTTCGGCTTCGCCCCTGAAAATATCAATGCCGTAAAAGATGCCATCTGCCTTTCAGCTTCCAATGCCGGAACATTCTACGGAAAGACCGGAACCGGACGTGTGAATGGACAGGATGTAAACGGATGGTTCATCGGTTATATCGAAACTGCAGATAATACATACTTTTTTGCCACCAACATTAGTGCAGACAGCGATGCTACCGGAGGCAACGCAACTGAAATAACCATGTCTATCTTGTCAGACATGAATATCTGGAAATAAAACATAATAAAATCGGGTAAAGGTCATAGTCAGTCGTACAATCTTTTACCCGATTTTTTGTGTTTTAACACTATTCGTATCTTTTATTTCTTATTGTAAATCACCTTCGCCTGTACTTAATCCCTCATACATCCATGTCTTTCCATTGTCGTTAGATGTAAATCTCAAGCCTTCGTAACTGCTGTATTCTGCCTTGATGATTACAGTCCATTGTCCATCGGATACTTGTGGCATCTCTGCGTAATCATAATCTGCGATTGTGTATCCTAGTTCATCAGCAATATCCGGCAGTTCCGTAACCTCTTCCATTGGAAATTCCATCTGTGTAAAAGTAACTCCACCATCTGATGTCACATATAAAGTTGAGGCATCCTGTGAAGCGCCTGTCATACCAATCACACCAAGATTTTCATCGTAAAATTCTATTCCCAGTGCCACGCCAATCTTGTTGTTAAACGGATTGGCATTTATCACATTCCATGTTTCACCACCATCTGATGACTTTTCCAATTCATAATAACGGCTTCCTGCTGCCGCATCAGTAACTACTAATCTCCATCCAATTTCTTTATTCTCAGACAACCAGTAATATACAGAACCGTTGGAATTATCTACATACCAGGATTCTGTTTCTTTAGCATCATCAATAGTCTGCTCTTCCTCCCTGTCGATGATAGTTTCTAATGGAATCACTTCCGGTTCCATAAAATAACGTACCGGAGTCACCTCAGATTCACTTGGAATATGAAGCGAGACTTCATATCCATAAACAGCTCCACCATTCAGTTCCGAATAAATGGCATTGTCTGTGTTGTCCACTCCGTCACCATCCACATCACCTTGAAGATATACAAATCCTTCCATTGTGTTAAATTCCCGCTTGCCATAATAGAGAATTTCATAATCGTCTGCATATCCTTCCACAGCCCAGTTATTTACTCTTGTTTTGTAATCAGCGTTTTTCAAAATTTCAAGCATCGGCTGTAATCTCATGTCATCATCGTAAGATTTGCTCGCAACTCCATTAATACACACAGTCATTTTTGAATCTGCATCCACATCATAGTCAATAAGGAATGTATTTTCGTCTCCATTTTCATATCTTCCATACATATAAGTATAAATACTCTGAATTTCACCATCTTTGTCAAAGGAAAGCTGGAACTTATTTTGAACATAAAGTTCATCCGGTAAATCCAACTCTGTCTCAATGTCTTCCAAGATTCCTTCTACACCTGTCTCAAAGAAGTTGGTATGAGTAAGTTCAATTTTCTTTTGGTTACGCCATTCGTCAATCTTCCATGACAATGCACCATTATAAGGGATTGCCGAATAAATAATCCTGCCTCCAAACAAAATGGTCAGGGCAACAACTACAATACATTTCCCCCAGAACAGTTTACCTTTTTCAATTTTTTCTTCTTTTCTACTGCTAACAATTCCAAAAATGATTGTTGCTATAAGAACAACACCCAAAATCAATATTGGAATCAAGTCCACTTTCGTCCCACCGTATTGACATAGATTTGAAATGCGAATCATCAGCACCGCATATATAGCAATTCCAATAAAACCACATATATTAGAAATTTTCTTCATAATTTGTCTCCATCTCGTTTTTAGTGTCCACGTATATCCAATTCATCCAATAGAGAATTTTCACTTCCCCAA
>ENA-OYYR01001084-OYYR01001084.1-human-gut-metagenome-genome-assembly--contig:-NODE-1084-length-11463-cov-4.481592_pt1 | contig 11463 bp, 5 predicted proteins | sample MGYA00244066_ERZ653454 | MGnify/ENA primary metagenome ERZ653454 (study PRJEB26926, sample SAMN06165163) | human gut metagenome | biome: ENVO:00009003; feature: ENVO:2100002; material: ENVO:00002003...
CTATCTGGCAGGCTTCGATGTGAAGGATGTTACCATGACCGACCTTATCAGCGGTCGCGAAACGTTGGAAGATGTAAACATGATTGTTTACTGCGGTGGTTTCTCCAACTCCGACGTCCTCGGTTCTGCCAAGGGTTGGGCCGGTGCTTTCCTGTTCAATCCGAAAGCGAAAGAGGCGCTCGACAAATATTATGCACGCGAGGATACGCTTTCACTGGGTGTCTGCAACGGCTGCCAGCTCATGATGGAACTTAATCTTATCAATCCCGAGCACAAGAAAAACGGCAAGATGCTTCATAATGACTCACACAAGTTTGAATCCAGATTCCTCGGTGTTACCGTCCCCACCAACCGCAGCGTAATGCTCGGCTCACTGAGTGGCAGCAAACTGGGTATCTGGGTAGCTCACGGTGAAGGAAAATTCTCCTTGCCATACGACGAGGACAAATACAACGTCGTGCTGAAATACTCATACGACGAATACCCTTCCAACCCCAACGGCTCAGATTATTCCATAGCCGGATTGGCAAGTGCCGACGGACGTCATCTGGCCATGATGCCCCACTTGGAACGTGCCATCTTCCCCTGGCAGAACGGTTGCTACCCCGCAGACCACGTAAACAGCGACCAAATCACTCCTTGGGTAGAAGCATTTGTCAATGCACGCAAGTGGGTGGAAGCCAATAAAAAATGAGCTGAACTTCCTTCTTTATAGAAATGTAACAAGCGCGGGTTATGAATAATCCCGCGCTTGTTACATTTCTATTCTTCGCTTTCTTTTCTTGCTTTTCTCAAACAAAAGCATTATTTTTGTGTTTATTTTCAACTCTCCCTCAGTACAACATTCAAAAAAACCGCTCGACAATTATGAAAAAGTACTTCTTTTTCTGCATACTACTATTATTGCCAATTATAGGCATTGCACAAACATACAAATACATCGGTGTGGAAGACGGTTTGAGCAACAGACGGGTATATGCTATTCAAAAGGGACCCAAAGGTTACATGTGGTTTCTTACCCACGACGGCATCGACCGATACAACGGAAAAGAATTCAAGCCGTACAAACTGATGGATGGAGATGAGGAAGTGAATTCCATGATGAACCTGAACTGGCTCTATGTGGATTCCAAAGGAACCATATGGGAAATTGGCAAGAAAGGACGCGTGTTCCGCTATGATACAAAACACGACCGTTTTGTCCTGGTATACAAGCTACCCGAAAGCGAAGTGAAAGGACGTCCAACCCCTATCAGTTACGGTTTTGTGGATGCCAACAGCGTAATATGGCTTTGCAATGAAGATGCCCTATATCTGTACGACAGCAATACCCAGAAGGTGACATTCATTCAAAACGAAATAGGAGAACGAATTACTGATATCGCACAGATTGATTCGACCCACTTCTTCATCGGGACCGACATCGGCATACATTATGCTGAGCTGGCCAACAACACCCTCACCCTCAGTCCCTGCAACCAATTGGACACCTTGAAGATACAAATCAACGAACTATACTATCATAAACCGTCTCACAAGGTTTTTATCGGTACTTTCCAACGGGGAATATTTACCTATGACCTGAATGAGCACAAAGTCATGCATATCCCATCCGGACTGATGGACGTTAGTATTAACTGTATCCGTGCCTACAATAACAATGAAATCCTCATAGCTACAGACGGGGCCGGTGTCTACAAAATGAATACCGATACCTATGAATCTATACCATACATTGTTGCTGACTATAACCGGTACAACTCAATGAACGGAAATACCATCAATGATATCTACATTGACAGTGAACAACGCATCTGGATGGCTAATTATCCCATTGGTATAACTGTACGCAACAACCGATATGCCGATTATCAATGGATAAAACACTCTATCGGCAATAAACAGTCACTCATCAATGACCAGGTAAATGCCATCATTGAAGACCATGACGGCGATTTATGGTTTGCCACCAATAACGGCATCAGCCTTTATTATAGCAAGACGAAACAATGGCATTCTTTTCTCAGCAGTTTCGACACCGCAAGCCATAGTAAAAACCATATCTTCATCTCATTGTGCGAAGTGGAGCCCGGCATCATCTGGGCCGGAGGATATAGTTCCGGCATCTACCAGATCAACAAGAAACTACTGTCCACAGAGTTCTTTACTCCGTCTTTATTCAGTAATCTGAATATCCGGCCGGACAAGTATATCCGTTCCATTATGAAAGATTCTTCAGGAAACATCTGGTCCGGAGGGTATTATAACTTAAAAGAAATAGATTATTCCAGAAAAAATATACGCCATTTCCCGGGCTTGAATGGTATCACTGCCATCATAGAGAAAGACTCCACACATATGTGGATAGGCACTTCCACCGGCTTGTACCTGTTGGAAAAAGCAACCGGTAAGTATACCTATATCCAGATGCCGGTAGAATCCTACTACATCTACTCCCTATGCCAAGCTTCCGACGGAATGCTGTATATCGGTACCAACAATGCCGGTTTACTGGTATATGATACGACCAAAAACACATTCAGACATTATCATAGAGACAACTGCGCCTTGATTTCCAATAATATCTATACACTATTGTCTGATGGTAAAGGAAATATCTTTCTGAGTACAGAACACGGTCTGTCCACCTTCTATCCTGTCGAAGAGACATTCCATAACTGGACCAAAGAACAAGGACTGAAGTCTGACCATTTCAACGCAGCCTCAGGCACCTTGAGGAAAAACGGCAATTTCATTTTCGGCAGTACGGATGGAGCCATAGAATTCAACAAAGACATGATCCTGCCTCGCGACTATAAGTTCAAAATGGTATTCAGTGACCTGCGGGTATTCTATCAGACCGTTTATCCCAAGGATGAAGGTTCTCCACTTATTCTGGATATTGACGAGACAAAAACCTTGCGTTTGAAGTACAACCAGAACATCTTCTCATTGCAGGTCTCAGACATCAACTATGACTATCCTTCCCTAATTCTGTACTCCTGGAAACTGGAAGGCTTCTATGAGGGTTGGAGCCGTCCGGGAGAGGAAAACGTCATCCGTTTTACCAACCTGAGTCCGGGCAACTATACCCTCCGCGTACGTGCCATCTCCAACGAAGACCGTCGTATTGTCCTGGAGGAACGCAGTATGGACATCATTATCGAGCAACCCCTCTGGCTCAGTTTCTGGGCGCTGATACTCTATGCAGTGATTATCATATCCATTGCAAGCATCACTCTACGAATAATAGTCTTGAGAAAACAGCGGAAAGAATCCGATGAGAAAATACGCTTCTTCGTCAATACGGCGCATGATATACGTACTCCACTGACGCTCATCAAAGCACCCTTGGAAGAAATCACCGAACGCGAGCAACTGACTTCCAGCGGACAGAGCAACATCAATACAGCCCTGCGAAACGTAAATGCCTTGTTGCGCCTGACCACCAACCTTATTAATTTCGAACGCGCAGACACCTATTCCGGAAGTCTATACGTATCCGAATACGAACTGAGCACATATATGGAAGAGACGATCGATGCTTTCCGTTCATACGCAAACATAAAACACATCAACCTAACCTACGAAAGCAGCTTCCGTTATCTGAACGTATGGTTAGATAAGGACAAGATGGATTCCATTTTGAAAAATATCATATCCAACGCACTGAAATATACACCGGACGGCGGCAATGTACATGTCTTTACTTCCGAGACAGAAGATACCTGGAGTATTGAGGTGAAAGATACCGGTATCGGAATTCCGGCTTCAGAACAGAAAAAGCTGTTCAAGATGCATTTCCGTGGCAGTAATGCTATCAATTCCAAAGTTACCGGCAGCGGCATCGGACTACTTCTGGTAGGGAAACTTGTACGCTTACATAAAGGAAAGCTCAACTTCAGCAGCATGGAAGGGAAAGGCTCTTGCATCAAAATCACGTTCCCCAAAGGGAACAAGCATTTCCGCAAAGCAATCCAACGCCCTCAACCCAAAAACGAACGGATTGTTTATTCGGCTTCCGGAGTGCCTATCAATGCCTCTACTACATCATCCCCTGCTTCCAGTGGAATCTACGACAAGACGCAACAACAGTCACAAAACAACAGTAACCACCAGAAAATTCTTATTGTAGAGGACAATGACGAATTAAGGGAATATCTGCGCAGAACATTGTCTGAACAATACAACATACAAGTATGCTCCAATGGAAAAGAAGCACTGACCATTGTCAAGGAGTATATGCCCAACCTCGTCATTTCAGACATTATGATGCCGGAAATGAGAGGAGACGAATTGTGTCATATCCTGAAGAACGACATCGAGACATCACATATCCCCATCATCCTGCTCACAGCACTGAATACCGACAAGAATATCATCGAGGGACTGCAAAGCGGAGCGGATGAATATATTGTGAAACCCTTCAATATCGGTATATTGCGGGCAAACATTGCCAACCTGCTGACTAACCGGACACTGTTGCGCCACAAATATGCCAGCCTGGACCTGAACGACGAGAAGAACGATACGGATTGCATCAACTGCTCCAACGACTTGGACTGGAAATTCATTGCAACCGTCAAAAAGAGCGTCGAAGACAATATGGACAACCCAAGCTTTAACGTCGACGTGCTCTGCAACCTGCTGAATATGAGTAGAACCAGCTTCTACAACAAGATAAAGGCACTGACCGACCAAGCTCCAGCTGACTACATCCGGCTGATTCGACTGAAACATGCTGCCCAACTTCTGAAAGAACAAAAGCATACCATCACCGAGATTTCAGAGCTGACCGGTTTCAGTGATGCGAAATATTTCCGTGAAGTATTCAAGAAACATTTCAATATGAGCCCAAGCCAGTATGCCAAGAGAGGGAAGGAAGGGAAAGATGATAAAGAAATAAAGTAAATTACAACATTTTGAATATGAATATATATCTTGAAGCATTCTCCATATTCTTTAAGATAGGAGCCTTTACCATCGGCGGCGGTTATGCTATGGTACCGCTGATAGAAAACGAAATCGTAACCAAACGAAACTGGATAGCCAAAGAAGATTTCATTGACCTGCTTGCTATATCACAGTCCGCTCCGGGCATCCTTGCCGTCAATATATCCATTTTTATAGGGTACCGGCTACGGGGAATACGAGGGAGCATAATCACTGCATTGGGAACCATACTTCCTTCGTTTCTCATCATCCTCGCCATAGCGTTGTTTTTCCACAACTTCAAGGACAATACCATTGTAGAACACATATTCAAAGGCATCCGCCCGGCAGTGGTTGCACTGATTGCCGCCCCTACATTCAGCATGGCTAAATCGGCCCGGATAAACCGATACAACATATGGATACCGGTTGTTTCAGCACTGCTCATCTGGCTGTTGGACTTCTCCCCCATCTGGATTATCATTGCAGCAGGTGCAGGGGGATATGCCTTCGGACGTTGGAAACATCGAAGAATTAAAAATGAAAGAATTAAAAAATGAAAGGCGCAATAACATTAATCACTAACCATTAATCACTAACCATGATTTTCTTACAGTTATTCTATACATTCTTTAAAATCGGCCTTTTCGGCTTTGGCGGCGGATATGCCATGCTGTCTATGATACAAGGCGAAGTAGTCACCCGTTATGGCTGGCTTTCCCCTCAAGAGTTTACTGATATCGTGGCAATCAGCCAAATGACACCCGGTCCGATAGGTATCAATTCGGCAACCTATGTAGGTTTTACTGCCACTGGTAGTGTATGGGGATCTATTGTCGCCACTTTTGCCGTAGTGCTCCCCTCTTTCCTACTGATGCTGACCATCAGCAAGTTCTTTTTGAAATATCAGAAACATCCTTCGGTAGAAGCGGTATTCAGTGGGCTTCGCCCGGCAGTGGTCGGTCTGCTGGCCTCAGCCGCGCTGGTATTGATGAATTCGGAAAACTTCAGTTCTCCCAAAGAAGACACATATTCCTTCGTCATCAGCTGCCTCATTTTCCTCGTGGCATTTGTAGGCACCAAGAAATATAAACTGAACCCGATAGGAATGATTGTAGCCTGTGGAATAGCAGGGTTGATACTTTATTAAGGAGGGAAATTAAGGATTAGGGATTAATCATTAACGTTTAATCCCTAATCCTTAATTTTTAAAGTTTAATCTTCTTTCCAACGGATTTCGATTCATTATGCAGACGGTCCAAGGCTGTCACCACATAGCGGTACTTTGTCTTTCCGTCTTCATAAGGAAGTTTATAGAAATTATCACGCGTGATGGCTACAATATGGGAAGGATCGTCTATATTCACTTTCTCTTTGGCATCAAAACGATAGACTACATACTGAACAGCACGATTCATCTCCTCTTTGTACTTGGGTGCTGTCCAGAAAAGAATATATCCGTCTTCCGTCCATACCGGTTTCATCTTACGCACCTTTCCTGGAGCTTCGTTATCCATAAAATCGAAAACAGGAGGCAATGCCGGATATTTATGATATTCGGCAATCAAAGCATCGCGATACTTGCCCGCATTCTCAATCACTGCACTGGCTGGCCACTGGCAACTGCCGCCGATGGTTTGATAAGCCCGCTGCAAGGCCATCTTGCGGGGAAGCTGATTTATTGAGGGGTTCTTGGGGTCAGCATTCTGCACTGTATTCATTACGGACTGACCGATAAACAAGGGACGGTTTTCCGTATTCCTAGCCCACCACTTCACCAGTGTCTCATAGTCGGCAACCGGATGTCCTATATGCCAATAAATCTGCGGAATATTATAGTCTATCCAACCTTCACGGGCCCATAGCAGTACATCCGCATAAAGGTCATCGTAGTTTTGCAGACCTTTGGTCTTACTGCCAAGCGGGTCACTGCTTTCGTTCCGGTAAATGCCAAACGGAGAAACCCCGAACTTCACCCACGGCTTGATTTCACGAATTGTTTCATGCAGTTTCTTAATCAGCACATTCACGTTGCTCCGGCGCCAGTCTCCTTTATTGCTGAAACCTCCGCCAAAACGTGCAAAACTTGCATCGTCAGGGAAATCCTTTCCCTTAATGGGATAAGGATAAAAGTAATCGTCCATATGAATGGCATCCACATCATAGCGGGAAACGATGTCGCTCACCACCATGCAGATGTGCCGGCGGCTCTCAGGCAGTGCCGGGTCAAAATACAACTGGTCGCCATAAGTGACAAACCATTCCGGATGGATATTGTACACATGATTGGGAGCCAACTCACTCTTCAAGGTCGTCTTCGTGCGATACGGATTAATCCATGCATGAAACTCCATACCACGCTTATGGCATTCATCAATCATAAACTGCATAGGGTCCCAATAGGGTTCGGGCGCTTTACCCTGCACTCCGGTAAGGAAACGACTCCACGGTTCCAGTCTGGAAGCATACAGAGCATCCGCTTCGGGACGTACCTGGAAAATTATGGCGTTGATTCCCGCCTTCTGCAAGGAATTCAACTGCCCGATCAGATTCTGCTTCAGTTTTTCGGTCGGCATTCCACGGAACTGTCCGTTTACTGACTGTATCCATGCTGCACGAAATTCACGTTTAGGATAGGCAGACCCGGTCTGCACTTGCGCAAATACTCCTCCCGCCATTAGCAGCAAGAAGAATACACATAAAAGGGATTTTACTCTCATTCTCTAATTACAGCTTTTTAATACTTAAAATAGTTTATAATTAAGGTTTGTCCTTCATCGGCCATTCCACAATAAAGCGGCATCCTCCGCAATAGGTGTCATCCAGATAAATCCGGCCTCCCACCAACTCCATTATCTCATTGGCTATGGCAAGCCCCAATCCGGACCCTTTGGTAAACGTGTCCACTTTATAAAAACGTTCGAAAATACGGTCCGATTCGTCCGGCCTGATGCCTATACCGGTATCCTCTATCACGAAGCGCAATACATGTCGGGACTTATCTTCCTCGCAGGAAACGCGTATATGACCTTCTTCCGTAAACTTCACCGCATTATCCAACAAAGACACCAGCACCATTTTCAGCCATTGCCGGGCTGCATAAAAGGCCGCAATACCGGAAGCAGGCACATATTCCAGTTCAACTCCCGGCTTCAGTTCCGGACGGAAGCCCTCAATACATTCCTTGCAACACGCATCCACTTCTATCTCCTCCCGCGGCATCTCCCACACTCGCGAATCCATATCCGCAATATTGAGTATGTTCTCCATCAGACTCAACAGATATGTATTGTTGCCCTCCACTTGTTCAACATACTCGCGTTTCTCCACATCATCCAGCTTCTCTTGAGCCAGCAAGGTAGAAAAGCCGACGATGGAATTCAACGGAGTACGGATTTCATGGGTGATATGCTGTATAAAGGAACTTTTGACCTGGCTCATTTTTTCCACCGCCCTGCGTGCAGCTTCCAACTTGCGGTTCATGGAGAGGGTGCGGATATACAGATAAGTAATGAGCAGCAAAAGCAACAATACCAGTCCGCCAACGGCCAAGGCTATCATCAGTCGTTCCTTGTTCAATCTGGCACTCAGCTCCAGCTTCTCCATCTTCAACCGGTCCACCTCAAACTGTGCCGTATATTTGCTTAGCTTGTCATCCATTTCTGCCGTACGCACGGAGTCACTCACGGCGGCATATCTGGCATAACTGCGGCAAGCCGCACGATAATCGCCCAACTGTTCCTGCAGTTCTCCTTTCATATAATGGTTATAAGGATAGCAAAGCCCCAGTGAATGCTGATAATCCATGAGTGAATCCACGTAAGCAATGTTACCTTTCAAATCACCGAGGATACGGCAACACATTATCTTATAGCCAAACCATGCTTCGGGCGTCGAGCTCTCCGGATGTCGACGGTAGAAGCGGTCGGTCTCCTCAATATAAGGCTCAGTAGCCTTTCTACCTTCATTGGCCAATAAACCTATAACCCTGAATTCACAGAAACGCAGGTGCAGGGAAGGGTCTATGCCGACTTGTTTACGGTCCAGTTTGTCCTCCAGTTGCGACAATTTACTCAGATACTCGCCGGCTTCCGCATACTCACTGCGTGAAAGATAAGTCTGGATAATATTAAGCAACACCACGTATGCGTCACGATAATAGCTGCCTTCCTCGAAAAGTTTCAGTGCATTGTTGTAATTCTCTATACACAGTTTTACGTTGTTTCCAAAGACCCGATGGTTATACCCGATGCACATTTCGCCACATGCCAATCCGTATTTGTCCCGGGCTTGCTCGGCATCCTGATGGAGCCTGACGGTTTCAGCCATCGCCTCCTCCTGCATACCTTTCTCCGTCATGCGCTGAATGTACTGCCGCCACGCCATATACCGGTCTCGTGTCCGTTGGTATTTCCGGCACCAGTCCATATATTCATAGGTTGCGGCTTTCAATTGGTCAATGTCCCCCAACTGATAATAATGAGAAATCAAGTTGTTATGGGCATCACTAATCTGTACCGTATCGTTCAGTTCGCGGGCAAGTTTTATCCACCGGGCATTGATGGAAGGCAATCGGTCTTGTCCCAACACTTTCTGCGCACTATCTGCCAGAGCTTTCATCTCTCCATAAGGGTCTTCGGCATGCAGGATTGAGGGGCATAAACCTAACACCAGCACAACAAGAAGCCATTTTATATTACGCTTTACCATGTTCGGACATTAAAAGGAGTCGGATGCGAATTTAGTGCTTTTATTTAATGTAAATTAGCAGTCATCCTAAAGTATAACAAATCTTAACCTTGCCTATCTGATACGATTTTTCCAGCAGGTTCGTTTTATTCTACCCCGGTTTGCATTATCTTTGCAAATCCTAAATCACATAAGTGACTTTTATATGGCAGAAAATACATCGATTATCATAAAGGGAGCCCGTGTCAATAACCTCAAGAACATTGACGTAGAGATTCCCCGTAACAAACTCGTAGTCATCACCGGACTGTCCGGTTCCGGAAAATCCTCACTTGCTTTCGATACATTATATGCCGAGGGGCAGCGCCGCTACGTGGAGAGCTTGAGCAGTTATGCCCGCCAGTTTCTGGGACGTATGAGCAAGCCTGAATGCGATTTCATCAAAGGGATTCCACCTGCCATTGCCATTGAGCAGAAAGTAAGCAGCCGTAACCCACGGTCCACCGTGGGTACCTCCACTGAAATATACGAATATCTGCGGTTGCTCTACGCACGTGTCGGTAAGACCTTCAGCCCGGTCAGCGGACAAGAAGTGAAGAAACACTCGGCAGAAGATATCGTGAAGTGCATGCTGGAATATCCGGAAGGAACCAAGTATACCGTGCTCGCCCCGATATTGCTGCGCGAAGACCGCACGCTGCAACAACAACTGGAGATAGACATGAAGCAAGGTTTCACCCGTCTGGAAGTGAACGGTGAAATGATGCGCATCGACGAATACAAGCCGAAAGCCGGAGACACAGTTTTTCTGTTGATTGACCGTATGACAGCCTCTTCAGAAAAGGATTCCGTCAGCCGCCTCACCGACTCGGCCGAAACAGCCATGTATGAAGGAGACGGTGCCTGCCTGCTGCGTTTCTACCAGCCCGACGGGAGTACCTGCCTCTATCGTTTCAGCACCAAGTTCGAGGCAGACGGCATCACCTTCGAAGAACCGAACGACCAGATGTTCTCCTTCAACTCTCCCATCGGTGCATGCCCCGTATGCGAGGGATTCGGGAAAGTCATCGGCATCGACGAGCATCTCGTGATACCCGACCGCTCCTTGTCCGTCTATGATGGAGCCGTTGTATGCTGGCGGGGCGAAAAGATGGGCGAATGGAGGGATATGGTGATACACGGAGCCGAGAAAGCCGGCTTCCCCATCTTCACTCCCTATTATGAACTGACCGACGAGCAACGCCGGATGCTGTGGGAAGGGACACCCTACTTTGAGGGCATCAACGCCTTCTTCAAGATGGTGCAGGAAAATCAGTACAAGATACAATACCGTGTGATGCTGGCACGCTACCGCGGAAAGACGCTCTGCCCCAAATGCCACGGCACCCGCCTGAAGCCCGAAGCAAACTACGTACGCGTGGGAGGACGCAACATCTCCGAACTGGTAGATTTGCCCATCACTGAGTTGAAGCTCTTCTTCGACAACCTGCAGCTAGACCCACATGACGCCGACATAGCCCGCCGCATCCTGACAGAAATCAACAGCCGCATCCAATTCCTATTGGATGTCGGTTTGGGATACCTCACGCTGAACCGCCTCAGCAACTCGCTCTCCGGCGGTGAAAGCCAGCGAATCAACCTCGCCACCTCGCTGGGAAGTAGTCTGGTGGGCAGCCTGTATATTCTTGACGAACCGAGCATCGGCCTGCATAGCTGCGATACGGACAAACTGATACACGTGCTCCGCCAGCTGCAACAGTTGGGCAATACGGTAGTGGTAGTGGAACACGATGAAGAGATTATCCGTGCTGCCGACTATATCATCGACATCGGTCCCCGGGC
>ENA-OYYR01001086-OYYR01001086.1-human-gut-metagenome-genome-assembly--contig:-NODE-1086-length-11456-cov-6.600035_pt1 | contig 11456 bp, 10 predicted proteins | sample MGYA00244066_ERZ653454 | MGnify/ENA primary metagenome ERZ653454 (study PRJEB26926, sample SAMN06165163) | human gut metagenome | biome: ENVO:00009003; feature: ENVO:2100002; material: ENVO:00002003...
CTCGTGGGCTCGGAGATGTGTATAAGAGACAGCAAGATAACAAAATGCAGGCAAAAATATTTAAAAATCTTGAATTGCTTGAAATTAGAGGAAATGAACTTAGAGAGCCATTTTCAAAACATATTGAAGACGGTATTTTTGAAATCAGAAATAAAGTCGGAAATGATATTACCGGAATTTTTTATTTCTTTGTAATTGGGCAAAAAATAATACTTACAAACGGATTTATAAAGAAAACACAAAAAACTCCAAAAGCTGAAATTACTTTAGCTAAAAAATACAGAAATGATTATCTTAATCGAGAGGAGATTTGATTATGTCTAAAAATTTCAGAGTAACTTTAAATGAAAGATTAAAAGACGAAAATTTTAAGAGTGAATATGATGCTTTAGAGCCTGAATACCAACTTATCAATGCAATTCTTGATTGTAGAAAAGAAATGAATATGACTCAAAAACAACTCTCCGAAGCCACGGGAATTGCACAGGGCGATATAAGTAAAATTGAAAACGGCTGTGCAAATCCATCTTTAAAAACAATTGAAAGAATTGCAAAAGGTATGGGTAAAAAATTAAAACTTGAATTTGTATAAAAATCTCTCAAAAAATGATACACAAAGAAATGCACCAAAAAATCAGAAACTTTTTGGTGCATTTTTCAATCTTTCTTACTTTCCTTTGCAATCTTATCCAAAGACAATTGCTTTGTGTATTCCTGCAGGCTTTTCATATATTCATTAAAGCCGCATTCTTTTTCGCCGTAAACGGGGTTTAATTCATATTCGAGCGGTAGCCATGTACGGATTTCCGCCTCGTTATGCTGAATTGACGCTTCAAGTTTATCCATAGCTTTCCAGAGCTTTGCCTCTTCGGTTTTAAGCTCGTCCATTTCGGTATAAAGTGCGTTAAGCTCGTCTTTATACGGTTGCGGCAGAGTATTAACCCATTCGCTGAGCTTATGCTTTTCGATTTCTTCGTCATTGTTCGTCTTATAAAATGACGGAATGTCCCCTGTAAAAGCCTCGCCAAGGTCATGAAAAATACACATCATAATCACCTTGTCCATATCTACATTTGGAAACTCATCTTTTACAAAATAAGCAAACAGCGACAATCTCCAGCTATGCTCGGCAACGCTCTCTCGCCTGCCGTTTGAAAGCCAACTGTGTCTGGTATTTTTCTTTAAATTTTCTGCAAGATATAAAATTTCTGTAAGTTTTTCGGGAGTCATAACAATACCTCTTTACTCTGAATAAGTCGGAATATTCCACTCGGTCAAATGCTCGTCGGTAACGGGAAAATACCTGAAAAGCATTGTACTGTCGTTATTTTCGTCTTTTTTGCCTTTTTTGCCTGTAGTAAGGTTAAAAATATTGTTTTCATAAGCAAGCGAACTTTTGTTTTCAAAGGTAGTTTCGTTAAAAATTTTTTCAAACAGCTCGACATCATCGCTTGTGTAGCCTCCGACGGCAGCAGCCATAACAGCTGACATATTAAGTATTCTTTCGCTGTACTGATGTTCGCCGTCAATAGACACATACTTTGACATAGTAGTGCCGCAGCCGACATTCATTATTTTGTGACTGCGTGACTCAACCGCCACGGTAAGCTCGGCATTGTCTATATCATAGTAATAACAAAAATACTCAACTCCGTTAGCGTCTTTTTTGGTTTCTCCGAGCCTTTTCCAATTTTCCATACTGAGATATTCGTCACCGCCCGAACGAAACATTATTTCGTTATAGCGCTCGGTAAATTTCTCAATATTTATATTATATCTTTTGCCGTTCACATTGGTGCTGTCCTCCTGCGCTTTTTCCTTTGTGTAAGCAAGGATTTCGTCAAGTGAAGCCGTACCGCCTTTTACAATTGTTTTCTGCTCTTTACAAGCCGCAAAAGAAAAGGCAAGCACCAAAGCAAACAGTACAGGCACAATTTTTTTCATACCTATTACCTCGTTTGATTAGTCAAAGTGTTGGTTTTGTCGGAAATATGTGATTTAATATTCAGGTTAATAAAGTAAAAAACACGCTCTCTGCCAAAAAATTAGAAAAGTTTGGTCAACCTTTAAAAAGGCTTGACCTAAATTTTTAAATTATTTAATCTTGCCTTGCGATTAACTGTGCTAAACCATAATTTTTACCCGACAATTACTTTTATCAAAATATGTTATAGCCCTCCTTTTTACGGGAAGGCTATATTTTTTATTTATTCTTCTGTATTCTCTTCGGCATTTGTTTCAGGGGCAGTATTCTCCTCGGAAGTTTCTTCTTCGGATGTTTCCTCTGTTTTTTCGCTCTCACTGTCCTCGTGAGGTGCTCTTGCAACAGTAACTACCTTATCGTTTTCGCCTATTCTCATAAGAGTAACGCCCTTGCTCGGTCTGTTACAGATTCTTACAGTATCGGCGGCAATTCTGATAATTACGCCCTCCTGCGAAATAATGATAATATCCTCGTCAAGCTTAACCGCACTGACAGCCGCAACATTTCCGTATTTTTCGGTGTGGTAGTTGGTAATACCCTTACCGCCACGGCTCTGCAAGCGGTAGTCGCTTACATTTGAAATTCTGCCAAAGCCTGTTTCGGACGCAGTAAGAATAAGGTCATCATTTGCAACAACGCACATACCCACAACGCAGTCGCCCTCACGCAGAGAAATAGCCTTAACGCCTCTTGCCTGTCTGCCCATAGGACGAACATCGGTTTCTTCAAATCTGATAGCAAGGCCGTTCTTTGTAGCCACAATAACCTGCTGATTGCCGTCTGTAAGTCTTACCCATGCAAGCTCATCACCCTCGTTAAGTTCAAGTGCGATAAGTCCGCCTTTTCTTGCGGTATTATATGCATTGAGAGAAATTCTCTTTATAATACCCTGTCTTGTAACCATAACAAGGTACTTGTCCTCGTCAAATTCAGGCACTCTAATCATAGAAGTTACCTTTTCGTCAGACGCAATCGGGAGCAAGTTTGCAATATTCATACCCTTTGACTGACGGCTTCCCTCCGGTACTTCATAGCACTTGAGCCTGTACACTCTGCCCTTATCGGTAAAGAACAGTACATAATCGTGAGAATTAATTACGAACATTTCAGTCGCAACATCTTCTTCTCTGCGTGACATACCCGATACGCCACGGCCGCCTCTGTTCTGAATCTTGTAGGTATCAACAGCAAGGCGCTTTACATAGCCGAATTGAGTAAGTGTGAGCACGCATTCCTGATTTGGAATAAGATCCTCAATGTCAACTTCGCCGTTGACAGCGCAGATTTCCGTTCTTCTCGGATCTGCAAACTTATTTCTGATTACAATAAGCTCTTCCTTGATAATTTCACGCTGTCTGCCCTCATCGGCAAGAATAGCGTTGTATTCTTCGATTTTTGTCTTTAAAGCGGCAATTTCGTCTTCAATTTTTGTGCGCTCCATATTTGTGAGCTGACCTAAACGCATCTGAACAATTGCCTGTGCCTGAACATCGTCAAGACCAAAGCGCTCCATAAGGTTTACCTTAGCGGTAGCCTGGTCTTTACTATTTCTGATGATTGAGATTACCTCGTCAATAAAGTCAATCGCAATCTTCAAGCCCTCAAGGATATGCTCTCTGTCCTTTGCCTTTTTAAGGTCAAATTCCGTTCTTCTGCGTATGATTTCCTGCTGGAAGTTTACATACTCTGTAAGCATTTCCTTAAGGTTTAATATCTTAGGCACACCGTCAACAATTGCAAGCATAATTGCGCCGAAAGTTGTCTGTAATTGTGTAAGATTAAAGAGGTTGTTAAGAACAATGCTTGCAGACGCTTCACGCTTAACATCAATTTCAATATGCATACCCTGACGGTCGGAGTGGTCCTCAATGTTAGAAATACCGTCAATTCTCTTGTCTTTCACAAGGTCGGCAATGTATTCGATAAGTCTTGCCTTGTTGACCTGATAAGGCAGTTCGGTAACAATAATCTTGTATCTGCCGTTTTTAGCCTCTACAATCTCTGTTTTGGCTCTCACGGTAATTTTACCTCTGCCGGTCGCATAAGTAGCTCTTATACCGCTTCTGCCCATAATAATGCCGCCTGTCGGAAAGTCAGGGCCGGGCATATAGTCCATAAGACCGGCAAGGTCAATATCGGGATTATCAATAAGCGCACAAGCGGCGTCAATGGTTTCGCCGAGGTTGTGCGGAGGAATCTTTGTAGCCATACCTACGGCGATACCGTCAGAACCGTTTACAAGCAGGTTAGGAAATCTGCTCGGAAGTACGGTTGGCTCTTCAAGTCTGTCGTCAAAGTTAGGCTGAAAATCAACCGTCTTTTTGTCAATATCGGTAAGCATTTCGCAAGAAATCTTGCTCATTCTCGCCTCTGTGTATCTGTATGCGGCAGGCGGGTCACCGTCAACCGAACCGAAGTTACCGTGGCCGTCAACAAGCATATATCTCATTGAAAAGTCCTGCGCAAGTCGAACAAGCGCATCGTAAACAGACGCATCACCGTGAGGATGATACGCACCGAGCACAGCACCTACGGTGTCTGCGCACTTATGGTACGGCTTGTTAGGGTCAAGACCCTTTTCGTACATTGTGTAGAGAATACGCCTGTGAACAGGTTTTAAACCGTCACGAACATCAGGTAACGCACGGGAGATAATAACGCTCATCGAGTAGTCAAGAAAACTTGATTTCATTTCTTCCTTTACATCGACATCTTTTATTCTTCCGTGATTAAATACTCCATTTTCCATATTTTCGTTGTCCATATTATTCATTCCTCAAGGTTTATGTAAATTGTTTTATCTTTTCGTAAAGCTCGGGCATACGCTTTCTTATGCTTATCGGGCGGAATGTCTTTGAATTGACAAATCCGTGCTCGGTAGTACCGTAGCCGAGTTCTGTTTCCGAGCCGTCAGGCTCTATTCTCTTTACTGTGTATGAAAAAGTAATTCTTGCGGCAGAAATTAAAATTACCTTTGTGCGTAAAATAATTTCATCGTCATAAAGCGCAGGCTTGCCGAATGAACAGTTAAGGTTCAAAAGCGGCGTCATAATTCCCTGTTCTTCCATTTCACGATAATTAAAGCCGAGCATTTTTACATAGTCGCCCCTGCCCATTTCGTACCATATCGGATAATTTGAGTGGTGAACAATACCCATACAATCCGTTTCGGCATATCGCACACGGAATTTAGTTCGTGAATGCACAAAAATCACTCCTTTTACAACGATAAGACAATTTGTATAAAATATATTCTTACTTCCGACAACAGCTAAGTTACAGTCGGAAATTTTTATTATGAAAAGACAGTTTGCCAAATGATAATATTCTTGTCCCAAATAATTAAACTGCGGTCGGGAACATTCGTTTTAAATTATCACAAATTTACCGCTCAAAAAATTCAGTTCAAAACAGAATTAAACATCAAGATTCTGAACGAATTTAGCGTTTTTCTCAATAAATTCTCTTCTCGGTTCAACCTTATCGCCCATAAGAATGGTGAAGATTTCGTCTGCCTCTTCCGCCTCGTTGAGGTTTACCCTGAGCATAAGTCTTGTTTCCGGATTCATAGTGGTTTCCCAAAGCTGTTCGGAGTCCATCTCACCAAGACCTTTGTAACGCTGAATTTCGGTTTTGCCCTCTGTTGCGGCTAAAATCTGGTCACGCTCAATGTCCGAGTAAGCGTACTTATGCTCCTTGCCCTTTGAAATTCTGTAAAGCGGAGGCTGTGCAATATAGATATGCCCCTCCTCAATGAGCGGACGCATAAATCTGAAAAAGAAGGTCAAAAGAAGTGTTCTGATATGCTGACCGTCAACATCGGCATCCGCCATAATAATAATTTTGCCGTAACGCAGTTTTGTAATATCAAATTCGTCGCCTATACCCGTGCCGAGTGCGGTTATAACAGGCATAAGTTTATCGTTTCCGTAAACTCTGTCAAGTCTTGCCTTTTCTACATTGAGCATTTTACCCCAGAGCGGCAGAATAGCCTGAAATTTACGGTCACGACCGCCCTTTGCCGAACCGCCCGCAGAGTCACCCTCTACGATGTAAATTTCGGTAATCTCGCTGTCTTTTGACTGACAGTCGGCAAGTTTGCCCGGTAATTGAGCAGACTCAAGAGCAGATTTTCTTCTTACGCTCTCTCTCGCCTTTCTTGCCGCCTCTCTTGCCCTTGCAGACGCAAGCGACTTTTCAAAAATAGCCTTTGCAACCTGTGGGTTTTCCTCAAGATAAATCATAAGTTTTTCGCTTACGAGTTTATCAACCATGGTTCTTACCTCGGTATTACCGAGTTTTGCCTTAGTCTGTCCCTCAAATTGCGCCTCTTTAAGTTTTACGCTGATGATGGCGGTAATACCCTCTCGCACATCTTCACCGCTTAAGTTTTTATCGTTATCCTTAAGTTTGCCGAACTTTCTTGCGTAATCGTTCATAACCCTTGTAAGTGCACGCTTAAAGCCCTCTTCGTGAGTACCGCCGTCGGTGGTATGAATGTTGTTGGCAAATGTAAGGAGATTTTCGTTGTAGCTGTCATTATACTGCAAAGCAACTTCAACCGAGATTGTGTCCTCGTCATTCTTTGCGGCAAAATAAATAACATCGGGATGAATAACGGCAAGCGCTCTCTTTTTGTGAATATAATCGACAAAGCTCTTTATACCGCCCTCGTAAACAAAGTTGTTTTTTATAATTTCGTCTTTGTTTCTCTCATCTCTAAGCTCAATATGCACGCCTGCGTTAAGAAAAGCCTGCTCACGCAAACGCTTTTCAAGCACACCGTACTCATAAACATCGGTTTCCTTGAAGATGAGCGGATCTGCCTTAAAGCGTACTTCCGTACCCTTTATGTCTGACTTGCCTATTTTGTGGAGGTCGGTAACAATCTTACCTCTTTCATAGCGCTGCATATAAATATCCTCGCCGTCGCAAACCTTTACTTCAAGCCATTCGGAAAGCGCATTTACAACAGACGCACCAACACCGTGCAAGCCGCCCGACACCTTGTAACCGCCGCCGCCGAACTTACCGCCTGCGTGAAGAACCGTAAATACAACCGTTACGGCAGGCAAGCCTGTCTTGCTGTTGATGCCTACAGGAATACCACGGCCGTTATCGGTAACTCTGATGATATTGCCCTCCTCGATTACCACATCAATCTTTGTGCAGTAGCCGGCAAGCGCCTCGTCGATAGAGTTATCTACAATTTCATAAACAAGGTGATGAAGACCTCTCGGACCTGTTGAGCCTATGTACATACCCGGTCTTTTTCTGACCGCTTCAAGTCCCTCAAGAACCTGAATTTCATTGGCGCCGTACTCTTGCTCGACTTTGGTCATCTCAATGTTATTTTCATTGTCCATTTTTTTACCTCCAATATCAGAGCCAAGGCACAGCCTTTGCCCTGTTCACACTCTTAAAAAGAGCGGAAAGTATTTTTTCTGACCGTATTTGTGCACCGAAAATTACGGCGCATAAACCGTCAGGTTGTTGTTAATTTCAATTTCTAAATTTTCAGTTGGCAAATCACAAAAAATCTGTCAATAATAAAATTTAGTTTCTTTATCAAAAAGTTAGGATAAATTACGGTTTAGTGTAACTTTCGGCTAAATAATTTAAAAATTTAGGTCAAGCCTTTTTAAAGGCTTGCGGGTTTGGGCAGAGCCCATAATATCTTCCAATGTTACAATTTATCGGGCGCAAACAGCTACGCTGTTTGCGTGCTAAGACTAAGTTTGTTAAAGCAGGCGACAGTCATTGTAATCAGAAACGCTAAAACCATAGTCAACGCAATGCGTTGACTATGAAAATAAATTGTATTTTCTTTTATTGTTTTCGCAAAGGCTTGCGCCTATTTGTTCAAGCCGCCAAACAGCAAGCTGTTTGGCTATCGTAAGATTGCGTAAATTGAAAGTATTTGCGGGCTTTGCCCACACCCACGACCTTTGAAAAGCTCGATCAAACCTTTATAATTGTTGGTAATTCATTTTGCTAAACCATATTCACCCCAACCTTTGACAAGGAGCAAAAATAAACCCGTGGCTGTTGCCACGGGTATTTTTATGATTCTGAAATTGTAAGATTTGCTTTATAAGAACCAGAAACCCAACACGAAGAACCGTTATCAATGTTAAATGTTACAGGCATTGAAACCGAGCCTTTCATACCGTCGGAAGACGATACATCAATAACAGCGGTTATATCCGAAGCACTAAGAGAGTCAATTTGACTGCTTGTGCCATAAACTGTAACCTCAAGATTCTTTTGCGTTACCTCCGCAGAATATCCCGATGCAAGACCCTGTACCATAAATTTTTCAACTGTCAGCTTTTTGCTTGACAATGACGACAAATCAAGAGTTACCTTAGCAGTTGAAGTATTACTGATATTCTTGCAATCGGTTGGAATTTCAACAGCAAGGTCAAATATTGATTTTGTATTTGTAAGTGATGTAAAATCAATCGGTGCAAGATTTACCGAATCGGTCTTATTCAATACATCGTCAGTACCTGCAAGCAGTATTGACGAAGGCTCAACAGAAATCATATCGTCGGTAATTTGTAAACCTGACGGTAAGTTTGTAAATGTCGGCTTTAAAGAAACTTCTTTTTCGGGAAGTACAGAAATCGCAGCCTCCACAGTTTTAAAATCAAGAGAAAGTAAATCCGTATTAATTTCTTTACCGTCAGCATCGTACAAAATAATATCTGCATTAACTTTGCGTGACGAATTAAGCGTACCGTCTATATTCGCAGCAGCCACAACCTTAGAAATCTTAGATACTTCAGACTGCGGACCTGTAATATATATGGTTTTTGAAGACAGTGTGGTTGACGCATAATAACCGTCGTCAACTTTATAAACAACATTTTCTTGAATATCAAATGTAGCTTCTCGCAGATAATCAATAAAAACATCAATCGTAGACGGTTTTATCGCAGATGAAATCTGAAAATCGCTGTAAGGGTCATTCTTTGAGGCATTAAGATACAATGTATAATTGCCCGCAGAATCAACATAGTTGGCAGCTGCTTTGACGGTAATATCAGACGCCTGTAACGAACCCACAACAGCTCTGTTACCTGTAACTGTAAGTGAGGCTTTATAATCACTGCCCGAAAAAACTTGCAGACCGTTATTAACAGCATCTTCGGACAATTCAACCTGAACAGGTATATCCGAAATAGTCAAACTTGTATCGTTTCCTGTACTTATACTCATATAAATCCAAATCACAAGCGAAATTACAATTGATACGATAAATAAAAAGTTTGTACTCTGTACAAAAGCCCTGAATCTTGATCTTTTGCTTTTATTTTCCTTCATCCGACTTCCTCCTTATCTTTTGGAGTAAACCGGCAGCTGCCGAATCATCGTCAGTATTTTCAAGTAACAATGCCTCAAGCTTATCGATAAGTCTGTCGCGTGTAAAATTGCGGTAAAGTACGCCGTTAATTGCAAGCGAAATAACACCTGTTTCTTCACTGACAATCAAAACCACAGCATCGCTTTGCTCACTGATGCCAAGTCCTGCTCTGTGTCTTGTTCCAAGATTTATATCAACATTTTTGTTATCTGTAAGCGGTAATATACATCCTGCCGCAAAAAGTTTACCATCACGCACAATACTTGCGCCGTCGTGTAGCGGAGCTTTGTTAAAAAATATGTTTCCGAAAAGTGCAACTGAAGTATCTGCATTAACTATTGTGCCTGTTGCGGCTATATCGGAAAGTTTTGTTTCTCTTTCAAAAACAAGCAATGCACCTGTTTTTGAATGTGAAAACAGCAAAGCTGTATCGGCGGCATCTATTATTGATTTTTTAACAGCCATTTTCCACTCATCACTTTTTTCTCGATGAGTAATAAGTTTTATATCTACCCATTTGTTCCAAATATTTTCGGATTTCAGGCTGAAAAATAATAGCAACAAGTATAACTGATGCCTCAAAAAATGTTCTGAGAAGTGTCGTAAGCATCATCAATCCGCAAAGTGATGATATTAAATATATAATAAGAAGTGCAACAACACCTTTTAAAAGCTGAGCCGCACGGGTTTCTTTTACAAGCTTGAAAAGGCTGAAAATAATGAATGCAATAGCAAGAATATCAATAATATCTCGAATTTCAATGGTTTTTAATACAGCAAATACGCTTTGTATCCATTCCATCATTTTAACCTCCTCTGTTTTTCATTACTTTATTTTAACACACAACAGCATTGAATTGCAACCTTTTTTACATTCTTTTGTAATAATTAATTTGACTGACTGATTTAATAAGATAGTTAACTTCAAACTGTGTCGAAAACGAGGAAATAACTGCACGAACAGTACCTTTTTCAAGCGTGCCAAAGCATTTATGAGCGAGCGGTGCGCAATGAAGTCCGGCACGCACTGCAATATTAAATTTATCATTAAGAATTTGCGCCGTTTTTTCGCTGTCCGTATTTTTTATATTAAACGAAACTACCGGTACAAATCCGTCATCATCGGGTTTTGGTGTATATAATTCAATATCTTTAATTTTAGACAAACCGTCATAAAGATTTTTTGCAAGACTAATTTCATAGTCAAATATTTTTTGCGGTGATTTATTCATAACATATTTTATGCCTTCGTTAAGTCCAGCTATTCCAAGTAAATTATGAGTTCCGCTTTCAAATTTGTCAGGCAAAATTTCGGGTTGATTTACTTGTGCAGAAAGGCTGCCTGTTCCGCCTTGAATAAGACTTTCGGGAATAGTATCGCTGTTAATAACAAGCAAACCTGTACCCATAGGGCCGTACAAACCTTTGTGCCCTGCCGTACATAAATAATCTATATCGGAATTTTTTAGCGAAATCGGAATTATACCTGCAGTTTGAGCTGCGTCTGTGCAAAAAAGTATTCCGTTTAATTTGCATAGTGCCGCTATTCGTTGAATAGGTAATTTTATACCAAATACATTTGATGCATGGGTGCACACTACAAGTTTAGTGTTCTCTTTAAAAGCTTTTCTGAAATTACCAATTGTCTTTTCTGTGTCATTATAATCAACATCGGCAACAGAGTATTCTACTCCGTTACTTTTTAAATACTCTAAAGGCCGCACAACAGCATTATGCTCGTATGATGATATTACCGCATGATCGCCGGGTTTTAAAATTCCTTTTATAACAGTATTAAGTGCTGTTGTGCAATTGTTTGTGATAATAACATTTTCTGGATTTTCAATATCAAAGAGTTTTGCCGCATTGTTTCTGCATTCAAAAAGCACATCAGAGGCTTTTATAGCCATATTATGGCCGCCTCGTCCCGGGTTAGCTCCGATTTTTGTAATCGCATAATTAACAGCATTTACCACGGATTTTGGTTTTGGAAAAGTTGTTGCACCGTTATCGAAATAAATCATTCTAAATCAGCAGGATAAACTCCCTGCACAGGCTGTCTCTTATACACATCTCCGAGCCCACGAGACTGCAGCTAATCTC